>Ga0116228_10004585_pt1 | contig 12255 bp, 8 predicted proteins | sample S1TSphfallax_2_FD_89694 | JGI IMG/M metagenome (GOLD analysis project Ga0116228, IMG submission 89694) | Host-associated microbial communities from peat moss isolated from Minnesota, USA - S1T2_Fc - Sphagnum fallax MG | ecosystem: Host-associated > Plants > Peat moss > Unclassified | place: USA...
CGGCGTGGGCTGCATGGTGGATTCCTGCCGTGAGTGCGCGTCGTGCAAGCGCGACCTGGAGCAGTACTGCCTGAACCACACCAGCTTCACCTACAACGGCACCGAGCAGGACAAGAAGACCCCGACCCAGGGCGGCTACTCCACCGACATCGTGGTCGAGGAGCGCTTCGCGGTGAAGATCTCGAAGGATCTCGACCTCAAGGCCGTTGCTCCCCTGCTCTGCGCCGGCATCACCACCTATTCGCCGCTGAGCCACTGGAAGCAGAACGTCGAAGGCAAGAAGGTCGGCGTGATCGGCCTGGGTGGCCTGGGCCACATGGGCGTGAAGTTCGCCAAGGCCATGGGTGCCCACGTCACCATGATCACCACTTCTGAAGCCAAGGGTGCGGATGCCAAGCGCCTGGGCGCCGATGCGGTGCTGGTGTCGAAGGACGCCGAGGCCATGCAGAAGGCCGCCGCCAGCTTCGACTTCCTGCTCAACACCATTCCGGTCAGCCACGACATCAACCCGTATATCGCGCTGCTGGCGCTGGACGGTGTGATGGTGCTGGTGGGCGTGCTCACGCCGGTCGATCCGGTGTTCGGTGGCGGCCTCATGCTGCCGCGTCGCTCGGTGGCCGGTTCGGCCATCGGCGGCATGGCCGAAACCCAGGAAATGATGGACTTCTGCGCGAAGCACAACATCGTGTCCGACGTGGAAGTGGTGGACATGGCGTCGGTCAACCAGACCTACGAGCGCCTGGTGAAGAACGACGTGCGCTATCGCTTCGTGATCGACATGGCCACCATGAAGGACGCGCCGGTCGCGGCCTGATGGCATGCGTTCCGGGCCGTCCACGGACGGCCCGGAACGGTTATCTTCGGCGCCGGCAGAACCTGGAATTGTTCCGTTGAAGCGCTTCTTTCGTTACCTGGCGATCCTCGCCGTTCTTCTCGTCGTTTTCCTTGGTGTCGTTGCCCTCACTGCGTGGCCGAACGTCGGCGCGCTATCGCAAGGGCACGAGCTGGCGCGCGACGAAGCCTCGCCGCAGTGGCACGGCGGTCGTTTCGCCAATCCGCAGCCCATGTTCATCGACCTCAAGGGCGGCATCCTCCAGCTGTTCGCATCGCGACCGGGCGAAGAGCCCGATGCGCCGGTGCCCACGGTGGATTCCACGGCAGCGTATCGCACGCCACCGGCCAGCGGCCTGCGCGTGAGCTGGTTCGGGCACTCATCGATGCTGCTGGAGATCGACGGCACCAACGTCATCGTCGATCCGTTCTGGAGCGAGCGCACTTCGCCGTTTTCGTGGCTGGGCCCGAAGCGCTGGTACGCGCCGCCCGTGTCGATCGATCACCTGCCGCATGTCGATGTGGTGGTGATCTCCCACGACCACTACGACCATCTCGATCGCCCGTCGGTGCAGGCCTTCAATCAGCGGGGTGTGCGTTTCGTCGTGCCGCTGGGCATCGGCGCGCACCTGGAAGACTGGGGCGTTCCCCGTGAACGCATCACTGAACTGGACTGGTGGCAGGACACGACGGTGGGCACGTTGCGCATCGTGTCCACGCCATCGCGCCATGCGTCGGGACGCCTGAACGGGAACAGCGGCCACACTTTGTGGACGGGCTTCGCCCTGCTCGGTCCGGCGCATCGCGTGTTCTATTCCGGCGACACCGGCATGAACGACACCTTCGTCGATGTCGGCGAGCGCTATGGCCCCTTCGACGTCAGTCTCATCGAGACGGGTCAGTACGACGCTCAGTGGCCTGACTGGCACCTCGGTCCGGAGCAAGCGGTGCAGGTACACCAGGAAGTGCGCGCGCGCACCATGATCCCGGTGCACTGGGGGCTGCTCAAGCTGGCGCACCACGCCTGGACGGAACCGCCGGAACGCGTACTCGCCGCCGCCCGCTGCGTGCATGCTGACGTGCTCATCCCCGAACCGGGCCAGGCGGTGGAACCGACTACGCATCCGGTCATCCCGCGCTGGTGGCCGTCCATTCCCTGGCATACCGCCGTACAGCGCCCCATCGTCGCCACGCATCATGGCGATCCGGCTGACCGCTTTGCTGCCCTGACCTGTCCCTAGGGATCAGGCCACGCCCTCGGGCAGCACGATCCGCGTGCGCACCTCTCCGAAGGGCGCGCCGGTGGCTTCGTCCACCACGATGGCGTTTGCCCGCTCGCCCGTGTCCTCGTTGACCAGGTAACTGAGCGGCGCGCCGCAGCCGTTGTGGCGGCGGCCCCACTCCCCGATCGCCGCCAGGATCGGCAGGAATTCCCTGCCGGCCTGGGTCATGACGTATTCGTCGCGCGGTGGGCGCTCGTTGTAGCGGCGCTTTTCCAGCACGCCCACGTCCGTAAGCGCCTTCAGGCGACGGGACAGGATGTTGGGCGCGATGCCCAGGTTCGAGCGCAGCTGGTCGAACTGGGTCTGTCCACGCCCTACCTCGCGCAGGATCAGCGCACTCCACGCGTCGCCCACCAGGGCCAGGCCCCGGGCGATCGGACAGGTGCCGGAAGAAAGTTTCTCGGGGTCCATTGCAATATGGTAGCGACGTCCCTATCGTACCGCAACGCAGTCACTATCGTTTTGATATCCACAGGTACGGAGAGATCCCATGAGCAATGAACAGAGCAAGGGTACGGCGCTGGTCACCGGCGCCTCCGGCGGCATTGGCGAGGTGTATGCGGAGCGTCTGGCCGACCGGGGTTACGACCTCATCCTTGCAGCGCGCCGCACGGATCGCCTTGAAGCCCTGGCAGCGAAGCTGCGCGAACGCACCGGCCGCCAGGTCGAGGTGCTGCGCGCCGACCTGTCCCGGCGCGCGGACATCGAGGCGCTGGAGCAGCGCCTTGCCACGGATGACGCCATCACCCTGCTGGTGAACAACGCGGGCATCTCGCTCAACGGCAGCATCCTGGAAAATGGCGCCGACGCCATCGAAAGCCTGCTCACCATCAACGTCACGGCACCGACCCTGCTGTCGGCGGCGGCGGCCAAGGCATTCAAGGCGCGCGACAAGGGCGGCATCATCAACATCGCCTCGGTGCTGGCGCTGGTTCCGGAACTGTTCGACGGAATCTACAGCGGTAGCAAGGCGCACCTGGTGAACGTGACGCTGGGTCTGGCGAAGGTCCTGCAGGGCACGAACGTGCACGCGCAGGCGGTGCTGCCCGGCGCTACCCGCACGGAAATCTGGGACAAGTCAGGCAAGGATGTCGATGCCCTGCTACCGGGCAAGGTGATGGAAACCGCCGACCTCGTGGACGCTGCCCTGCTGGGCTACGACCGCGGTGAAGTCGTGACGATTCCCACCCTGCACGAGGAAGGTCATTTCCGCATCTACGACAGCGCGAGGAAGATCATGGCACCGCTGCTGTCCAACAAGGACGTCGCACCGCGTTATCGCGCATGACGCAAGAGGCGGTCGCAGGCGTGGCCTGCGACCGCCCGTCCCTTACGGCTTCGGGGTGATCCGGCGCAGCATGCCGTCGCCACCGCCACGCACGTACCAGATGCTGCCATCGGCGGCGACCTTCAGCGCGCGCACGCTACCGGTATAGGTGCCCTTGGCATCGCGACCGTAGCGCTCCACGCCCGTCACGTTGCCCGAGGTATCGAGGATCACGCGATACAGCGCGATCGACGAGGTGGAACCCAGCAATGCGGAGCCCTTCCACTGCGGGAACAGGTTGCCGTTATAGAAGGCCAGGCCCGAGGGCGACATCGAGTTGGTGGTGGGGAACCAGCCCCAGTACGCCGCCGGCTGCACGTACTGTGGTGCCGTGTCGTGACGCGGATACGGCTGGCCCGGCATCCAGGCATCGCCGTTGTAGTGATTGCCGTTGCTGACCAGCGGCCAGCCGTAGTTGCCGCCCTTCACGATGAGGTTGAACTCATCGCCGGAAGCCGGGCCCATCTCGGTTTCCCACAGCTTGCCGTCGGCGCTGAAGGCCAGACCATACGGATTGCGGAAGCCGCTGGCCCAGATCTGGCCGGCCACGCCAGGCTGCGATGCATTGGGGTTGTCGCTGGGTGTGCTGCCGTCGAGGTTGAGCCGGATGATCTTGCCCAGGCCGGAGTTGGGCAGCTGCGCGGTAAAGCCACGATCGCCCTTCGCATCCGGGATGTCACCATCGCCGGCAGAGAGGAACACGTGCTGGCCATCCGGCGCGAAGGCGATGCGTGCGCCGGGCTGGCCGCGTACCGAGTAATTCGACGGCTCCTGCCAGACCACCTGCAGGTTGGCGAGCGATGCGCCCTGTGCCGATTCGTCCAGGCGTGCCTTGGCGAGGGTGAGGTGGTTGTTGCCGTCGGTGGCCTTCGCCACATAGCTGAACCACAGGGTGTGGTCCTGTGCGAAGGTCGGCGATGCAGCCACGTCGTGGAAGCCGCTCTGGCCGCCGCCGCCGTTGGCACCAACCGAGGTCGGCAGGCCCGTGATCGAGGTCTTCGCACCGGCGGTGGTCACCACGTACATGTGGTCGCTCTTCTCGGTCACTACGACGCGACCGTCGGGCAGGAAGTCGAGACCCCAGGGGTTGTTGAACGAAGCGACATCGGCGATGACGAACGGTGCCGGCGGCTCGGTCTGCGCACCGGCGACGCGTGCGTTGTAGGACGTGGTCGGGCCATTGCCCGGATTCTGCGGGTTGCCATTACCTGGATCACCGGGATTGCCAGGGTTGCCGGGATCACCCGGGTTGCCCGGATCGCCGGGCGTGGAATCGTCTGCGCCGAACACCTGGAATTCAAACAGCGAATAGCCGTACTGAGTGGTGCGCGTGAGTCCGTACATGCGCACATAGCGCGCGTTGGCCGGGGAGAAATCCAGCGTTTCGCTGCCACCCTTGCTGGTGGGCTGGGTCGCGACCGGCTGCCAACTCTGGCCGTCGGTGGAGACGTCGATGTGATACATCCCCGCGTGCGCACGCTCCCAGTCGAGCGTGACGCGGTTGATCTTCTGCACGGAGCCCAGGTCGACCGAGATCCACTGCGGATCGGAGGCGGCGGACGACCAGCGGGTGTCCATGCGTCCATCGTTGACGTTGTCGGCCTTGAAGGCGATGGCGTTCTCGGTGCTGCTCGCGGTGACGGGGCGATGAAGCGCGAGGTTGACCGGCGTGGTCTGCGCGAAAGCACAGGGCGCGGTCAGTACGGCGGCTAGCGTAAACAGGATCGGCGATACACGACGCATGGCAAGCTCCATCTCGGGGAAGGTCGCAAGAAGCTACGCCAGGGGGCGTGCGCATTTTTGACCAAAAAACGCGTCGATGCGCGAAATCGCGATCCGGTCGCAGATTCCTGTATCCGAACGCTGGGGTTACCTGTCCTTCACGCCTCGCAGGCTGACTTCGTGCTGGCTCTCATAAAGTGGGCCCTGTCAGCACAGACAGGGGGTTAGCGGGGGTTTCAGCGACGATTCGTACAAATGCACGCTAAACTACGGCTTCTGCTCGATTCTCTCTCCCTCGGTAAGGCATGGCTTCCTTCGTGTTCGGCGCCTTCGGGCTTTCCACTGTCTGGTTGCTTCCCCTGTTATGGCGCTCGCTCGTCGCCCTGGTCCGTCGCCGGCCGCAGCCGGGTGCCGGGCCGGGTGCCATTCGCTTCTGGGCGGGCTTTACCCTGGTTCTGCTTTCGAGTGCCATGCTCGAAGGGTTGGTCGTAGCCCATTTCACGGACGATCCTGCGGCAGGTGGCAGCGTCTGCCGGTGGCTTGCCGGAACGCTTGGCGACCTGCCCGGGCCCATGATCGGCAGCGTTGTCGCCATCGTCCTGCTGCTGCTCGCCCTGCCCTGGTACCTGGGCGTGCCCTGGGGCCGCATGCTGTCCGCTGCCACGACCCTCGTCGAGCCACTGGGTGCGCTGGCCATCGCGCTGACGCATCGCGCGTTCTCGCGAACGTCGTCATCGCGCGCAGCCCCGCGCCGGGCCTCCGGTGCCGTGCGTCGTGCAGACCGCCCTGCGGCACGTCGTCGTGGTCGTCCGGCACCAGCGAAGAAACCCGCTCCGGCAAGCAAGGCGCCGCGGGTGGAAGCGAAGCTGATCGAGCCCGTGCGCGCCGAGCCTTCGCGAACCAACGGCCCTCGTCCTTCCGTGACCACGCCCGTGCCGCCGCGTCACCGGGCAGAGGAAGACATCGTGATCCGCGAGCCGTGGCTGGCGCCGCGCACGATGGCACAGGCCTCCGTCGCCGAAGAACCGGACCACGTGCTGCCGGCATCCGAGCCGGCACCGGCACCGATCCCGGCTGCGCGCGACACCTACGTACCGGCAGAAATACCGACAACGCCCATCGAAGAAGATGAGCCGGAGACCGCCATTCCCGTACTGGCGGCCCCACCACCTGCGCCCGTGTCGCGTTTTGCCATCGCGGCAAACGATGAAAGTCCCGCGACGTCCGCGCAGGTCGTCACGCTCACGCCCGTGCGCGCGTTACGCGCCACCACCAGCAACAGCACGGTGACCTTGCCGCCGCTCTCGTTGCTCGCTGCCGCCACGCAGAACCACCTGGCCATTTCCGACCACGAACTGGCGGAGACGGGCGAGCTGATCGAACAGCGCCTGCGCGAGTTCAAGGTGCCGGTGCAGGTCGTGGGTGCGTCGGCGGGTCCGGTCATCACGCGTTACGAAGTCGAGCCCGCCGTCGGCGTGCGCGGCAACCAGATCGTCGCGTTGATGAAGGATCTGGCACGTGGTCTTGGGCGCAGCTCCATCCGTGTGGTGGAAACCATTCCCGGCAAGACCTGCATGGGCCTGGAGCTGCCGAACGAACAGCGACAGATGATCGCGCTGTCGGAAATCCTCGATTCCAGTGAATACCGTGGCTCCGATTCGCTGTTGACGCTTGCGATGGGCAAGGGCATCACGGGCGAGCCGGTGGTGGCCGATCTCGCGAAGGCACCCCACATGCTCGTTGCGGGCACCACGGGCTCGGGCAAGTCGGTGGCGGTGAACGCCATGATCCTGTCGATGCTGTACAAGGCCACGCCCGAAGACGTGCGCATGATCATGATCGATCCGAAGATGCTGGAGCTTTCGGTCTACGAAGGCATTCCGCATCTGCTGGCGCCCGTGGTCACCGACATGAAGCTCGCTGCCAATGCGCTGAACTGGTGCGTGGCGGAAATGGAAAACCGCTATCGCGTGATGTCCGACCTGCGCGTGCGCAATCTCGCCGGCTTCAACCAGAAAGTGCGCGAAGCGCGCGCGGCAGGCAAGCCGCTGTTCAACCCCTTCCCCGCACATCCGGAAGTGCCCGAGCATCTCGACACGCTGCCGATGATCGTCGTGGTGATCGACGAGCTGGCCGATCTCATGATGGTGGCCGGGAAGAAGATCGAAGAACTGATCGCAAGACTCGCACAGAAGGCACGTGCGGCAGGCATCCATCTCATCCTGGCGACGCAGCGTCCGTCGGTCGATGTGATCACCGGCCTCATCAAGGCGAACATTCCCACGCGCGTCGCCTTCCAGGTGTCGTCGAAGATCGACTCACGCACCATTCTCGACCAGATGGGCGCGGAAAGCCTGCTCGGCCAGGGCGATATGCTGTTCCTGCCGCCGGGCACGGGTTATCCACAGCGTATCCACGGTGCATTCGTTGCCGACGAAGAAGTGCATCGCATCGTCGCGTGGCTGAAGCAGTTCGGCGAGCCGGATTACAAGGACGAAATCCTTGCCGGTCCGCCGAGCGACGCGATGGATGGCGAACCGGGCGAAGACGGCATAGATGCAGAGCTGGATCCACTCTATGACGAAGCGGCGGCCTTCGTGCTGCGCACGCGCCGTGCATCCATCTCGTTCGTGCAGCGCCAGTTCCGCATCGGCTACAACCGCGCGGCGCGTCTTGTCGAGGCGATGGAAAGCGCAGGCATCGTCTCCCCGATGGGCATCAACGGCCAGCGCGAAGTCGTGGCACCCGCCCCCCAGGACTAACAATCACTGTAGGAGCGCGCCTTGCGCGCGACCGGCAAGGCGAATGCGTTGATGATTTTCGCGAAAACCGGTCGCGCGCAAGCACGCTCCTACAACCGCATCACCGGGCCTTCCTGCTGCATGGCCATCTGTTGAGCCTGTTGCTGAGATTGCTCAAATACCTGCTGATCCAGCCCCCGTGCCAGTGCGATGCTTTGCTCCTTGGGTGGCGCCGGCGTATCCATCGCTACCGCCACCTCGCTCCCCGGCCGCACGCCCCGACACACCAGCTCCCTCCCCTCGACATCCACCCCGGCCAGATCACGCTCGTGGTGAATGCCGATACCCCTGGCCCGCACTGCCATCTGCGCCACCTTGTCATCGGACACGTCCAGCGGCAGCTGAAGCCGCATGCTGGCGTAGACAGGATCATCTGCCGCTGAAGGAAAGCTCGACGACGGCCGGCTATCCGCCAGCGGATGCGGCGACGCCTGCAGCTTGCCTGGATCATCCGGATGAAACGCCTCGCGGGCGGCTTTGCGTTCCAGGCGAAGGCTGCGGGTGTCTTCCAGTTCCTGGATGGTCTTCGGATCGGTGACGTCCCGCATGTCGGTCTCGGTGCCGACCGCCGTATGCAGGGTGCGGAATTCGCTCCAGTCACCATTGCGGTCACGACCGAAGTAGTGATCCTTCTGGCCGATGATGTCGGGTGAAAGATGGGAGCGACCCTTCATGGCCGTGAAGTACGCTGCTGCCATGTCGGTGATGTAGCCCTTCTGGTCGTCCGGTGACATGACGCGATCGACCGACGCTTGCAGGGCCGTGGCGCTCATGCGGTGCAGTCCGCCGTAGCCGTTGTTGAGCATCGTGGACCAATGCGTGTCGGCGTGATGCCCGGCTTCCTCGGGGCACATCTCACCGCGATCTATTCGGTGTTTTTCCTCTATGTCCTTTTGTTGTGCAGCCTCCAGCAGCTTGCGGGGTGTCCAGGCATTGGGGTCAATCTGGATGTTGTTGAATGAATCATCATGAGCTTTCTGAATATCGCGTGCTGGTAAATTTAACGCCAACTGGGTCTCGCCCGACCGAAATCGCTCAGATCGGGCAACGTAATCGCGCTTCATCAGGTCAACGCCAAAGGAATCCCATTCGCGCTCCGTGAGTACTTTCCCATCATGTTCACGGGCGTAGGCCTGGGCATAAGCATTCGCCGTTGCACCCGGCATGTTGTCATTTCGTACGACACCCAAGGCAAGAGCGCCGTACCCATCATTGCCAGGAACGCCAGCCAGATAGTTCCAATACAGTTCACGATTTCCCGTTTCGGCATACGACGACAGAATGTCGATATCGCGCTGATCCAAAGCTCCCTTTTGGTTGCTCATTATTTCAGCTCACCGTCTTCCATGATCGAAATAATTTTCTGTTCGATACGTTTCCAATCGAACATGACGGCGCGGTTGTAATCTATTTCTACAATGGCTTTGTATTTTGGCAAGAGGAACAAGTGAAGGCAGGACGATCGCCTGCGATCTTCTGGATTATCCACAATTCGTCCATTGACGAGCTTTACGCCGTCAGGTACCGATTTCACATTGCATCTGATAAAAGTCAACGGAAAACCGGTTTCTCCCATCGCAACATACCAATCATGATGACCATCGGGTTTACTTGCATGAAGGGTTTCCTGGGATGCGAAGCCATATCGCCTCTCGTAATACGAGACCAGTCTTCTGAAATCAGCGTAGTACGGAGTGAGTCCATAGACCGGGTCGCCTTTGATGCGTAGATCCAGGTTGTATTCTGGATGGTCTTTCTGACTGTCAAACGCTTCCATCGAGCGTCCCAACCTACCGGGATAACCCTCATCGGAAATCCGCGAAAGATGCATCACTGTGATTCTCACGCTTGAGAGAAACATATCCGTTGAATCGTGGTAATCCAGCCCTTGCGGCACGGGTGTGAGTTCGGGCCACAGCAGGACCAGATCGAGACGTCTCGGATCGTCGTCCTGTCCCGCTTGTCCTTCAAACAGATTGACAGGAAGGCGGAATCGATGCGGCCCCAAGCACGCGCCAATGAATGCTGGCTGGCCCTCAATGCCGCTCGAGATATCGCATCGACGGTTGCTGTCATAAGCCGTTACGGATGGGGTCACCGGGGTTTCGGGCGCTTTTGCCGAGCACGCTGCCATCAGTGAGGCCAGCAGGCCGGCGAGAGAACGGGGGAAAGGCATGGCATCTCCATCAGGAGGTTCTGGCAAGGTGGCAGGCCGGTAGCGCATAGTGGGTATGCGGCATAGACGCGGTATCGAATGCGGACGGATCAGCACGAGTTGGTGATCGGCCTTCAGTTCGCACAGATCGCGTGTCGTCGCCGGTCGCGTCGGCGGATGCCGGTGCGGCTCATGCACGGACACATAAGCTTCCAGTGCGGCCTGTTCCGCCTCCGAGGTGGTTTGATCGGGGACGGTCTGCATGACCACGCAGGGAAAGCGCTGAAGCAATGCGGAAAAGTCACGACCGTAGACCGTGCCGAGATACGACAAGCGGCGCGTCGTGGCAAGGTATGGCAGGTCACCATCCAACAGCACAGGCAAATGACCGAGGTGGTCGAGTCCATCGAGGATCAGCCGTCGATGCGATACGTCGCGCGTGGCATGTCGCCACCACGCGATAAAGGCATCGACCAGAGGCCGGGCCTGTCGCTGCATGTCGGCCGGAAGTTCCAACAGGACGACCGCCTTCGTCAGGTCGATGCCTGCAAGGTCATTGCCACGGGTCGCCGCATCGGCCAGCGGACGGCTGAACAGGCCAAGGCCACCCCGCAAGGCCTCGCTGACCCGCGCGAAGGCCTTGTCGTCCAGGGCGCACCAGGGCTGTAGCGCGAGCCGCGTAGCTTCCGAGATACCCGGTGCCGCGATGAGGTGATCCAGATAGGACCGACGTGAATCCTTACTCAAAGGCTCAATGAAACGCTGAAGGTCACCCGGCGCCGGGATAACCACCTCGCCACCATGGCGAAGTACGTCATCGATGGCCCGGACCAGCGCCACGAACGCCTGCCGCGCATGGCTGGTGAGTAAGCGCTGACGAGGGTCGGTGGCCGGAAACCAGCGTTCGGCAAGACTTTCCAACACAGGCAGGTGCAGCCCGTTTTCGCTCCACGCTGCCGCGAAGGGATTCCAGCGATGGCCGTGGCCGAACGGAGCGACGCGAACCACAGGCCGGCCTCGGGTCTGCGACGCAGCGGCAGCAATGACCTCCGGGGTGCCGACGAGCAGCCAGGGGCCACGCGCGCGGTGCAGGGTTGGCACGAGGGTGCCTTGCAGTGCGCGGCGGGCATTTGGCGCGACGACCAGTACCGAATGATCAGTGGCGATACCGCGCGCGAGGACGACGCCATGCCGGAAAGCTGCCGATACTTGGGTCAGGGGTTCGAAGCGCGGTGTCGGGCGCAAGGCACGATGAGCGCGAAAAGCGCGAATCAACGCGACGACGCAGGCGAGGATCACCAGCAGCGGTATGCCGAAGCCCAGGCCACCGGCGAGACGGATGCGCCAGGCGTAGGCGGCATAACCGGCCCGATGCATCACCCGGGCGTAGTCCGACCACAGGTGCCAGGTCACCGGAGGATCGGTAAGGCTGAGAAACCAGAGCGTAAGTTGGCCGGCCAGATAAGGGGCCGCCATGATCGACAGCGCGATGCCGATCACCGGAAAGAGCCTGTTGCGCAGCCTCAAGGGAGGCGACCTCATCAGTGACTGAAGAGGTTCCCCAGTGTAGGCATGCGAAGGGGAATGTCTTTAGGACTGGTCTGAAAATACGGTCGATGTTTCCTAGGAACCCGGCGACCGATACCGTAAAACCCGATCCCTGTAGGAGCGCGCCTTGCGCGCGACCGGATGGATCGGAACGATGATGATGTTCGTGACAACCGGTCGCGCGCAGGCGCGCTCCTACAAGGTATTTGCACCACGACCCCGCGAGCTCGCCTTGCGCGCGACTGGATGGATCGGAACGATGATGATGTTCGCGACAATCGGTCGCGCGCAGGCGCGCTCCTACAACAGCCTGCGATCACGATGGGTAGAGGCGGCGGGGGCGGCCCTTGGCGTGACTTGATGGAGGTGAGGGGAGTGGGCGGATAAGGCCCGAAGGGGACGGGTCAGGATGACCCGTCTTTCTCGCCGAGGCACGGAGGCCGAGTCGAGAAACCCCGCCCGCTCACCGGGCCCGAAGGGGCGTAAGCCATAAGACACTGAGCCGCGCAGCGGCTCCTCCTTTCCCGAGGGACACCGCAGGCCGGAGCGACAAGGGCCGCACCCGTCGCCTCTGCAACGTCACGTTCC
>Ga0116228_10004588_pt1 | contig 12253 bp, 11 predicted proteins | sample S1TSphfallax_2_FD_89694 | JGI IMG/M metagenome (GOLD analysis project Ga0116228, IMG submission 89694) | Host-associated microbial communities from peat moss isolated from Minnesota, USA - S1T2_Fc - Sphagnum fallax MG | ecosystem: Host-associated > Plants > Peat moss > Unclassified | place...
CTCTCTCTCTCTCTCTCTCTCTCTGTGATGAAATTCTGTCAGCCGATTCCACAATCTCTTCACTATTCCTTATTCTTCCATGTGTGTTTCACAAATACAATGCCACTTTTTTCCAAAGAGTTTTGCTCTAGAACAAGTCTAGAATCAGGAGACGTCATCACACCCCCCTATTGCAAGAAAAAATTCACGACAAAAAAGCATTGGGAAAATACGAGCAAACATAATTCAAAACAGCAGAACAAAATGGTGGCGTCGCGACCTCGTTCTCCTCCTGTTGTTGCTGCTGCTGCAGTTGGAGCCGTTTGTTTGGAGAAGCGAAAAGACAACGAGAAAAGTTTCTGTGGTGCAGACGGCGGAACAACACACCACATACATACACCGCGTGCGTTCTTGCGTCGATGGATTTTTAGGGTTTGTGCCTGCTCTTTGGTTCTGGCTGGTCGTTACTTGCTCGTCGCTCTTCTAATAGTCGACTCCTTCTGCCCGCTGCTGCTCTCCCTCGATCAAAACCCGACGTAGGTTACACCCAAATCCGAACGTCGCGCATACGACGCACAAGAAATTTCCCCACCAACAACAACGCTCCCCTCCTGTGCTGCGTTTGCAAATGGATGTGGGTCCTGACGAGTCCTGAGATTCCAATCCTTCATTGCGACCCCCACTCGAAGATACCCTTATCAAAACTCTCCCGAATCCTGGTTCTTTACCAAGGCACACTTGTGGGACCTCCTTGAGTAGAAGATCAGACCCCAAGTGTCCGCTACGATCACACACCCAAAGTGTCGAAGTTCAAAAGAATCGCAAGATCGGCAACAGGAATTCAACAGAAAATTTACAGTGCATGTATGTAAGTATGTTTTGTTTATTCTTTCAAATGTTTGATGAACAGATAATCGATTTACTTGTTTGTCGCAGATGCAGACGAGAACCTAGCACCCTTGAGATCTCGTATTGAGAAAGGCTCCTAACAGTTCGGAATTCAGGAAGGGCTTTTGTGAAGGGATTTCCTGCATCTGCTTCTCTGTCTGTTTGTGTTCGTTTCTAGCTGCCAGGATTTTTTGAATCTGCATTTCTATTGAACCAGCAAGGAATCACATTCGGAAAGAAGCGATTTAATAAGAAATCTTGGATCTGCCTTCATTTTTTGAGAGCTCCACCTTCTTTAGCTATGCACCACCTGCTTCCCCTACACCTAATTTATCTATTGCTGAAACAGCAGAAGCATGTGCAAATTGAATGGTACTGGCCACAATGTGTAAGTGGCACCAGTCATTCAAGGACCCTACCTGTGATCCTGTTTACACATACCTTGCTTCTACAGCACCCAGTTTGTTGCTCCTTGTGGCTAATGTAACTGGGTGCTGTTCACAGATCCTGTGGGCATTTTTCAGCCGAATCATCTCATAAACATCAAAAGACCATGTGCATTTCATAAGCTCATCATGTGCTTCAAAATCTGCTCAAAGAAACTGTAGACCATGAACAAGGATGGAAGAAGTTTTGGGCACATGGTGACAGGCCATATCCTCATTCAGAACCTTTAAACTGGGAAACAATTGACTTAAGTTACCTCCCTTACTAAAACACAGTTGCTGTTGAAACCAATCCCCCCCAAGTACTGCAGCTTGCACATGCCATTATGAAGCAAAAGTTGTCAGCTATACTTGATGCAGTTGCAGCTCTTTACCATGTGCAAACTACACGGCCCCAGGCACACCTGCTAAGGATGGCTCAGATCATTACGACCCTGAATTGTCTTGCTCCTCTTGAGTGAGGAGAAAGAATGTTGAATCTGAAATGTTAAAAAGTAGGAATGTGTGTAGTAACTTCAGATTACTTGGAAACTCCTGTTGGACATTGCTGCTTAGATACAGATCAGTCATGTTTGACCCAACTGACCCATGTTGATCGCCTCACCCCAATGTGTTTCTCATGGAAGATCTGGTGAGCCAGATGTGTTTGAGCCTCCACTCTCATAATCTGGCTGAGATTTTGTTTTACATTTTCAAATATCGCTCTTGTCCACAAAAAATCAATCCATCAGAGACTATTCTGATGGTGCAAGTTCATGGACTCAAGTCAGGAGTATGAATCTGGTTGTGATCACTGAATACCTGGGCCATCACTGCAAAACACATCTTCCTCATGCAATACATTCACGATGAGAATTAGGCATTGGATCAGTGGTTTCCTGACCCATATTTTCTTGCTCATGACCACTGTGCTAAAGTATATCAACATGTACATCGAATATCATGACAATCGGTCCTGTAAGCCCAAACTCTTGTGAACCATAATGGTAGCAGAAAGACTTTCCACCAACCATGGAAAAAGAGGAGACAAGAACCAAGCAGTACAAAGATGAGTACCTCAATATTCTTCTTGCATCTTTCTGTTGCAGTACCCAGTAGTATACAGTGTCAAGAGGTGGGCCTTACCACTACCAGATCACAAATGCAACAGACATGTTACCTCGAGTGTATAATATTGAAGGAGAAGTGCAAAAGATCATAGATACATGACCTGAAACAACACCATTACCCTCTTCATTAGATTTGCATATTCTCTGATGGGACATTACTCTGGTAAGCAGTCATGGGTCTCTCCACAAATTCTAAAGATGCAGAATTCAACCATGCATCGTATTATTGTACATTGAATCCAATGCAGTTTCAGCAGTTATCAAAATTGAATGGAAAATCACCACTGGTATTCGATTCTTGCAAGCCTGCATATTATCTTACCTGCACAGACCTCAGAAAGGACGAGAAGGAGGTAGGTGTAGAGGCTCCAGCCAATTCATCCTTGTGCATGTGTCAAAAGTCCTTGAGCCTGTGGCCAAATCCTTCTTGAGCTTGAGCTCCATCCTTGAGCATGTTTCCAAAATCCTTGAGCTTGCAGCCAAGTTCCGTTGATAGTAGATCAAACACCAAGTCATAGTATTAAACCATGAGCTTGTTCATGTGATCAGGTGCTACAAACAACAAGCTTAGAATTGTTTGCAAGGGTCCATAGACCACTTTCCGACCACTACCACTCTACCACTCTTACAACACTTGTCCATCAGATATGCAAGAACACTATAGATATATACTTACCTCGTCGGATTCTGCCACTACTGTTGATACCTGTCCCCACTGGGACCCGGCAAATCGAAAACAGTTCGGCGGTGAGGGAGGGAGCCGGGGGTGGGTGGGTGTGCGAGAGGAGGGGTAGAGGTTTGGGCGGGGGGTGTGCGTGGGGTGCGACTGCGAACCCTAAAAATTAAGAACACGGAAAGAGGAGCATGGATCGATGTTGTTGCAGCACAAGGTTCCTTGCGCACCGCACCAGCTTGCTTACTTCAGGGCGGCTCACCTTCTTTCACTCGCCGCCGCCGCTTCCGTCTTCTCCAGTTTTCTGTCGCCGTGTCGCAGCTGTGACTGCTGCCTTGCGCAGCAGCAAGACCATCGCTTCTTTGTCAGCGTCGTCGTCTTCTCCTCCTCCTCCTCCTCCTCCTCCTCCTCATACTGTTTATTCCTGCCTCTTCCAGTCGTCTCACCAAAGCGTGCGCATGATGGCTGCTCTGGATGTGCAGGTCTGTATTTGCAGCCTTGCTTTGTAGTCGGTTTCTGATTCTGATTTTGTTGTCTTCGTCGTTTCTTTTCTGGCGGTGTGGGAGCTTGCTGACCGAGTGAATGTTGATGGTGATGTCGGAACCTTGGGGGTTTTTTCTTTTGGTTGCTGTAGTTGGGAATCGGCCAGGTTGGTGTGGGCAGTGGCAGTGTGCGACAACAAGTTGCGAAGTTGGTGAAGGAATCGCTGAATGCGACGGTTCCAGAGGTGGCTGACGTTGAACCTCTTGTATCAGCTTGCAACAACGCAAAGAATGGCGATTATCAATGGTGATTCTCAAACTCTCTTTGTTTCATGAGCTGAGTTGCGAATTGCAAATTCTCATTCTTTCGGGTTCCGTTGGATTGGTGTGCTCGTTACATCGGCAGCTAGAGAGGAATCTGTCCTGGTTGCCGGAATTGGGTGATGACGAAATCCGCCTTGTCTGGTATGCTTTTTTGCTCAGTGAAGGGTTTACGAGTGTGTCTTGGGGATTTATGGACCGTCCCTCAAAAAGTAGAGCGTGTGGTTTCTTGTTGCAGCAACAATGCCATGGGGATATGGGCGAAGATCAAAGGCAAGGATGCAAGGTTTAAGAACCCAAATGCTATCGGACAGGTTGTGCCAGGCCTGAAATAACCAAATTTCTTGTTAGTTTCAAGAGACTGATAGAAAATAGCTGCTTGCAAAGATTCCAATAGACCTGTTGCAATGCTTGAGAAATGGAGGTTTGTGAGGTTGTGCATTGGAATAACCATGTAGTTACCAAGGGTTTAACATTTTGTCGATCCTGTTGATAAAACTGCAGGAACTTGCACGAAATCTTCCTGAGTCTGCTGTGGTTGAGAGCACCAGTGTTGCTGGGCCTGGTTTTCTTAATGTTGTCCTTTCAACACTTTGGATTGAACAGGTATAGATGACACCTTGGTTTCCCGTGAAATCATTCCTGAGGTCGTTTTCTTTTCCAGTCTAATTCGGAAAGTGGGCAGGCATGAGAGTGTTTCAGCAATGTAGCTATCTTATTCTTCTTTGCATTTTCTTTGATTGGTATTGAGTAAGCACTTTCAAGCAGATCCCAGTGGCTGGAGAGAAAGGGTCACATTGTTATCAAAGTTGCTGTTGATGATCAACCCACAGATTGTTGTTGCTGAAGAATGAGTAGATCCAACTGTGTCATGCACAAAAAAATAAATTATGACAACTGGGTTTTGAAGTGAACATGGTGTTTGGAGTTGCACTTTAGAGGGCATGTGGAGCTTGTCGTTTAACTGTGGTTATGGCAATATGGATGGTGGAGTGCAGAAGATTCATCAAATGTTGAAGCATGGTGTGAGTTGTTGGGCACCAGTACTTACTGTTGAACGAGCTGTAGTTGATTTCTCTTCTCCAAACATTGCCAAGGAAATGCATGTTGGTCATCTTCGGTCCACCATTATTGGTGACAGCATTGCCTCCATGCTGGAGTATTGTAATGTAACTGTGCTCCGGCGCAATCATATTGGAGACTGGGGTACTCAGGTGTGAGTCAACTGCAACCCCTTTGATTGGTACTTTAGATGTTGCAGGGTTTCTGCTCTGAAACCTGTATGGGCTCTTGCTATAACACACTGAAGTGTGAAACTAATGCTGAATCATTCTCATGATTTCTCAGGGATTTATGTAACTTGGACCAGCAGCCCTGGATGTTGATAAGTGCTTCCAGTGATGGTAGCACAAGTCTCTCCTGGGCTGAAATGTGATTGGATTCTGGATTGATCAAAAGACAATTGTGGTTGGTGGCAGTTTGGAATGCTTATTGCATATCTCTTTGAGGAATTTCCCGATTGGGAGGAAATTCAAGAACAAGCTATAGGGGACTTGCAGGTACATTTGGTGTGGGTTGATTAATAGAAGGCCAAACATGTGCCCTCTGGCTTGTGAACTGGAGTGCATGAGCTTGCATTGAGTGTTATATGTCAGGAAGAGTCTGGATGCTAGAATTTTGCTCTTGGATGAAGATCTGGGAGACTTGGTGTGCTAGTACTCCACTCTGTTTTGGAAATGTAGAGAAAGTATTGTGGGTCAGGTCCTGTGCACACAGAATTTCTGTGTGGCCCAGTCTAGACACATAGATGACCACCAAAAGGACTGATGCCAAAATCTTACACTTTGATTAGAAATTGCAGAGATATATTGCTGTGGATTGGATTTGGGGGGAGGCTGTGGAACTTAACATGTTTTCATTATGGGAATGCAACTCTGATACACACCATGTTCCAGTGATTACTAATCCAGCAGAATGTGTATAGGTGTTTTACAAAAAAGCAAAGGCAAAATTTGATGCTGATCCTGAGTTCAAGAAGCGATCCCAGAAGGCTGTTGTTTCACTCCAGGTATTGCAAGGGCATGTGTTTCCTAACCCATTGTCACCATCTTCACCTTTAGTTCTGTTATATGCTATTCTGGAGACTTTGGACTCAAGGTCACAAGATGTATAGACTGCATTGTATGTGGACCTTTCTTGATCTGTGTTTTAAACTCATTCAGTAGGTGCACTTGTTCCAACTAGAGTGCTTTGGCACTTGATCCAGAAGGTGTTGGTTCTGCTTTGTATAGGTATGTACTAAACTGTCTGTGTAGCAAACAGTGGAAGAAGAATACACAGCCAAGAGGTTTTGATGTGAATGAAAATTATCTGGATTTTAGGGTGGAGAGGAGAAGTATGTGTTAGCTTGGAGACAAATCTGTAACATCAGCCGGAGAGAGTTCAATGTCGTCTATGAACGACTACATGTCACACTTGAGGAAAAGGTTTGTCTCCTTACATGGCATCACTTCATGACTGCTAAGAACTGTTTTTGTTTCATCAGGAAATTGTCAGTTAGTAAAATTTAGCCACATCCCCTTTCATCTGGATGTCTGATTGAGATAATCATTTTCTGTGTATTGTCTTGGTTTGTTGTTTATCAGGGTGAGAGCTTCTACCATCCGTATATTGCAGGTGTCTTGAAGGAGTTGGAAGAGAAAAATCTCATTGAGGAGAGTGAGGGTGCCCGTGTCATTACAGTTCCTGGGCATACAATTCCATTGCTGGTAGTGAAAGGGGACGGTGGTTTCAACTATGCTTCAACAGATCTAAGTGCTCTATGGTATGTGCTGATCATTGTCATCTGGATGACAGAGGAGCCTGTTCAACTGAGCAGATCTGATTTCTCTGCAAGTGTGCATCTTCTTTCAGTAAGCTGTATTGTAGCACGCAGGCATGTAGGATTGGTTTTATTTAAACCTGCACAGTGCTCTTAGTTCTAATGGCAGATGAAGTTTAACAGATGCAGGGTAGTTGTGAACTTTACACTTGCTGTACAAATGTCTTGAAGGTGTATTAGTGTGCAGGTATCGGCTTAATGAGGAGGCTGCACAGTGGATAATATATGTCACTGATGTGGGACAGTCTCAGCATTTTGACATGTTTTTCAAGGTAGGTGCCTGGTGATGAATTCTGGGTGGTTGTATTTGTGTTATGTTGCCTCAGTTTTTGTTCCTGTGTGGATTGTTGGGATCTTCAGATTGAAATTTGATATCTAAATGTAGTCTAGATATAACCTTCATTTCTGATTGATGGAAGCTAGGCTGATCATCAGCCTGTGAACAGAATCCTTTAAGAGGCTCTTGACCCTGAACAAGTAAATGGCCATAATATCAGGATGGAAAAACTGGATCAGAATATTCGTCAGGTGACTGTTGTTGGGAGCAAGAATATATCGAATGCTCTGTGTAACCTAACACAGTACATTATATCCTCCCTTTGAAATCACAATATGTAAACCACAAGCATTGCTGGTTGGCCAATGACTTTGACCAATGGCTGACAAGGAATGAAGAATGTTTCCATCACAGGTTTATCTTGTTGAAGTGTTGCACAGATGGATTTTCCTGTGACACAGTATGTGAACCTGTCTGTGCTTCACAACATGTAATGAGAATAATGTTGTCAATATGTGCACAGGTTTCAATTGTTGGCATTAAGCTAAGAGAGTGCATGGTCACCATGTATGCAGGCAGCAAAGAGAGCTGGGTGGCTGCCGGAAGATGAGTCAAAGTATCCCAAGGTCAAGCATGTGGGCTTTGGGCTGGTATTGGGAACTGATGGTAAACGGTTTCGGACTCGGAGCTCAGAGGTTGTTCGCCTGGTGGATTTGCTGGATGAGGCCAAGAGCCGAAGCAAGCAGGGCCTTGTTGACCGTGGTTAGCTTTCTATTCCTAAATCGGTCTTTGTGTAAGTTCATGCTTTGAAATGGTTGTGTCTGAATGGGCAACATTGGATACAAAGATAATGTTGATTACAGCCCTGCAGCTCCCAGTGTCTTTCTGTCAAGGAATCTGCTGTTTCATCAATTTTTGTTGACAGATTATAGTTTTTACCCTACTCATAGGTGATGTGGCCACTGAAACTCAAAGCAAAATGATACAATATCAGACTATTTGACTCTGGATGGTTGTTGCTTCATACAGGCAGGGAGGGTGAGTGGACTCCAGAGGAGCTTGAGGATGCTTCGGAAGCCCTAGGCTATGGAGCTATCAAGTACTATCTATCCCATATTGTCTTCCATGCTATTCTTGTAAGACTTTCCATTCATTTGAAAGGTAAATTTCTGTTTGGGTTTTGTTTGCAGGTATGCGGATTTGAAAAACAACAGGACCACTAATTACACTTTCAACTTTGATCAAATGCTGGATATACGGGTAAGCCAAACTTTTGGGACTTCCTTAAGCCCAAGTTGAATTTAGTATATTGACTTGATTTGCATGGAACTTCTGCTGAAAAACACTAACAGAATGATTGAGTATATGAGTATGTGGTGTGCCAAGGTCCCAGTCTCTTTATGTGTAATTGCACAAATTGACAAAATCACCCATTGGATCTTATAGTTTTGAGCTGGCTCTATTTATTTTAAGACTCCTGCTTTATGTTCCTTAGGTGAACCTTTTCAACAAAACTATGGAGCAAAGTAGTTTGCCTACATACAGATGAACCCAATATTGTTGATAAGGAATTCAGTAACATGTGGTACCTCTGGACACAGGTCTTTATGTTTCTCATCCTATCTTTAGGGGCCTGAATGGATGTGCACCTAAATGGATGTTGCATTTCCTAGATCTCTCAGTTAATTTACATACAGATTTCTCTTTGCTATTGTAATCTCCCTTTGTCACAATACTGTCAAGTCAGTGATCAATTGACTTCTCTTGCCATTCTGACTTCAGGGTAATACAGCTGTATATCTGCTATATGCACATGCTCGAATATGCTCAATAATTCGAAAATCTGGAAAGGACATTGAAGAACTTAAGCAGGTAAGTTTTGTAATGTTCTCTTTATCATGGTTCTACAGGTAACTAATATCTGGACCAAGGACATCTTTACTCTGTCCACATGCTAAACAAAGTGTCAATCTTGTGGCAGACTGGAACTCTGAAACTCTCACATCCATCTGAGCGTCAACTGGGCCTACAGCTTGTTCGTTTTGGCGAGGTAGTCAGTATGCCCATTTTGCCCACTTAAGTTTATTTTCAGCGATCAAAATGCGAGCATATTAAAATTAAAACTGAATTGAAAAGTGAATGGTTGACCAAAGAAGGGTTATGGGGTGATTGAATAATACAACCTCTAGGCACTGACTTTAGCTTTGTATGGCAAGTTGGCATGAATAGTGGACTGACATTGAGGTTATTGGGGTCAGTTTGTGGAAGATGCCTTGACAGATCTCCTCCCTAACACTCTGTGCGAGTACCTCTACAGTTTGTCTGGAATGTTCACAGAATTCTACACAAACTGCAAGGTTTATCTCATTCCCTCATTATTCATTGTTGCTCCAGTTCATGAGTAGCTGGTAGGCAAAATATAGCAAGCTTAAAAAATTCAGTGAAACCTTGTGCTCAGGTTTACCTTCCAGCAGTAGCTTGTGCAATTACATTACTCTCTTGCCTTTGTAATGGAATTTATGGAGCAGGTCATAAACTCTGAGGAGGAAACAAGCCGACTCTTACTCTGTGAGGCAACAGCAACAATCATGCGGGAATGCTTCAAGCTCCTTGGCATTACCCCCTTGTACAGGTTGTGATTGGAAAGCCCTCTTCTTTGGGGGTGTGCTGAAGAAAGATCCTTTGATATTTCTTTGGCTGCTGGCAATTGCCAGTTATGGATTTTGTATTTAGTTCTCCACTATAGTTTTGGTGGACACTAAGTAGCTGAGATCAGATCCTGGTCAGCCTGAGGTGTTCCATTTTATTCCTTGGTGCTAATTTATGTCCAAGTCATAGCAAGTTCTGCCATGCCAGAAAATTTACCAATTTATGAAACCCATTGGCTGAGCCACATGGGAGATCTTCTGTGGATGGAATGACATTTTCATATTTTGAGTTCTTCTGAAAATTGGACTCCATTTTTGTAGATCAACAATCTTTTTGGTTTTCTGTAGAGATTAAGTCTAAAAGAAACTTTTCAAGAGATTTAAGTGCTTTCAAACATGGTTACCTCCTGGCATGTGCCCTGGGACCATGCTGCCACAGCCTGTGAATTTTGAGTTCACATCTTTTCCTCTTCATTCATGCCCAAATGGTGTTTCATGGACAGCCTGCAATCCTGCATTAGACTCTGTCAATTTTTTTTTTTTGCAAACCTGAGCCTCCTGCTTCTTGTGGCTTTTGCTTCTTGACTACCTCCTGTTCATGGAATTCTCTTTATCTGCTTCCCCCACTTATCTATCTTCTTTGCCTGCTCAGTTGTAGAAGTTCATGCACTGTTGTATCACCCAGAAGCTTTCAACAACTCATGATTGATTGCAAGCTCTTAATGCTCAAGTTATTCAGTCTTTCTCTCTAAAATTTGTGGTTGATTCAGTCTTCTTTTTCTCTAGAATGTCAAGTTGCATCCTCCAAGTTGCATTGTGAGGGAGTTTAGGTGCCTTTTGTTGAAAAATATTTACCACCTGACTAAGTGATTAGGTGGAATAGAGAAGATCATTTGAATCTCTTTACATTTGAGACTCTTGTAGCATCATGAACATAACACTCTTTGGTGGACATTATAAACTTTCACAACTTCAATGCCATAATGTAACAAGAACAAAACCACCTTTCAGTGTGTGAAAGATATTACAATTTTTAAATCTCTTGGAAAATGCAATCATGTGAGAATGTGCATATTGTGTTGACTTTTAAGATATACCTCCGTGATTGGTCTTACCAAATTACACAATGTGAATTGAAGGACAACAATGAGTGGGCACTTTCCCTTTTTCCACCATACATCAAAGAAAGAAAGATGGTATCATGAGAAGATGTGGGGCCACTTTCACTTTTACACCATACAACAAAGAAACGAAGATGGTATCATGAGAAGATGTAGTGGGCACTTGCCCTTTTACACGGCACAACAAAGAAACAAAGATGGTATCATGAGAAGATGTGGCATTTTGGGCAAAAAGTGGCCCTCATTTATGGAGGGATTGCATTATCTACCATTGCTCAAAATGCAAAAATTAGTGAAAGTGATCTGGGCTGACAATGTGAATACTTACACATTGTGTTTGCATATGCCTGTGTGATTTCAAGAACTGAAATAGGTAATTTCCACTTATGGTTTCAATCCCTTCTTTGAGAAATTGTGCCAACGTTCCACCTATCCAAATAATCACGACTTAAAATTTGTTATCATAGACTATGATTAAAAGGCTTTTTTATGTTGTTGTCTTTGGGCAAGGAAAGAGTGCGCATGAACGTTGAACAACACATTTCTTTTGTGACCAATTATGGATAAATTCACTAGAGGCATTGTGACTACAATGGATTTTGGCAAACCAAAAGGTAATTAATCCTTGACTCTGCAAACCATGCTGAATTTGATCATTAATAATTTCCTAGGTCATAGACTTTCACCTGATTTTGTACATGGGTATGTGCACTTGCCCTACTTGTAAAAACCTCATAACAAGAAGTGGATAATCCAATAGTTTGACAAAACTAATGTGCATGGGACCTTAAGTTGCAAAGCCAGAAACTGGTGTTGGCAAGTTCAGCATTAGGGAGGTTTAGGTCTAGGTTTCCAGTCAAGTTTTGGGGTATCTGGACTGGGCTCCAAAATTTTGTTAAAACTAGATTCAAATTTGGACACGGGCAACTAGCCTTGTGTTGGAATAGAAACCAGAACTTGGATCATGTTGTCATTGCTTTTTAAGCAGGTGCATGTTTTTTAGTTATACAAGTACAATATTTTTTAAAAGGGCATTTTTTTGGGTGGCAAAATTTCACTAGATAGCCCTAGTAACTTGGGCCCTTCTCTTTTGGTAGCAGAAATCCTGAGAAAAAGTCAAATTAAATTGTGTATATTTTTTCCCTATGATTTGATGGAGGGGTCATAACGCTTTACACTAGCTACCCTTGTCATCTCATTATTTCCCTTATCACTCATCCATCACCTAATTATTCCCATTGTTGCTTCAATATTTATGGGTGACTAGACTTACTCTAGTAGCAACTAGCTTAAGGATTACTTGCACTTTTGACAAGTGTCACCATTTTGTTTTTAGTTGAACTTATAGGGGATTGTCATTTCTTCTTTGTTGGTGCATTATTGGGAGCCACACTACACTTTTTTTTAACCTAGAAAAATTATAGGTCC
>Ga0116228_10004589_pt1 | contig 12252 bp, 11 predicted proteins | sample S1TSphfallax_2_FD_89694 | JGI IMG/M metagenome (GOLD analysis project Ga0116228, IMG submission 89694) | Host-associated microbial communities from peat moss isolated from Minnesota, USA - S1T2_Fc - Sphagnum fallax MG | ecosystem: Host-associated > Plants > Peat moss > Unclassified | place...
CATTCGCGTGACGGCGCAGCACGCATTCGCGTGACGGCGCAGCACGCATTCGCGTGACGGCGCAGCACGCATTCGCGTGACGGCGCGGCACGCATCGCATGACGGCTCCAGCTTGGGTCCGGGGGGCAGAGCCTCCTGGCCTTACTTCCCGCCGGGCTGCCACAATGCATCCGCGGCTCCGTTATCGTTCAGCCGGCGGCCGATGACGAAGAGCAGGTCGGAGAGGCGGTTCAGGGCGCGCAGAGTCTCGGGGTTCACGTCCTCGGACTGCATCAGGCTGACCAGGCGGCGTTCGGCGCGGCGCACGATGGTGCGGGCCAGGTGGGCTGCCGCGGCGCCTTGACTGCCGCCGGGCAGGATGAAGCTTTCCAGCGGCGAGAGGTGGGCGTTGAAGGTGGCGACGGCCGCTTCGTAGCGTAGCGCGATGTCGGGGCCGACGCGCAGGCGTGCGCCGGCTTCGCCGGGGACGCAGAGGTCGGCGCCGATGTCGAACAGGTCATTCTGCACCGTGGCCAGGATGGCGTCTGCCTCTGGGTCAGCGGCGGTGTGCAGGCGGAGGACGCCGATTGCGGCGTTGGCCTCGTCGACGGTGCCATAGGCCTCCACGCGCAGGGCGTCCTTGGCGACGCGGGCGCCGTCGCCGAGGGACGTCTGGCCGCCGTCGCCACCGCGGGTCACGACGCGGTCGATCCTTACCATGTCAGTCCTTGCTCCGAGGTCGCAGTAGCGGCACCGAGGGGTGCTGCAGGGTCATGCCAAACGCCGCGGCCGCTGCGGGCAGCGCATGCGGCGGCTTTCCATCTGCCACGATTCTGCCGGCCTGCAAGACCACCAGGCGGTCGGCATAGGCGGCGGCGAGATCGAGCGCGTGCAGGACGGCGACGATCGTGCCGCCCTGGGTCGCGATGGCGCGCAGCAAGAGCATCATGTCGTGCGCGGCGGCGGGGTCGAGATCGGCGACCGGTTCGTCGAGCAGCAGCACGCGCGGTTCGGACGCCAGCACGCGGGCGAGCATGGCGCGGCGGGCCTGGCCGCCGGAGATCTGGTCGACACGGCGATCGGCGAGGTCGGTGAGCGCGCACGCGGCGAGCGCGCGGTCGATGGCGGCTGGATTGGTGTCGGCATGCGGAATGCGGCCGAGGGCGGCGACCTGGCGGACCGTGAGGCCCCAGGCGCTGCGGGCGCCCTGTGGCAGGTAGGCGACGTGGCGCGGGTCTGGGCGTGGCGTGGCGGGGAGCAGGCCGGCGAGGGCGCGCAGCAGGGTCGTTTTGCCGGCGCCGTTCGGGCCGCAGAGCGCGGTGAAGGTGCCGGCAACGGGTGCGAAGGTGACGCCGGCGAGGACCTCGCGGCCGCCGAGGCGGGCGGAGAAGTCGGTGAGGCCGATCATGCCGCGGCGCGGCGGGCGGCGGAGACCAGGAAGGGCGCGCCGATCAGGGCGGTGAGGACGCCGAGGCGCGGCTCGGCGGCGAGCGGCAGCCAGAGGCCGGCGGCGCGGGCGGCGATGTCGGCGATCAGCAGCAGCGCGGCGCCGGCGAGCATGCTGGGGAACAGCAGCGCGCCGGGGCGCTCGCCGACCACCGGGCGCAGCAGGTTGGGGACGATCAGGCCGACGAAGCCGATACCGCCGGCGACCGCGGCGCCGGCGCCGACTGCCAGCGCCACGCCGAGCACGGCGCGGGCGAGCGTGGCACCCACCGGCACGCCAAGGCTGGCGGCGGTTTCCTCGCCGAGGCTGAGCGCGTCGAGGCCGGGGCTAAGACGCAGCAGGAGGGCGCAGCCGAGGAGGATCGGGGGGGCGGCGAGGGCGAGGTGAAGCAGGGTGCGATCCTCGAGGCTGCCCATGAGCCAGAAAGTGATTTCGTAGAGCGCGAACGGGTTTGGGGCGGCACTCAGCGCGAGTGACAGGAGTGCGGCCGCCAGGGCGGAGACGGCGACGCCGGCCAGGATCAGGCCGGGACCGGATTGGGCGCGGCGGAACACGAGCAGCAGCAGAGCGCAGCCAGCAGCGGCACCGGCGAAACCGCCGAGCGGCAAGGCGGGCGGGAACGCGACGGATAGGCCCCAATAAAATACCGCGACGGCGCCGAGGGCGGCGCAGCCACCGATGCCGAGCACGCCCGGATCGGCCAGCGGATTGCGCAGCACGCCTTGCAGAACGGCGCCGCCGAGGCCGAGGCCGGCGCCGACGAGCAGCGCGAGCAAGGTGCGCGGAATGCGCAACTGCCAGAAGATAGCGGGGTCAGGAATGCCAACGCCAGCCGCGCCAAGCAGCAGCGACGCAGCCGCCAGAAGGAGCAGAAGCGCGTACGGAACGGGATTGCCAGGAGCAAAAGTTTTTTGCTTCCTTTTTTCAAAAAATAAGGCCTTATTTTTTGAAAAAAAGAAGCAAAAAACTTTTGCTCTTGCGCTCAATGGGAAAGTTGCTCGGCGGCGGTGATGGACCATGGGCCGGGACAGGTCAGCAGCGCGGGGGCGATGGTGCGGCGGGGAAGTGCGGCGAGCGCGGGGTGGGCGAGCAGGTCGGTGGCGAGCGAGGGGTAGGCGGGGGCTTGCGCCATGATCAGCAAGGCGGGGGGATGGGCGCGCATTGCCTCGACGCCGACGACGCGGCCGGTGCCGGCGTTGACGAGACCGGCGGTTTGCATGACGGCTGCGGCAAAGCTGGTGGGGCCGGCGGTGTAGCCGCGGGCCTCCCAGAAGATGGCGCTGGTGCCGGGGCGCGGGCGTATGGCGGCAAGATGGGCTTGCATCGAAGCGGTCAGGGCTGCGCCGCGGGCGGGCACGTCGAGGATGGCGGCGACGTGGGTGATCTCGGCGGCGACGCCGGGGAAATCGGTGGGCTCGGCGACCTGTTCGACGCGGAGGCCGCGGTCGCGCAGGATGGCGACCGCGGCTTGCGCGCCGTATCGGCCGGCGAGGACGAGGTCGGGGTGCAGGCGCAGCACGGCCTCGGCGCTGGGGCGCACCCAGGGGTGGCGGGCGCCAGCGTCGGCGAACACGGACAAAGTGGGGTCGCGGGCGAGCGGGCTGAGGGCGGCGATGCGTTCGGGGGCGAGTGCCAGCAGCAATTCGTCCGTGCAGAGGTTGAGTGAGACGACTCCGGCGGCGGACGCGGGGTGCGTTATTAGGATCGCCGCGAGCGCGAGGCACGCGGCGCGGTTAGATCCGCACGACATCGGCGTGCTTGGCTTTGTGCTCGGGCTCCACATGGATGTTCACCACCATGTGGGCCATGCGGGTGGCGAAGGCGGCTTCGATGCGGTCGCAGATTTCGTGCGCGGCGGCGACCGGCATGGCACCCGGGACGACGAGGTGGAATTGCAGGAACGTCGTGCGGCCGGCCTGGCGGGTGCGCACATCATGCGCCTCCAACGCACCGGTGCCGGCGGCACTGATGATGGCATTAATTTCGCCGAGGGTGTGGTCGTCGAGCGCCTCGTCCATCAGGCCGCCGACGGAGGTTTTGATCAGCCGCATGCCGGACCACAGCACGTAGATGGCGGTGAGTGCCGCGACGGCCGGGTCGAGCCAGAGGCGGCCGGTGAGCACAACCAGAGCGACGCCGATGGCGATGCCGAGCGAGGTGGCTACGTCCGACAGCAGGTGACGGGCGTCGCCGGCGAGCGCGGGGGAGCGGACGCGTTTGGCGACGCGGCGCAGCACCTGGGCCCAGCCGAAATTGACGGCGGTGGCGGCCATGTTGAGGCCGATGCCGAGCAGCGGCGCGTCCAGCCGGTGCGGATGGCGGAAGCCGAGCCAGGCGCTTTGTAGGATAGCCGCGGCGGCGGCAACGATCAGCGCACCCTCGACGGCGGCGGCCAGGAACTCTGCCTTGGCGTGGCCGAACGGGTGGTCGCGGTCGGCGGGCTGGTTGGAGACATGCAGCGCGTAGAGCGCGATGACGCTGGCGGCGACGTTGACGACGGATTCCAGCGCGTCCGAATACAGGGCGGCGCTGCCGGTGAGATACCAGCCGGCGGCCTTCAACGCGAGGACCGCCAGGCCGATGACGATGCTGCCGGCAGCGATCTTGGTGGCGGAGTGCAAACCGGGATGCCCTTCGGGTGCCGTGTGGGCTTAGCAAGTCGGGGGCGTGGCGTCACGCAGAAGGAAGCAAGAGTTATTTTTTGAAAAAAAGAACCAAAAAACTTTTGCCCCTTGGCACACGCGGTCAATGTCGAAATGGGCCACGTAACCAAGAGAGCAAAAGTTTTTTGGTTCTTTTTTTCAAAAAATAACACGTTCTTCCTTCTTCACCGCCCGTAATGATAGCGGCAGGACGCGATTTCGACGCGCTGGTCGCGGCCGGCCTGGATTTCGACGCAGTAGATCAGGCGGTGTTCGCCGGTGATGCGTCGAGACCAGAAGCCGGCAAAGGCGCCTTTCAACGGTACGGGCTTGCCGAACCCGGCAAACGGGGTGCGGCACGACTCATCGAGGAGGCGATTGAGCCGGTCCAGCACGGCGCGGTCGGCGTCGATCCAGCGCCGGTAGTCGCTCCAGGCCAGGGGCGAAAAATGGACCCTCACGCCCCGTCGCTGTGGACCGGATACACCAGCCCCTGTTCGGCTACGTCGCCTGCTTTGATCGACGCAATGGAAGCCAGCAGATGCGCGGCGTTGGCGGGGTTGCGGAGCAGGTAAATGGTCTCCTGCCAGCCGGCGAACTCCTCGGCGGAGATGATGACGACGCTGCCTTTGCCGCCCTGGCGGGTGACCAGGACAGGCGCGCAATCTTCCACGGCGCGGTCGAGATAATGCGCGAGATTCTGCCGCAACTCCGTGTAGGAAACATGGTCCATGGTGCGCGCTCCGGGCAAACGTACAGGAATATGTACTGATTGCCTGGGGGCTTCAAGGGCGGCGTCGCGGCACTGTTGTTTTTTTCTAAAAATAACGCTTTGTCTTCCTTTCTGGCATGGATTGCCCTACCTGGGCAGTCGCGCTGCTTTATTGCGTCATCGCATTGCAGCATTCAGACCAGGGGCGTGCATATGCGGAATATTTTCAGGATTGTTCAGGGCGCGGCTGCGGCCGCCGGCATGTCGGTGGTTGCCGGTGGTGCGATGGCGGCGACGCCGACGGTGAATTGTGACACGCCCGGCCAGACGATCACCGCCGCGATCGCGGCACTCAGTCCGGCGACGTATTATCAGACCATCAATGTGTCCGGGAAATGTAAGGAGAATATCTATATTCCGCCGGAGCTTGCTGTCACGCTGGTGGCACCGACCGGCGCGCGGCTGACGCCGGCGACGACGTCCAGCGCCACCATCGATGTCGAGGGGCGGCTGATCGTCGAGAACATGACGATCAATACCGGCACATTTGCAGGGTTTTACGTCAATCGCGGTGGGTTCGGCACGCTTATCGCTGGTACGATCGACGGTGCCGGTGCCGGCGTGCAGGTGTCCGACAATTCCGGCGCGCTGCTGCAGGATACGACGATCAAGGTTACCGGCGGCACGGGGGTCAGCCTGTATTCCAACGGCAGTCTGGAGGTGGACGGCGTGGCCGGGCTGTTTGGCCGCAACGCGGCGTCGATCGCGTCGGTTGCCAGCGGCGGGATCGGGATTTTTTGCGGGCAGGGCAATGTCACGCTGAGCACGAAGGGAGGCGGCGACATTTCGTTGAAGGAGAACGGATTTGCCGGCATCAGCGCGATCGGCTGCAATGTCAAGGTGAACGCCAGTGCGGCTAATCCGGTGACGATCGACCGGACCGGCGCCTCCGGCAAGAACAGCGACGGGATCGTGCTGCAAGGCGGGTCGGCTACGTTGAACGGCGTGCGGATCATTCAAAATCTCGGTAACGGGCTCGATGCGTACGAGAACGCGAGCGTGGCGCTGCAAGGCGACGGGCTGGAGATCGAAGGCAATCTGGGGGCCGGGATTCTGGCGGCGCAGGGCGCGTCGGTGCATATCGTGCCGTATAACGGCGTCAATACGATTTCGCAGGGCGGAAACGATGCGAATCCGCTGTTCGATTGTTATCAGGGCGGAAATATATACGTGGATCAGATTGCCGGGACGATTACACCGGCGCCGACCAAGGCAACGCTTGGGTGCTTGACGGTGGGGACGCCGCAATAGGTTTGGAGTTACCGCGTGGGTTGATGGAGGCGCGGGAGCAAAAGTTTTTTGCTTCTTTTTTTCAAAAAAGAAGTGCTTCCTTCCTTCGAAAGCGGCGAGATGAGCTGCAAAGCAGCCCACCTCGCCGCTTTCAATCATGCCGCCCTATTGCGTTACAGTGACGATCATGCCGTGCGTGTTGCCGGCCGAATCGGTATAGAAACCGACCAGCTTGCCCTTGTTGTTAATGCCGTTGACAACCGTGCCGCTGCCGGCGCCGCCGCCCAGGCCGTTCGGATCGTCAACCTGCGACCAGGCGCCGGTCGATGGCGTATAATACAAGCCGTGCGAGACCTGGTTGCTATCCACAAAGGTGCCCACGGCGACGCCCGCATTGTTGATGCCGAGCAATTGCGTAAAGGTTGAGCCCGGCACCGTGAAGCTGGTTACGACGGAGCCGGTGGCATTGCGCACGAAGCCGACCGTGGCGGTTTTCGTGGTGTAGAAGCCGGACGTCTCGCTGCTGTCGTTAATGCCGGTGACGGTGGTGGAGGTGGCGCCGCTGATCTTGATTTTGGTGTAGGTGGCGGTGAGCAGCGAATAGGTAAAGCCATACGAATTGGCATGCGCGTCGGTGAAGAAGCCGGCGACGATGGAATTGTTGTTGACGCCGAGCGCCTGGCTGGTCCGCGGCGCCGGCGACAGGGCGAGCGGGTCGATGGTGCTGATATATTCGAAGTTGGTTTTGATAGCTTCGCGGACAAAGGCGAAATTGGCGTCCATGCCGACGCCGAGATTGGTGTCGGACCAGAAGCCCGTGGTGACGCCGGCGTTGTTGATGCCGGTCGCCTGGGTCTGCACCGAGCCGGGCTGCATGTTGGACGTGTAGGTCTTGTACGGCGAGGCGATTTCGTAGCCGATATTCGGGTGGCCGGCGGCGCCGCTGCCGAAATAGCCCACGATGGTGCCGCTGTCGTTGATGCCCAGCAATTGGTTGAAAGTTGGGTCACCCGGATTATCCAGGGTTGTAAATGCGAAGGTTTGTGCGGATGCGGACGCGGCCGCCAAAATCAGGCCGGCGGTTGTTGCCGTGAAAAGAATACGCATACGGGGAGTGCCTCATCGTTCAGAGTGCCGGCCGGATGGCCGACGTTGCGCCAAGCCAGCCGAACGGATCCGCGGAGATGCGATTATTCGCCGTGGGATATTGTTCGGAGGCGGTGCCGGTATAGCGATTGGCAATCAAAGAAAGCAAGTGTTCTTTTTTGAAAAAAAGAACCAAAAAACTTTTGCTCCTTGGCGTCCGCGGCCCATTGCCAATTGGGCCGCGGACGCCAAGGAGCAAAAGTTTTTTGCTTCTTTTTTTCAAAAAAGAAGTGCTTTCCTCCTTTTGCTAGACCGAAAAATACTTGGCCCGAGGGTTCAGCACCACAATCGCACTGGTCGATTGCTCCGGGTGCAATTGCCACTCATCGGAAAGTGATATGTCAATGCGCTCGGCTTGCAGCAGCGACAATATCTGCGCCTGGTCTTCGAGTTTCGGGCAGGCCGGGTAGCCGAAGCTATAGCGCGAGCCGCGATAGCCCTGGGCGAGCATTTTTTCGATATCGCGGTCGTCCTCGGCGGAAAAACCCAGCTCGGCGCGGATGCGCTTGTGGACATATTCGGCCATGGCCTCGGCCATTTCCACCGACAGGCCGTGCAGATAGAGATAGTCCTGGTAGCGGTTATCCTCGAACCACAGGCGGGCGACGTCGCTGGCTTTCTGGCCAACGGTGACGACCTGCAGGCCGATGACGTCGCGTTCGGGGTCGTCGATGTCGCGGAAGAAATCGGCGATGCAGTCGCCGTCCTCGCGCGGCTGGCGGGGCAGCGCGAAGCGGGCGACTTCGGTGGTGCCGTCCGGCTCGAACAGGATCAGGTCGTTGCCCTGCCCTGCCGCTTTCCAATAGCCGTAGATCGCTTGCGGACGCAGGATCTGGTCGGCGTCGCACAGCGCCAGCATGCGTTTCATCACCGGGCGCAGTTCCTGCTTCGCCCAGCCGAGGAAATCATCGAGCGAGCGGCCCTGCTTGCGGAAGCCCCACTGGAATTGATAGAGGCTGCGTTCATTCAGAAACGGAATGACCGCCTTCGGCGCTGCTTCCAGAACGCGCGCACCCCAGAAGGGTGGTTGTGATACCGGCACATTCCGGGTGATGGCGCGGCGGCGGGTTTGCACCGCCAGCACGTCCACCGGGCGGAAGGCGCGTTCGTCGGCTTTGCCCAACGAACGCTGGGTGTTGCGGGCCTTGCCGGAGCGTTTGGCCTGGATGGCGCTGAGGAAATCGTCGAACGCGTTACCGGTGACGCGGTCCATCAAATGCAGGCCGTCGAACGCGTCTTTCGCGTAGGCGACACGGCCGCAGGCATAGGAGCGCACGCAATCATCCTCAACATAATTGCGCGTGAGCGCGGCGCCACCCAGCAGCACCGGGATATCAAAACCCTGGCGGGACATTTCCTCGAGATTTTCTCGCATGACGACGGTGGATTTGACCAGCAGGCCGGACATGCCGATCGCGTGGGCGCGGTTTTCGCGCGCCGCGGCCAGCATGTCGGCCAGCGGCACCTTGATGCCGAGATTGACGACGCGATAGCCGTTATTGGTGAGAATGATGTCGACCAGGTTCTTGCCGATATCGTGCACGTCGCCTTTCACCGTGGCGAGCACGATGGTGCCTTTTTCCTGGCCTTCGAGCCGTTCCATGAACGGTTCGAGATAGGCGACCGCGGCTTTCATGGTTTCGGCGGATTGCAGCACGAACGGCAATTGCATCTTGCCGGCGCCAAACAGGTCGCCGACGATCTTCATGCCGCCGAGCAGGATATTGTTGATGATGTCGAGCGGCGAATGGACATCCATCGCGGCGGCCAGCTCGTCCTCCAGCCCCTTGCGGTCACCGTCGACGATGCGGTCACGCAGGCGGCCTTCGACGGTTTCGGCGCGCGTCTTTTTCGCGGTGGCCGCGGCTTTGCGGTCGGCGAAAATTTCCAGCAGGCGCTGCAGCGGATCGTAGCCTTCGGCGCGGCGGTCGAAGATCAGGTCGTCGGCAACGCGGGCTTCGTCCTCGGCGATCAGGTGCAGCGGGCGGATTTTCGACACATGCACGATCGCGCCGGTCATGCCGGCGCGGACGGCGTGGTCGAGGAACACGCTGTTCAGCACCGCGCGCGCGGCCGGGTTCAGGCCGAAACTGACATTGGACAGGCCGAGGATGATCTGCACGTCGGGGAATTTTGCGCGAATCAGCCGGATGCCCTCCAGCGTCCATTCGGCGAGCTTGCGGTCATCCTCGTTGCCGGTGGCGATGGTGAAGGTCAGCGGGTCGATCAACAGGTCGCTTTGCGGCAGGCCGTGCTGCACGCAGGCGAATTCGACCAGGCGTTCAGCGACCGCGAGCTTGCGCTCGGGGCTTTTGGCCATGCCCTCCTCGTCGATGGTGAGCGCGATGACGGCAGCGCCGAAACGTTTTGCCAGGATCAGGCGGTCGGCGGCGGCGCGTTCGCCGTCCTCGAAATTGATCGAGTTGATGATCGGCTTGCCGCCGTGCAGTTTCAGCGCCGCTTCGAGCACGGGGGTTTCGGTGCTGTCGATCACCAGCGGCAAATTGACCGAGCTGGTGAAGCGGCGGATCACCTCGTTCATTTCGGAGATTTCGTCGCGGCCGACGAACGCGGTGCAGATATCGAGCGAGTTGGAACCTTCGGCGAGCTGGTCGCGGCCCATGGCGATGCAGCCGTCCCAGTCGGCTTTCTCCTGCAATTCGCGCCATTTTTTCGAGCCATTGGCGTTGCAGCGTTCGCCGATGCTGAAAAAACTATTTTCCTGGCGCAGCGGCACCTGACCGTAGAGGCTGGCGACGGCGGGCACCCAATAGACGGCGCGTTCCACCGGCGCGGGGCGGAAGCCGCCGCGGCGGCGCAGCATGGCGTCGAGCGCCGCAATATGGGTGATGTCGGTGCCGCAGCAGCCGCCGATCAGATTGACGCCGTCCTCAGTGACGAAACGTTCGACCCAGGCGGCCATTTCATCGGCGGCGAGCGGGTAGCGCGTGTGTCCGTCGACCAACTCAGGCAGGCCGGCGTTCGGTTGCACGCTGAGCAGGCCGGGATAGTTGCGCGACAGCCAGCGGACATGCTCGGCCATTTCCTGCGGGCCGGTGGCGCAATTCAGGCCGATGAGCGGAATATCGAGCGCCTGGATGACGGTCGCGGCGGCGGCGATGTCGGGGCCGACCAGCAGCGTGCCGGTGGTTTCCACCGTGACCTGGACGAAGATGGGCGTGCTGCGGCCGGCCTCGGCGCGGGCGATTTTGGCGCCGTTGACGGCTGCCTTGATCTGCAACGTGTCCTGGCAGGTTTCGATCAGGATGGCGTCGACACCGCCATCGATCAGGCCGCGGCATTGTTCGGCGAGGGCTGCTTCCAGCGGATCGTAGTCGATGTTGCCGAGCGAGGGGAGTTTGGTGCCGGGGCCAACGCTGCCGACGACGAAGCGGGTGCGGCCGTCGATGAATGCGGCGGTCGCCTCGCGCGCGAGTTCGGCGGCGGTGCGGTTGATTTCACGCGCGCGGTCGCCCAGGCCGAATTCGGCCAAGGTGATGGGCGAGCCGCCAAACGTATTGGTTTGCACGATGTCGGCGCCGGCGGCGAGATAGCCGCGGGCGAGTTCGCGCACGATGTCGGGGCGCGACAGGTTCAGCACTTCGGTGCAGTTTTCCTGGCCCCAGTAATCGCGCTCGATATCCAGCGTCATGACCTGCACGCGGCTGCCGGTGCCGCCGTCGCACAGCAGCACGTGGTCGTGCAGCGCTTGCAGGATGGAATCGGTCATAGCGCGTCCTCGAAATGCGGCTGCGGCTGCGGCGGCGCGGGTGCGTGAATGGGTTGGCAGGTCCAGATGCGGACGGTGAGCGGGCCGGCGACGGAGGCGGCCTGCGCCGGTGCGAGGCCGGCGTCGCGCAGCAGGCGGTCCATGGCGTCGTCGGCAAAGCCGCGGTTGCGGTGGGCCAGGCGGGTGCTGAGGTCGGCGCGGTCGTGGGCGGCGAAATCGACGACCGCCAACGTACCGCCTGGGGCGAGCACGCGGCGGGCTTCCGCGATCGCGGCGGCGGGGTCCTCGGCGTAGTGCAGCACCATGTGCAGCAGCACGACGTCATAGGAGGCATCGTGCAGCGGCAGCGCATACATGTCGGCCAAGCGGACGCTGATATGGGCGAAGTCGGGTTTGGCCAGGCGCACGCGGGCTAACGCGAGCATGGCGCGGCTGGCGTCGATGCCGAGGCCGCTATCGAGGCGGGGTGCCAGCAGTTCGAGCAGGCGGCCGGTGCCGGTGCCGATGTCCAGCGCGCGACCGAGCTTTCCGTAGCCGAGCAGGCGCAGCAATTCGGCCTCGACCGCGGCGGCGGGCAGGTCGAGCGCGCGCATTTCGTCCCAGTCGGCGCCGGTGCTGCGGAATTTTTCCGAGGCTTCGCGGGCGCGTTCGGCCAGCACGCGGGCGGCGCCACGCCGATCGGCGGCGAGCGTGGGGTCCTCGGCGTCGGCGCGGCGCAGCAGGTCCCGGGCGAGGGCACCGTTATCCCCCTGGGCGAGCACATACCAGGCGTTGGCGCCTTCGCGCGTGCGTTCGAGCAACCCTGCCTCATGCAGCAATTTAAGGTGACGCGAGAGACGGGGCTGGCTTTGGCCGAGAATGTCGCAAAAATCGTTGACGCAGAACGTGCCGCTTGCCGCCAGCGCCAGCAGGCGCAGGCGGGTGGGGTCGGCGGCGGCGGACAGGGCGGCGAGAAGGGCGTTCATCGGGCTTGTATAAATATATAAAGCTATCTTTATGTCTATAGGATGAACAAGGCTGCTGACACGCGGCTGGCGCTGGTGTTCGGTGCGGCGGCCGACGCCAGACCGGGCGATGCGCTGTTGCTGGAGGGACGCGGCGCGGACGGGCCGGGGCGTGCCTGGTTCAGCGTCACGGCACTGCATGCGGCGGGATGTCCGTGCTGCGCGCCGCGCATTGCGGCAGGTCAGGCGCTCTCGCGTTTGCTGCTCTCGCGGGCGCGCGGGGACGGCATATTTTTTGCGTGTGTGTGCTCTGTTGTTGTGACGCCGGAGGTCCGCGCCGCGGTGCTTGCGGACCTAGAAAC
>Ga0116228_10004593_pt1 | contig 12249 bp, 8 predicted proteins | sample S1TSphfallax_2_FD_89694 | JGI IMG/M metagenome (GOLD analysis project Ga0116228, IMG submission 89694) | Host-associated microbial communities from peat moss isolated from Minnesota, USA - S1T2_Fc - Sphagnum fallax MG | ecosystem: Host-associated > Plants > Peat moss > Unclassified | place: USA...
ATTGTTGGGCCATAAGCTAGCTTAACCCCACATACAGCTTGGATGTGCAAGTAGTGTACACAACATGCTCACTTAAAGCCCAAGAGGAAACAACCTCACATACAGCTTGGACATGCAAGGAGTTGACATGACATGTTCACTTAGAGCCTAAGAAGGGATGACGAAACCAATCTACATTCAATTTGATATCAACTCATGACCTGTTTGAAAGGGATCATCTGACACCCATTAATTGTTTGGTTGTAAGCTAGCTTAACCCCACATACAACTAGGATATGCAAGTGGCTGCCATGGCATGCTCACTTCAAGCCCAAGAGGGGACGAAGTTTGGCCTGTGACATTAACTTAAATCCATCACAATTATGTAATTGTAAGGCCATAAATGGGACTCCTCAATTATGGATTAGCTTTCCTCTCCACCATCATACCCCTTCACTTCAAGTTAAATACTGTAAGCCTTTAATACAAATGGAAGGACAACTAACAACGTGGAGGGAATTTTTTGCCTGGAGCTTTTTATGTGGCATGAACATTAATGATAGGCATTCCAAACTATAAGCTGGATGGTGTCTTTGTATAAATAGTCCCATGGTTGGATCTTCAAGTAAACCCAAAATAGCTAATATTCTCCAAATTGGAGATATCTAGGTCTGTGACCACCTACATTAGGGAACAAAATTCTATAATAACCACTAAACATAGACGGAATAGTGCATGGTTAAAACATTAAACTTAAAACACTTGGAAAGTTGATGCCATTTTAAGTAGTTATGTGTAAAGGGTAGGGCCTTTCTTCCAAAGGGCCAAGCCTAATTTCCCAAGGGGATACGTGAAAAATAGGGGAGGTTGACAAGACGAAGCCACTCTCAGCATCAAGTATAAAAGGTACAAAAGGTCTTTCATTCAAATGGTGCAGGCTTCCTTCCATTGATGAAAGCATCTTTTGTGTGGGAGGGTGCTTTCAAATACAAAGAGATTTTTTTTAAATAGTGAAGTGCATTATGGATTATTGAAGTTGATATGTGTACAAGGTGTTTGTTCTTTTTAACAACTACACAAAGATGCAATGATGTCCCATTTAAACAACTATAAAGTACATGCTCCACATTTTTATCATAAAAGAGTTATGGATTCAGAGGGCATGCCTTTGAGCCCATAAAATATGTAATTGAATCTTAATGTTTCTACACCTTGTCCTTGGGTTTTAAGAAAACCAATACCCATCAAAGAGTGGCATAGATGCTCTAGACAGTTGTTTCGGTGGAAAACCTAATAGGTGCCTTTGTTGTTTTAATATGTGTTCCTAATTTGGATTGGGAACTTTTCAAATAAAGATCCATTGCAACAAAGTTTTGTTTGTAAAGGGTTCCAAATTGTAAGTTCAATTTGAAACAACCTTCCACAACTTATCAGTTTCTTTTGCCTAATGAAAAGAATGAGAAAGTGACCTTCCACTTCCGATACGAATCAAATATTGATTGCACTTTTGAACCTGATAAGAACTGACTACCAAAGTGGAAGGTCATTTTGCTGTTTTATTCATTGAGTGAAAGGAACTTACAAGTTTTTGTCAAATGAGGACCTTCTTGATTGTTTCAGACCTAGTTTGATCAAATTTTAAGGATAGAGGCAAGCCCAAAAACCCCACAAGTACTTCTCACCCACTTGCTTTTTCTCTTTTTGTTATTTTGAAGCATGACAATAGACCCAACCTGAAAAGCCATTTGCATCCCCAACTCAAGCTCATTGGCAGAGGGCCAACAGGTCACTTCCTCATTTTGAAAGTAGGTAATTTGGACCTTAAGGTAGGAACACATGTTGGGCCATTGTTTACTCTTATGAAGAGCGTCCTGTTCCAGTTCTAAAGAGTAAATTAAAACAATTATGGTCATTTAAAAATTTATTTTTGACTTCAGTTCTGAAAATTAGACCCAGTTCTTGTCCTATTTTAAGTAACCCAAATCAAAAATGGTGGTTAATTTCTGGTTAACCTCTGGTTAGCCCTCAGTTCTTTTTCTTTTTTGGGGGGAAAGTTTTAGTTTTGACCCTGGTTCCACAAATAAATAGAACTAGGAACCCGGTTCCAAGTCTGGTTTTTAAAAGGTTATAATTTTAGTTTCAAAAATCAGACACACTTACAATTCGATTTTTACTAATTAAAATTAGAATTGATGGTTCAAAGCCACCAAATCAGGCGCTTGTACCAAACTAGTACGAACCAGTACTCCTCTTAAATGTACTTATTAAATGTGTGAGAAGTGTGATGTTACAACTAGTGTTTGTTGGGTGGTTTTTTTATTTTGTTAAGAATCTCCAGTTTCGATTTTATGGAAAATTTCAGAATTCCAAAACCTCCGATTCAAGTTCTTTAATATTTTTTAAATTATGAAAACCTCCCTTTCCAGGGTTTTGAAATTTGTGATAAAAAACTAGTGATTCTCGTGAATTTTAGAAATAAAAGATTTGCCAATTCTAGTTTTATGAAAAAAATTAGAATCGCAGAACCTCCGATTCCAGTTTTATGGAAAAAAATAGAATCATAGAAGCTCTGGTTCCAATTCTTTAATTTTCCAAAAGTCTCTGAATTAAAAAAGTCTCTGGATCCAGGTTTTTGAATTATTTCCAAAAAAGCCTAGTGGTTCTCATGAAAAAATCAACAAAGAATCAACAGTTTAGGGTAGGTTTTTTAACCCGATTCTTTGGATTCTTTAGAACCTCAGTTAAATGTCGATCATGGGTTTGTGATCCCCCCCCCCCTTCTTCTGTGGCCCCCTCAAGGGTCAAAACCAGTGTCTGGAATTTTTTATGTGAGGAGATGAAGGTGAATATATGGAAAAAGGGATAACCCTAATTTCTGAGGGGTGATTGGTAGAAGCTGCCAATCTACCAAACGGTTACTCATCATGAAGTGTTGTGGATGCCAATAGTCCAATGTCTATTGTTATCTTTTGCATTTTAGTGTTGTTTGTTTCTTTGCATGTACATGTGTTTAATGCTGCTTGTTACTCAATAAGAACAGCATTACTGAGCTGGTTTTTGCAATGGAGTGGACTTTTAGCTGCTTGGTGTTTATTCTTGGAGGAAATGCGGATCATGATGGAAAAATGGTCGGTGTTGGTGCTTCAAAAATGGCAAGAGCAAGATGCAATGCGAAGATAAGAGGAAGGCCTTGCTAGGACTAAAAGGGGGCAGAAACACAAAGAGCTAAGTTTTCTATGTTTAAGTGATGAATTGTGAGTTTGCACAATACTTATCATGGTCTTTGTGGTGCAATTGGGGAAGAATGCTCCATTGTAGATCTTTGGTTTTCTGCCTTGTTGCAAACACTTCTATTGCGTATAAGCTTTAAGGTAAGAGTAGAAGATATTCTTTAAAATTCAGGGCCAGATCAAGGGAGATGATGATAGTGTTTAGAAATTTCTTAAGTGATCATAGTGGCTAGTTCAATGTGTTATAATTTCTCAAGGTTGTTGGGGAAGTGTATCAGATAATCTAAATTGGGAACAAAGTACGTACACTTTTGTGGGAACTCTGAAGAAAATGGAATTCCGCGAATACCATTGGGTTTCAAAAGGAAGTATTGCAATATCATGACTTCCTTCTTTTTTGTCCAACTGCTAATGGGAGAAATTTGATGGGATGGGTCAATCAATTTGGGATTATGTTCAAGGGGAGAACTACCACAATTGTGATCTATTGGCTCTTGAGGTCATTGAGCGAACGAATCCCTTGAGGTCATAGTTTTGGTGTTGTATAGTTTAAAATTACAGGAAGTTGAGCTTGGTTATTAGTTTGGTGAGAAAATTATCCATGTATCATAAACAATTATTGAAACATTTGGTGTGGTAAAGGTTTTTCTAAATATTAAGGCACCCCCTCATTGTTGGTATCAGAGCCCTACAATCCATTTAACAATAGGACAATTGTAGATTATGCATACAATTAGGGTTGATGCTTCCAAGAAATTAATATGTCAAAATCCAACACAACAAATAACTAGTTGCAAAAAACCATGAAATCGATGAAAAACATATAATAATTAGGTTTGATTTTCCTTGAAGGTTGAATGAAGATAAAAAAACCTTCAAACTAAATCATTACTTAAAAGGCATGCATGGTCCATAGGTGGACTTTTTTGTTTTGAAGAGCACAAGTTTCAAAGAAATATGGCAATGAACATTGGAAAAATTATATGGCCTAATGTTCTACTTTGGATCGTGAAAGCAAAAGAAGGTTACACATCCGAACAATAACAAATCACAGCATGTAAAAAGGGGACACGCATCTTAATGGATCCTATATGGGCAAAATTTGTGACAGATTACACAAACATGGTTGAGGACAAGGAGGATAAATCTTCAATGTGTGGGAAATTGATCCCAAATAAAGAGAGATTCTCATGGGATGCCTTGAAGTTGGCCTTGGAAATCCATGAGCCAACAAGATCTAATAAAAGTCTAAAACTCTCATGGGACAATTAGAAGAGTGGAGGAAAGAAATTATGCTAAGATTGGATTGAATTTACATTCCCATCTACTTAACCTCCAACCAAGTTAGCAATAGCTCCCACTACTTTGAGAAAGGGGATGGAATCAAGACAAATCACGATCTTGTTAATTGTGTGTTAGAAATTGCTAAAAATTTTCAAGGGACCTTGGTTGGAAAATGAATACTATATTCTTTGGAAAGGTTAAAAAGGAATGCATAAAATCCAACCAAAAGGGGCTATATTTTTTACAAAATTAAGGAAAGTCATTAAGTTTTATAAAGAATTTTACAAAGGTTGCAAAATTCCACAAACAGGGGTATGAGCTAAAGCAAGACCTGGAATGCATTCAAGGTAACCTACAAAACACGGTTCAAAACAAAGGGCTACAATAGCAACCGTATACACTTAGGCTAAGAATCAAGGAGGTGGAAAATGTGAAAGCAACTAGACAACATGTTAAAGTGAGACTCACATGGAAAAAAAAGGATTGCATTATAACCAAGGATTTCTTCGTAACCATTAAACCAAAGCCTAATAAAGTGGGAATTTCTACCCTTAAGGATGATGTAAGAACGTTAACCACAAGTCAAATAAAGATGGAATGGATTTGCTACAACTTCTACAATAAGTTTTATAAAGCCCAAAAATATCATTTTGGGAATAAAGAGCTATGACATAAGGTCTTTGACTTTCTCCATAAAAAAATTTTCAAAGGGATGAATAAGAAGTTTGTCACACCTTTTTTTTTGGAAGAACTTTAAACAACAACAAACTCCATGGGAAAAAACAAGGCCCCAAGACCTGATGGCATGCTAATGGAATTTTACACCTTTTTCTAAAATCTAATTAGCATAAACTACTTTCGAATAATTGAAGTAACAATCAAGGATGGTGGTTGTTCCAACGAGGTGGACAAAAAATTGATCACCATGTTATTCAAAACTAAATATAAAGAGAATTTTAGCAATTGGTACTCAATCACCTTGTTAAATGCATCCTACAAGATTTTTGCAAAAACTTTTTAGATGAAGCTGCAACCAATCTCCATGGAAGTAATAGATAAGGACCAATCTACATTTTTGCCACTCATATTCATCTTGGACAATGTTCTCTTGACAAATGAAACATTAACCAACCATTGGTTATGCTCAAGTTGGATTTTGCAAAGGTGTATGACAAGTTAAAGGGCAAAAGTGTCCTTGGGTGGACCACTAGGAACGTCACACCTTCATTTTCTTAGACCCGTTCAACTTTGGAAAATCATAAGAAACATTTAAATAATTTTTTTCATAAATTTTTTTTAATGAATACATTTACACGTTCCATAGATTTTGAAATTCCAATAACATAAAAAATATTTTGTATTTTGATGTTCCTAATCATTTCATTAAAAAAAATTTCAGGAATGTAATGCATGGCCATCTTTCCTTCAACTTTTTGGTTAGGAACACAAATTTGAAACATGAATTGAGAATTTTTTTCCTAAGGTAATTTGGAAGTCATTCTATTTTTAGGTACTTACTAGGCAACTAATTGAATAACTATAATTTGCTTATGAATTTCCAAAGTTAAAACTATCAATTTCTAAAGGGGCCATTTTAATTAAGAAAACAAATTTTTAACAATTTCCAATTTTTTTAATTCCAAAAAAAATTCCAAGTCATATATTAGTGCATGCAATTGATAAACATGAGGAAATATGGATATAACTTATGAATAAAATAAAAATAAAAGGCCAAGGAAAATGATTTGTGTGTTTTTGGTCCATTAACCATTCCTTCAGGTGGTTCCTACTGGTCCACCCAAAGAAGTTTTCTCCCTAAATTGAATTTTTATGTTTGATGTCGTGGCAAAGATGGGAATGGTTCAAGAATTCATTAAGATGGTAAAATTGTTGTTCAAGGATGTTGCAAAAGCAATCTATTTAAATTAGTGTATCACCAAATCGTTCAAAATAGAAAGTGGGTTAGGCAAAGGTGCCTGAGTTAATTCCCTATCTAGTCTTTTTATTGTAAGGGAAGTTTTGAATTTCATGTTCAAAGAGGCTATCAAATTTAGGGACATTTAATCAGGAAAAATAATGCAACAAACATCTTGTAGTATGTTGATGATATAACCCTAATTATTGGGGAAAACAAAAGAACTTATAAAATGTTGTTAATGTGTTATAATTTCTTTTAGCCATAAGTGGGTTGAAGCTAAACAAGGAGAAGTCCATGACCTATTAAAATCAAAAGCAAAGTTACAAGAAATCGACATGGACAAAGAAATTCAAATGGAGGTGGGCCCCTAATAATGAACTATCCAAAATGTTCAGCATGCCCTTTAGGATTAGTTTGGATGGCAAAGAGGTGGACACCTTTTTGATTGAAAAGATCCATACAAAGTTAAAATTCTAGAACACAATCCACTTATCGATAGTGGGTTGGGCCATAGTTGTCAATTTTGTTTTGGCATCAACCTTGTGGTTATTCATCAACATATTGGGGGGTACAAAGAAATTGACGAGGAAATGTAAATATCTACTCTAGAACTTTTTATGGGTTGGAGGTGATCAATGCACTAAAACTAAGGTAAACTAATTTGATTGTTGTGCAAATAAAAGTATTGAAAATATTGGCCTCATTGACCCAAAAGAAGCTATGGATGCCTTGCTTTGTAAATGGGTTATCAAAGCCCTAAAACCTAGCAATTCAAACTTCAAACTCTTATTAGGTTTCAATTTAACAATGTGCAAACCCTCATGAAGTGGGGCTTTGAAGTGAATTAGACTCTAGTCAAAAATCACAATCCATTTCTAAGATCAAAGGTATGGGGGAAGATCTCAAAGGCTTGGAAATGGATGGTTGAAAAGTTGGACTTTTCCCATCACAAACAGCTAAAGCCATAAAGATGGTAAGCATATGGTGGGGCTCTAATTTTAAGGGGTTGGAATTTGGATTATGCATTCTTAGAGCTCAAGAATTGTACAAGTCTGGCTTATGCACTTTAAAGGATCTTTGGAAAGCTGAAACCAAAAACTTCCATTCTTGGGATGAATTGAAAATTTTATTTCGTTTGGAAGAAGGGGAATATAGTTGTTGGCAACGACTGATTAGTAGTTTGCTTGAATGTTGGATTAAGGAACTAAAATAGTTAAATCTTAGATCTTGTGATGGGGAGTAGCTAGGTATCCATAATGATGGAATTACATCTAATCCAATTGGGGTTTTTGCTACTACTTGAAGGTTCTGACCATATGTTAACAATTCAATTCAATAAAAAGTGGTCATTCCAAAGGAAATACAAATATTCATAGTTATAGAATATTCCAAAACACTTTAGTTGTTAGCTGACCTAGGTGTTTAAAGGGGTCTTGAGTAGAGTCCAAGTTTGCACTAAAATAAGTGTAAGGGGGGGAATGGTGAGATTATCTTATGGGCTTTAGGTGATCTCACATTTGACCTTGGAAATTGGAAGTGGAATAAGCAAGTGGAGCTAATGAATTACATGGCCAAGCAAAGGAAGTAACTAATTAAATCTAGGAGTTTTCTTGCCCACAATGTGTTAAAAAAGTTCCCCAAAAATTTCAATTAAATTGGAGAATTGTTAGAGCAAACATAGAGCCAAGAAAGACTTAGGTTATTATGGCACCAAGTGTTTATAGTCAATAGTTGGTGGGCCAACACTAATCATAACATCCCAACAAATTGCCTATCTAGTGAGTGTGCAACTCTAGAACTTGTCACTCATAAATTCTAGTTTTGTTGAAAAGCTACCAAGGCATGGGAATTTGCCTTCTCATTCCTCTTTTAGTTTCGACTACCTCTAAACACTATTGGGTCAAAAAAAAGCTTTGAAGCTTGAACAATGTTTGTTCAACAAACAATCTATTTAATAGGGTTAAAAAATTCAACTCCTTATGGTCCTTACTTAACGGAGTCACTAGGTGGACCATTTGGAATGAAAGAAACGATCTAGTCTTCAACAACAAATGGCATGAGGCCAAGTTCTGAAAAGTCATGTGGGAAGGGTTGATTGACTACAGGACATTTGAATGGCAAGATGTGTTGCAACAAATTCAAAAAAACCTAGACAATGATAATATAATATTAGAAGCTTTTAATATGGTTTGGGGTTTGCATCATGCTATTTGTTTGTATGATGGCTAGAAGGTTAAATGGTGTTATCAACCACATTTTAGTGGTAATATTTCTTGGTAAACTTTCGAGATTTGGTTGAATTCTAGGTTTGTTTTCCCCCAATCCCTCTACCCTTTTATATGGTGTCTTTCTTTGCAATGGACTTTTCCATTTGTTTTAAAAAATAAATAATAATAATAATGTACTAAATCATGACCTTTTTGACATCTAGACCATCGTGTATAGGGGGAAAAAATAAACCTAGCAATGATCTTACACCATGGTGAAGGCATTACCTAAATTGGGCTTGCACTCAACTCTGAGTCATGTGGGCCCTTATTCTAGTAATCCTTAAACCTTTGGCTTTACCATACACCTCACATTTGTTTGACCCTTTAGATTTTCATCTTTTGGAACAAGTTAATTTTGAAAATTCATGTTGTGATGCATTTAATTCCATTTAAAGGTTGTTGTTTATAAAAAAATTCAAGCATCAAATGAAGCCCTAGCTCAATCAATTTTGTTTATTCATATATTTTGTATGCTTCAAAACCACCATTATATTAGAACTCCATCAATGTGATGGAAATTTTATCATTATTTCCATCTCTTACTAGTTGTGGGTCTTTGTGTTGTTGGTTCAATTCAATCATTTTCAAAGTTTTAAAGGATACAACTTTTTGAAAACAATTTCAAGGCTCAAAAGGATTTGAGCCTCCAAATAACCCATTTGTAATGATCTTGATGATCAATGTTATTTTTTAAGGAAATTTTTAATGTTGCCCAAGTGATGATCATACATAAGATGTACAAAAAATAGCAATCATCCTTAGGAAGATTTGGCATTTAACTATAAACCAAATATGAAATTTTTTTTTTTAGTGAACCTTCTATACTTATGGCTACACACTCAAAACCAAATGTAGGAATTGGCGATTTTCACTTTTTTTTTCTCTCACTTTTGGTGATGAAAACCTTCCAAATTCACTTCATTTTTTATTTTTTATTTTTAATTCTACTTCTTGGAAATAATTTACCCCAAAAAAAGGACTTGTTATGATAGGATAAAACATATTCCAAGCCAAATGTCTCTTCAAAACTATAAGACATATGACTTTCCAGAAAAACCATTTGTGAAAAAAATATTTTTGTAAATATTAGTTAATTTGTCATAACAAAAATCAATCTAAATGCAATAATTTTTTTGTTGGATCAAAAATTTAAAAATAACAAATGTGCACACCACCTTGTCAAGGGCTTTCTAATGACCACAAGTGTAACAAGGGGCGCACAATTTGGGAGGGTTAAGGTGTGATCATAAAAACAAAACAAACATTATGTTAATATATAGATAAATATTATTTGCCAAATTACACTTTTTTGTGACCCCTTAATTTATATAGGCACCTTTTTTTTCTATTGATAACCATAGTGACAAGCATCACCCCTAACAACCTACGTAGCTTATTGTCTTCACAAAGCATGAGGAGCAAGTGCCTAGTTCCATGAACTTTGCAGCCTCATTTTTAATGACTAGGGTGAATGTCCATGTGAGACTCCATACCCCATCAATATCAAGGATACATCAAAGGGAGTAACACTATAACATATTTAATAATATTTGGAACTCTAATGTATGACTAAACAAAATTGTAATGCAAACGTCCATAATACATATAAGCGAAACAAGGTGAAACAAGGAGATTGAATGCAAATGTTAGAAATCCAAGGCAAGAGACAACTTATGAATATGATGCCTACTTTACATTATAGAACTGCATAAATGACAAGCTAAAGTTGGTTGTAGTCAACTTCCCTACATAGGTTCCTTTTACAATGGAAATTCATAATTTCCTACATCACAACAATTTGAAATATTCAAACCGGGGCTACCAAACCACATTTCCTTAAATATTATCTCAAGGGAAAATGTCAGATATTAATAGCAAGTATGATAGATAAGCCTTGACTCCTAAGGCCACTGTTATTAATTTCACTATGATTAGGTTAATTTTGAAAGCATGATTTTCAAATTTGCTCACTTCTTGAGGTTTCTAACAAGAAAAACCTATTCCATCACAGATAAAAAAGGATTTTTTTTAGGGTTGGGGAAATTTCATCCTCAAATGCAACTCAATTTCCACACCAATCCATGGTCCAATCTTTAGCCTCAATTGTAAATGAGCAATATGGACTTATAATTAAGTTTTCAACATCATTTCCCTCCCATTACAATGTTAAATCAAGTCCATAGGAACCACACTATGGTTCTACATCCACTCTTGGTCTCCCTTTGTTAAGGGGGCATGTTGAATTAGTTTGGCAGCTATGAAATACAACAGCAAAAGTGGGTGTTGAACAAGTGGTGTTGTGGCTACCCTAGTGACTCCACTAGTGGGTGTTTGAATAGCTGGTGTTGGACTACCTAGCTTTGGTGGTTGCTATGGTGCCTCTTTTGGTGGGTCGTTTCTCACCATGTAACCTAGCCAATGTGTTCCTTTTGAGAAGGATTTTTCATGGAAAAAATGACCCAAATTCACATGATTTCAAAGCCAAAAAAATCTAAATCACTAAATTTTTATGATAAATTCTAGCAAGTAGCTAAAAATTTAGAACAATTCTGGTCTTTTAAAACTTTTATCTCTAGTATATATCCAAATTTGGCTAAATGACCTTATGGATGATTGCCACTTCAGCTACATCACAAAATTGAAATAAAAAAACCATTAACCTAACCATTACTTTATAGTATAGTTGAATGCCATGTTACATTATGTGTTTATGTTTAATAACAAAAGCTTAACGCCCTAATTTTTTTGGTCCAAGCCAATGTCAAGCTTTAGTTTTTGGTGTAATGTGGACCTAAAAATGACAACTTTGGTTTTTATGCCAAGTAAGGCCCTTAGAGTTACGTAGTTTCCAAATTGAGGCCCTAAACTTGGCTCCCACTTTACAATGAGCCCTTGTTCCATTCTTGGGGCCTTATCCTGCACATAAAAGCCTCCACTGAAAATTGTAAAGTAATGTGGGGAACCTTCTTGACCACAACTTCTCACCCCTAAAAAGTGTTCATAATTCTTCTAGAAACAAGAGAGATTACATGTAATATCCTTAGGGTGGATGGGGGAGATTTGTTATAATGTCATTTGAATGCATTTGAACCATCCTTATAATAATGGACAATAATTTTTATGAAAGGGAGGCATTGTTGTCAATGGCCTTTGTTTTAATTAGTTGTTTACAAAAAGGGGGGCACTGACAACAATGTCTCCCCTACACAAAAAAATATTGTTGATTTTTGGGTTTAATTTTGAACACCAACCTTAGGGGGAAGTGAAGAGATTATGTTTGTAAATCATTTGTTTGGGGGGAAGATGTACTGCAATATATTTCTAGAAATCATGGGCTTAACAATTTACACATAAACAACTAGATTTTATGCATTGTAAGAGTCCTCATTTTGAACATTTATGTTGTTTGTTCCCTATACCATTAAACAATGGCAACAAATTAAATGCACCACCAAGCTCTGCGCAATTATAGTATAATATAATACAATGTCCAACAGGAAAATAAAAATAAAAATTTTAACTATATCTACACAATGATTAATGCTTGAATTGATTTAATATTATTTTC
>Ga0116228_10004594_pt1 | contig 12248 bp, 10 predicted proteins | sample S1TSphfallax_2_FD_89694 | JGI IMG/M metagenome (GOLD analysis project Ga0116228, IMG submission 89694) | Host-associated microbial communities from peat moss isolated from Minnesota, USA - S1T2_Fc - Sphagnum fallax MG | ecosystem: Host-associated > Plants > Peat moss > Unclassified | place...
ACGGTGTACAAGGTTTTTATGGATTTTTGAGTTTTTAAATTTTTGGGGGGCTTGCATGGAATTATAGAATTTTTTTTTTCTATATACGGTTTTTTTCGTTTTTTTTTTTTTTTTTTTTTTTTTTTTTTTTTTTTTTTTTTTTTTTTTTGTTTTGTTTTTTTTTTTTTTTTTTTGCTTCTAAATCTTGCTTGTGGCCCTTGCTTTTCTTCTAGTTCTCATTTTGCAAGTTTGGGTTTTCATCCTTGGCTTTAGTTTTTGGTTTTTGCTTAGTTTTTGCTTCTTACTTTTGTTTTTCGTTTTCTGTTTATGGCTCTTACTTGGCTTTCACTTTTTCTTTTTGGTTCTTGTCAGGTTCTCATTTCTCATTCCTATCTTTCATTTTTTGCTTATGGGTGAAAGCACACTACAATGGACCAAAATTGACGGATGTGGTGTTTATAATTAATCATTTTCACAATGTAAAATTAGAGTCATTATTTCAAAATCACAAACATTCCTTCCTAAAACTAAAAATTTGTGGATTTCAAGAAAGGCCTCCCTCGAAAATCCTACATATTATATATATATATTGAAATGTAACTTAAAATTGATCAATGTGTGGATTTCAAGGATTAAATTTAACAACTAAATCATAAAATTTCATAAAATTTTCAAATATTCATTTTTAATGAATTAATCCATTCAAAATCTACATTCATGATATCGTTCCACCCAAAAAAAAAGCATTTATTGGTATAGTTCATGATGCATTTTTTAGTGCATAACACAAATTATTGATTGTGACAACGCAATTGCCTTAATTTAGAATGTCCACATTGAGTTCATAATATCATTATTTGTCATTCCATTGTTACAATGTTTTTGACTTGTACCCTACTTTTAAAAAATAAGTCCTTCGCAACATTTGATCATAATTTTAAAGTTGTATAGGCCAATAACTTAACACCATGCCCCCCTGTGAAAATTGTAATGTGACACCCAAAAATGGATTATCTAGTGTGCTTTCACCCTAATGGCTATTCCCTAGCTCTCACTTTTCGCTTATGTTTCAAACTTCTCGCTTTTGGTTCTTGTTTAGCTTTTGTTTCTTGGTTTTATATTTCATTTCTTGGTTTTAACTCTATCTGACTTTCACTTTTTGTTTTTTATTTTTAGTTTTTGCTTGGCTCTCATTTGTTTTCTTTTGTTTTTTTTTTCCTTGTTTTTCACTTTTGTCTTTCGTTTTTCACTTATGGTTCTTGGTTGGCTTTTGCTCCCTATTTCTATTTTTCACTTCTTACTTTTGGCCTTTGACTAGCTTTCGTTTTTCATTGTTATCTTTTATTTCTTACTTCTAGTTTTTACTTGGCTCTTACTTTCCATTTTTGTGTCTCACTTTTCAATGTTGTTTTCGCTTTTCACTTTTAGCCAAGGCTTTTATTTCTCACTTTTGCCTCTTATTTTTCATTTTTGTCTCTTGTTTCTTGCTCTTTATTTTTTTGTTAACCTTAATTATTTCTAACTCTTGTTTTAAGTCTTGGTTCTACCTTGGTTCAGGCTTCGATTCTTGATTCAAATACGATAACTTACTTCATATATCAAGGTACCTTTCTACTCTAGCTCAAGTTTTTCACTTTTGGCTTTTGCTTACATTCTAACGTGCATTGGATGCATTATTTTTGTAGACTAATACTTCCCGCTTGCTATTTTTCTTGCATGTTCAAGATTCCAAGGCCAATTTGGGGTGGAGGTCAAGATTCCAAACTCTTTTTGAGGTAAACTTGGAATCAACTTTTACTTTTTCAAAAAACATTATATATTTTGATTAGGGTGAAAACACATTATGACAGTAAAAATTTATTATCACAAATATTACTTTTGAAACTACATGTTTTTAACTTCTACCAAGTTAATATTGAAACGATTTTTTGTAAATAATACTTGGAACAAGGTATTTCAAAACCCAAAGAAAAAGATTGTAAAAATATCCAACTTTGAAGTTGATATTAAATGATTGAAAAGTATATTAATGAAAAAAATACAATTGTACCGACATATTCCAAAGTGCAAATATATTTCAAAAATCATTCAAACAATTAACAAATTTGATGAAGTACTCAATCATGTATTACATATGAGTTCATTGTCCCATGTCAATTCTATATGAAGAATTCCAAATCTAGATGAGGTTTTTCATTCAATCAAGCATAAGTATGTGAATACATAAAAGTTATTTGAAAAACCATTGTCATTTGAAAGATAACAAGAATTGTGTTGGAGGATTTGTGTCAAAAATCCTTTTTTAATGTTTCTCAAAACGCTAAATGAAATGAAAAAAAATTCCCCCAAAATAATACAAAATGTACTACAAAATGAGTACATTTTTTTGCTCTAAATATACCATTGTAATGTGCTTTCAACTATCAACAAAATTTTAATAAATATTGATCTTATAAAAGAAAAAAAAAATTGTGTCTTTTTCTCTTTGTTTACTTTTTAAGGTTAAGGTTAAAGTTAGCTTATTTTGGTATTGTCCATTAAAATCAAACCCTAACCCTAAAACCCAAAAAGTTTTATTTTTGTGGTTGGATGGTGCAAGAAAATTATCTTTTTGGAAGGACAACTTATTATACATTTTTCATTTCAACTATGTTTTAAAATGAAATTTTTGATTTGCAAATTCTTGTAAATGAGTTTTCAACCCCAAACCTTAAATCCTCTTCCTTACCTATTTTTTCAAGTCTCATAATTGTAACTTCTTTTACAAAAAAAATTGTTGTATGAATTAAATACTAATAAAGTAATGGCCCATTCCAATTGAAATGAAAATGTTATGAGAATTGAAATAAAGCTTTGTGAAATATTCCAAAATGATGTTTCTTTAAAAGGGGAACCTTTTCCTGAAACATCACAAGGAAATGAAAGCTTGCAAACCCAATTGAATATAGTTCCAAAAGTGATTAGGAGAATGTGAATCAAAGATTTCATGTTTTACATGTTCAAAGGTTGTTTTGGAAACCTTATGGCAAAAATGCACTATGGCCTTTTGTGTTATGAATGACAATACACAAGTAGATGGCAAGGTACCTCAAAGTGATGCACTATATGTTATGTCACAAAGAGTAGGTCTCTTTTACTACAAGAACCAATTTTTTAAAATATATATCATATTTGTAATCTAATGGGATAATTGCTTAAAAAAACATGTGGATGTAAGACATAGATTGCTTGCAAAGAAATTTAAAGATGAAATAAATAGTCCCATGAAGAGTGGTTTGGAGAAAAACCAACAAAGAAAATACCTAGTATGTCTACTAATGAAATCTCTGAGTTTTTTCTACTAAAGATCTTGTTAAAAGGATGATGTGTAGTATTTTAAATCATCTTCCTATGCATTTTGTGGATAGTTCCTAGTTCAAAAAATTTACCTTACATTTGTGTCTTCAAGTTGTTATCCCATCCACAAAACTATTTTCCCAATAAATTTTCCTAATTTGGTGGAAAAGACAAAAGAGTTGTATGTCAAGTACCTCAATTAGCTAAGTGTTTGTTGACCATTACCAATTTTGAATTATGGATGTTTAAAGGAGCCCATGATATTTTTGCATTGGTAGCCCAAGCAAGTGACTATTGGGTTATTTGAACCATTGCATTTGTTAAAAATGAAGGGACTAATTTGAATGCAATGATTTCAGCACTAATGTATGATGTGAGTTATGATATTATGGTGTTAGAGGAAAGTTTCAATGGAAGTTGCTTTGGACATGTTTTTTCCAAGGCATGTTAATATGGGACTACCAAGGAGAAATTTTGCAAAGACATGAGATTTGTATCAATTAAGAATGTGCAATCTAACATTTAAAAGTGCATTACTTAGTCGAAAAGTTTGGTAAAGGCAAAAAAAAATGGAACAAGGCACGTATGGATGCTAGAATTCACCCCAAAAAGTTAAATACACCAATAAAAACAAGCTTAATTTTTTTATATAAACTAAATTTCATTTTGAATTTGTCTTATAATTGTTGTAATTTGAAGTTCTCTCTTTTGCAATTATTATTTTTGTTTCTTATAGGTTTGCAAATAAAGTCAACTTATTTCAAGAGGTTTTGCTATTTTGTGAAGCCATGGTAATGTGTTACAACAAATAGATTGTTCTCCAGGCTTCTGGATGTGTCCCACCTCCTCTAACCTAACATGTCTATTGTTCATTGTTTAAGATTTGTTGTGAATGTTTGTGTTTTGAATCAATCAAGTGGTCATTGGTTGTTGTATGATGCCCTGAACTCTTTATAACTTGGAGTCTAGAAATGAAAGAAGAAGCAAGAACACAAACAACCTTTGACCCTCTAATGGATGATGGAAGAATTACCTTTGAGTTTTATTTGTTGGCCTCTAATATTTAAAAAAAAGGTTGTTGGGATTCTTGACTTTTTTCTTACATTCTTATGAAGCTATGAAAAAAAGAAAAATTATAACATGCTCTCTTTGATGTTAAATGGGCAAGGTTTAAGGGCCTTTGTCTTGTGTCTTTCTGTTGGGCATGAATAGGGAGTGTCTATTGTGGAAAAACATGATGAGAAAACAATATATCCTATGCTTTTGAAGTGTTACCTTTACTTACATCTTGTGGGAGAAATATGTATATCACAAAGATGACGACTAAGCAAATTAGACGTCTTCCAAATGACCAACACCAATTGTGAACATATGAAATAGTTGGTGACTAGAGAGTTGTTAGACTTTAGGAGATTTCATGTAGATTTGAAGGACATTATTAAATGCCCTTTGTTATGGTAGGAAAAATATTAGTCTAGGTTTCCAATTGAAGGGCTTTTAACAAGGCAAATACTTAGCACTATAGGTTCTCAAATAAAGACATGACATTTTATTTTTGTTTGCAAAGTTTTTAACAAACCTTAGAAGATGTTTTTTGCAATAAAAAAACCTAGAGAATTTAATTTTTTTTAGCAAAAACTAGTTGAATGATCCTAAAATAGGTTATAATGAGGCATCTAACTTGGTAGAGTGTATAGAGAGGGAAGAATTTGAAGCAAATTGTGAAAGAAAAGATATTGAAAATTATGAATGATGAATGTGAAAGAGATTGAAAATTGTATTTCTTTTTTGAAAAAATTATTAACATTGTTATTTATTTATTTATTTATTTATTTATTCATGAATAATAATTGTGATAATCATTTCGCAAAAACCGCCTTTGAAAATCAACAATTCAAAAAATTGACAACCGATTACTTTAAAAATCGCCAAGTTTCATCTTTTTGGAATTTATGAAAATGAAAGCAACTACTAAAAGATGAAACTCTGAAATTTAAAAAAGAATAGGGGTAGTTTTCTCAACCCCTTTCAAACAACCGAAATTAGTGATTCTCATGAAAAAATGAAAATTGCCCAACATTAGTGTTAACCATTATTAGTCATGCAAAGTTCACAAAGGAACCACATTGCATTTTAGGGTGACTATCCAAGTTGGCCCTAAAACAATGTTTGGTTAATTTCATTTCATTCATGAAACATGATAATGTGACTAGCATGGTCCCTTCATGTGGAATTAGAGCAAAAGTGCAATAAATGATGATGGCATATTTATTGTATCTTGCATCAATTATGTAGTTGTTGACAAGATTTGCTAGCCCACTATTGAGTAATGACAAGTTTTGGCAACACAAGTTCCACAATTCTAAAGTTGCATTGGATCTATTGATGGGACCCTTATCAAAATCCATAAACCTTAGAACAATCCATCCCATCATACTTGGTGTAATGGGTGAAAACAAATGTATTGCATGAACAACACAATTGTGGCAGACCACCATGGGTTATTTATTCATAAATTTGGACCCTAAGTATGCAACTTCATACCATGATGTTAATATATTTCCCCAATCATCTTAATTCACAAGTCATAACATTAATATTTTATCCACACATATGAATATTTTGAGTACTTATTGGGTGACCTTGGTTACATGTACGAGGAAATGTTCATGATGTGTTGCATTGGGAGGCGTGAATTGGCGCCTAAAATTCCTATGGATGTTGTTAAGGCATACAACAAAATGCATGCAAGTTTGACATTTCATTTTATTTTAAGGTTAGGTTTTAGGGTTTTAAGTTTTAGGTTTTAGGTTTAAATTTATGTTAGGGTTTTAAGTTCTTGTTTGGGGTTTTAAATATAGGTTTTAGGGATTAGGTGTAGGTTTTTTGGTTTCTAGGTTAAATATAAATTTTTGGATATGGGTTTGGCATTTAAGGTTAGGTTTATGTCTAGGGTCCTAGGTTTAAGTTTAGGCATTAAACTTACGGGTTTAAAGGTTTTTATATTAAATATGAACTTCAAGGTTAAGATTTTAAAGTTTGGGTTTTGCTATTAAGGTTTTAGGTTTATATGGTTATTGGGTTTTTAATTTAGGATTAAAGTTTATGTCTAAGGTTTTAGGTTTAAGTTTAGGTTTAGGGTTTAAGCTTTTAAATTAAACATAAATTATTGGGTTTAGGATTTAGGAATAAGTTTAAGGGTTATGATTTAGGTTTATCTCTTGGGTTTTAGGTTTAGGGTTTTAGGTTTAAAATTAAGGTTTATTTTCAGGGTTTTAAATTTAGGTTTTTAGGGTTATGGTTTTAGGTTTAGTATTTTAGGTTAAATGTAAAATTTAGGGTTTAAGTTAAATGTAAACTTGGATGTTTAAGGTTTTAAGGTTAAATTTACAATTGTGTTTCAAGTTTTACGATTTTGGTTTTTTTGGAAGGTGGTCAAATTGACTTACATCAAAATATTGTAGGTTTCAAAGTTAGAGGGGAATGGGGCATTGGGGGATTGAAATCCAAGTGGAAAAGGCCAATGAAACATTTTGATTCAACAAATGAAAAATATAGTCACTTATTTAGGGCTACTACATTACTAATTAACATTTTATAAAAGTATCACCAAAATTTCACAATTGGGTGAATGCATGGTTGAATGCTTCATTTTTACAACAAAACATACAATTGTCCTTGGGTACCCTTCATTCAAATGCATATGGTGATTAATATACCCTTAGATTTATTAATTGGGACTTGGATTTAGAGTAACAACTTTATTATGAAGAAAATTGTGTGGTTATTTATTGATATAAAAAAAAGTGTTAATAGTAATGGACTTTTGAAGAAAAAAAATATGGACTGATTGTTTGACCATAACATCACAAATTGAAAAAAATTATATTGATTCACATTCCAAATTTTTGTTAATGGGACTCAATATATGATGTGTCATGAGATGATAAATTCAAATGAGGAATCTTTCCTTTGAAAACCTTAACCATTTAATAATTAAGAACTTTTGAATGATTAAAAATGGACCATATTTTCGTAAGTCCTTATGAGTTGTAATTTTTATTTGTTTTACAATTTATTTGTCCCAAAAGCATATTTTTAAAAAGTTTTACTCGGGGCATTATTCATATGGACTTTTTGGGTTATCTTTTAGGACTTTTGAATTGAAAAATGACATCAACTTTTGTTAATGTAAGTGTTGACATAAATTTGTAAGGATTTTTAGGTGCTTGAACATTTATTAGTCAAAGATTACAACAATGACAATTTAAAAAGTAACAACCATATCCATTTGAACATTTTTTAATGAATTTTCTAAAGACTTGTAAGGAGTTTTACAATTTCCAAAAGTGAGCCATTGTAGCGTGCATTTACCCAATTGAAGTTATTAACAAACACCATAACAACCTAATAAAACATGGTTGGGATGGTGACTATTGATTGAAATTCTAACAAATCTTTGACCCTAATTTTGAACTTTGCATTTGTAATGACCATAATTTCTAATTGCCCTTAAATTGACTATTTTGAATGCATTTTTTCCTATGTTAACATCTACCTTTGGCCTTGAAAGAACTTCCCCTTCACATTGGATTCTAGTTTGTTGGTGATAGTGGCAAAGCTCTTTGATTGTAATTGCAACATCTCCAAACTTCATCATTGGCCTTTCAATTGATATACTCGTAGATGTGGTAAGAAATATAGATGATGGCTTTGTTGTCTCATTTTATGTAAGGTTAAAAATAAGGCTAGGAGAAGGGCTAGGAGAGGAATGATGAGATGTATTAGTTGTACTTTCCATTAAATTATGTCGCCTTTTCAATACATTTTATGTTGCATGTCCATCAATTGATTTGAATTGTGCCAAAATTTGATCACTCTACAAAATAACCCTTTTTGCACCTTTTTCATTGAATGTGTTTATATTTAGATTCAATGTATCTCATAGTTTATATTTTAAGATATCTTCTTGGAAAGTAAAATTAGGGTACTTCAACTTCTAATCTATGTAAACTACTTTCCAAACTTCATTTGGTATAAATTGTGTCACATTTTTTCTATCTTGATTATAAAACATGAAGTGATGGTTCTAGGAGTTGGTTAGGCAACTTAAAATTTTAAAATCCACAATGCACTTCAAGGCTCTCTTTTTAAGGTGCCTTTGTGGGCCTTTCACTAGCCAATATTCCATAATCATTCTCTTGGATCATGAATGGGTTAGGGTCAAATCCTTCCATACCTTGTTGACCATGAAATGCATTTAAATCCAAAAACAATCAACATAATTTGTAACTCTATACAAAGGACAAAGATTTAAGGTTTGGTAGCTTTAAGGTTTGACATAAATTAAAAAAGACCAGGTTTAAGGTTAATGTTTTGAAACTAGAAATTATAGTTGCCAACATACAAAAAAATAAATGTGTTACAAAATTTTAAAAACACGAACATAAAAACATTATCCACAGTGTATAGAAAAGAAAGCAAAAGAGAAGGTTTTAGTGTTTGGCAACTTTAGGATTTGATAGAAATTGAAAGAAATCGGGTTTGAAGTTAATCAATTGAAACCATAATCTATTGCTACCAACATGCATAAATAATATGTATTCTACAATTAAAAGGACTAAAACAAAAAATGATATAATCCAAATTATCCAAAAAATAAAACAAAGGATAGGGGCTTAAGGTTTGATATCTTTAATTAAGGTTTGACAACAATCAAAAGAAACCATGTTTATGGTTTACATTTTGAAAACAAATTTGTAGCTTTAGGGTTTAGGGATAAAATTGAAAAAGACCATGTTTAGGGTAGTGATTTTGAGAGTACATTTGTAGTTGCCAACATGCATAGAGAATATGTGTGATAGAATTACAAAAAAAAAAGTATGAAATTTTATCTCCATGCAACTTTGCACAAAACTTGTGCACATTTAAAATTGAAACATTATGGTTCAACACATGGACCTAGTAAGGAAGTTGTTCCACAGGGTGCAAGAACAATAAAGTAGACATTTTTTGATCCTTGCATTTTCCCAACAAGTAAAATACAAGTAGATCTTTGGGATTCACAAATTCAAATTAAGTTTCTTGCCGTAGTAGGGTTTATATCTCTATCTAGGTCCAATTTAAGTAGTTTTTTAGGTTTCAAGGAATATATGGGTTTAGCTTTTGCCGTCACCGCCATTATCATTGACATTGGTTGCACACTTCCCTCCCAAGGAACTACTACATCGACCTCCAAAAGTTCAAGCTTTTTTTTCATAGGTAACTTGTTTTGCTAGGTTAAAGTTGCATTGAAGGACATTGTTTGAATCTTTTAGATTTTCATTACTAGTTTTTTTGAATTTCTTTCTTTGTATATAGGAAGATCAAGCTCAAAAGATGTGTGCAAGTGGATAAGTTTCAAACTTCCTCATTGAATTTCCAAGTCAAATTTTTAAACATTCAATTTTTGTGCACATTTACATTTGTTGTGCAAAATGGCGAATAGTTACAAAGTAATGTGCTATGCATTGCCACTACATTTAACTTATGAATTTATACAAATTTTTTTTTGTTTTTTTATATTTCAAATTTTGATTTTGGTTGTGTAAGGTTTTGCTTGTAAAGATGGCATTGAAAGCCCCCAATTTTGTAAAAAAAGAACCTCTTGTTATCAAATGTGAGAGTTTGAAAAAATAGTAGGTGACCAAAAAAGAAAAAGAAACTTATGAAGGTGAGTCATACTTTCAATCATTTTGAGTGGACAATCACTAATTTTGCATTAAAATTTAACTTTCAAGTTGAAGGTTTAGACTTTTGTAAAAACCTAAGTTCTTTCCCCACATTTGAGGAAGTGGTTTGTGTGTTTGGCAAAAGATAGTAGAATGGTTGAAAGGTGTGAGTGAACAAGCATCTAAATCTGCTTGAATGTGACAAGCTTTTAAAGTTATACATTGATGTGTATGCACACATTCCTACCAATGAAGATTATCCTGCAATTTTCCTACGTGGTTGGTTGGTTGATATACAACATGTTTAATTAATTGGGCACAATATGCATGTGACACCACAAAAGAGCAAATGAAGAAATAAAAAGGGCCTTCTTTCTCTTTGAAAGGGAACTGTAGCACTATTTCAAATTTGAAGTAGATGAGTCATGCAATCTGAAAAGGGCTTGGAATTTTGTGACAATGAGGATTACGTAGTGTTGGAGGGACTTCAAAAATTTAATGTTTTCTTACCAAACCAAGTTGCGATTGTGAAGGAACTATTGGAAGAAGTAGAAGTCTTTGAACAGTCAACAAGACCCATACAATATGTTCTACAATATGATAAGGAGAAATTGGAAAATGAGGCCATTGAACTTTCTTCAAACTTGTGGGACCAGAAGGGACCATTAAAGGAAGAGAAATCTAGCCTCATCAAAATGGAAACAAAATTGGAGGAAAAATAATAAGAAGTTTATGATGTAAAAACACAATTTCAAAGTTTGAGTGCCTATATTGACCTAACTACTATAGAGAAATTGAAAGATTTGGTGGAAAAGTTGACTGAAGATTTTAGGGTCTTTGAAAAAGATTTAGGTATGCAAAAAAAATTAGTGAAAAGGGGATGTCAAAGAGTTGATGATTTTGAAAAGAAACATGCTAATGTTTTTTCAAGGCTCAAAGATGTAATTGCTTAATTAGAGGTGTTAGAATTCCAAATCTCGTGCAATGTGTTGTGGGCAAAGGGTATTGCAAAAAACATTAACCTTATTTCCAATGGAGCCAATGCCACAACTACTCCATTGCCTCTGAAGAACCCTAAGTCCATGTTTGTTGAAAGTCTTAATGCCATCATTGTTAAAGTTTGCCCTATTTGCCTAAGTTTTTATGCTTGCAACAACATTCCAATGTTATCTTGTGGTTGTATGTATCACTAGTTTTGCATAGGTTTACATTTAGAATAAAAAACCACCCATTGTGTGAACCTTACTTGTGGGAAACCCATAACTAATGATTATATTGTTAGTTCCAATTTTCAACAAAAGAGTATATTGTTGAAGAGGCTTCAACAAGAGAAGGGTTGCAATGTTATCAACACCACAAGGAGCCTACAAGGCTTGATTTCATCAAATAGTAAGTTTCCTTACAAAAAAATTTGCTTAATCTAGTTGGTAGGAAATTGATAACTTTGGGTTCTAATGATGGTTCACATGTGATTAAATGATTTTAATACTATTACTTGGTGGTGTGTTGACTCTTTGTTTTTTTTTGGGATTATTAGGGTTGATTTTAATGTTCATTTTCTCCGGCTAACATTCAATTTTTTATCGCCTCTATGTAATTAGAGTTATGTTTTTGCATTAGTTTTAACATCTAATCAAGTTGTGCCTATTGGACTCCAATTGTTAGTTGTTAGTTTTAGTTTGTAGGTACTAATTGCTAGTTGACTAACACATGCTTACTTGTGCAATGTCAATTGCCTACTTGCAAGGTAAGTTGAATACTTATTTTTGTTACATTTTAGAAAGGCCTCCTTGTGAGCATTTCAATGCTACGTGGCTACTTGTGTTGTATATGTTGAGTACTTGTTGGCTACTTGATGTTAACCATCTACTAGCACTAGTAGAAAACCTAGGATTTTACGACTGGTGTTTACGACTAGTTTTTAGTCGCAAGCAACATTTTACAACTATTTTGTTGTTAGTCGCATAAGACAAGTCGTAAGCGACAAATAGTCGCAAAAACCAGTTACATCAGCATGACGTCACCAAATGGTGGATGGAGCTTAAATGTAGTATATACGGTTTCATCCGATGGTATCCTGATCGTGTGGGTAAGGAGTGACCATGTTTTTTCCGATTAACTAATGGGTTGTTGCCACATGGCATGATTTCTAGTATTTGGGAAACCAGATTGTGATCTTGAATTTTCTAAATCAAATGGCCAAGAAATGGCCACGTCTTTTCT
>Ga0116228_10004595_pt1 | contig 12247 bp, 8 predicted proteins | sample S1TSphfallax_2_FD_89694 | JGI IMG/M metagenome (GOLD analysis project Ga0116228, IMG submission 89694) | Host-associated microbial communities from peat moss isolated from Minnesota, USA - S1T2_Fc - Sphagnum fallax MG | ecosystem: Host-associated > Plants > Peat moss > Unclassified | place: USA...
TACAAATCCACATGAAATCCATTATGTAGTTGAATGTGCTAAGTTATAGTACATTAAGTGCATTTCATTGCCCTTTGGGTATTTGGGCACAAATTCTTCATCTAGGCATACTCACTTGCCACAATAAGTTACACCTGGCAAGCTCCATACTACAAAATTAGATCAGAAATTACTAAAATTCAAACGTAAAGAAAATAATAAAAATCATAATTAGTACATATTAACTAATTAATAAAGAGTTAATTTATTAATGAAGCTGTCTGAATTAGGTAGGCAGGCAGGCAGGAGTTATCTAGCTACTTAGCTAGGCTGGGAAAGCATCCGGATCCTCCCACCTCTATTCGTTGCTGCAGTTAAAAAGTCTTCGCCGACTCTAGCTGGGTTGATGGGACTTACATTTCTGTTACTGAATTTGTGCGGCATAGAGCCACGTTATATATGAAGTGGGGAATGGCTGGTCTGGGTGGGCAAGCTAGGGTCCTGGGTGAGCAAATCTGTCCAGGAGCAATCTCAAGTGCTAGCTCATGTTGAGGACTTTTTCTAGGTTTAGCGCTGAGGGTCGTATTCAGGAGTTTTCATAACTCAGGTGCTGAGAATCATGTTGAGGAGGTATTGTAGCTCAAGTGGGTTTGTGACCTGTTGTTGGGCTTTGGGGATTTTGCACTTCTAGACGAAATCACAGATTTAACAGTTGCTGGGGGGGGTGTGTGTCTCCCTCGGGAGCGGCTTGAATTTTGACTAGTCTTCTCCTCCTCGATGCCCTAATCGGGTTCTTAGTCCAGCTCGTCATGCTCATCATCACTAGTCCTTAATGTCTATATAGTGTTACCCATTAAATAATCAGGTTAGCACCCATTAATTAATAATATTATTTTGTGAATGATTATTGTTGTTGTGGTTGTGGAATTACTCGCCATGCACGTGTACCAGGGATCAATTGGAAAAACATGTAATTCCCGTGGGATTAGGAGAGCAATTGCACCGGCATGTAATAATTTTCAAAAGATTAGATTTTAGCAATAAACCTTCATTCATGTTTTGTGTACAGGTGATTAAATTTTTGCTTTGCTTAGTTGACAATTGTGATTAAATTCTCTTTGTTTACGATTTCAAGCTCAATGCACAATAAGTAGTAAATATTATACTAATCTTTTTTCCTTAAATTTAATAGCAATCCGTACGTAGAAAGTAGCTCAAACAGTGCAATCGATTTAAGTAAACCCTGATTATTTTCCAGCACCACGATTCCCTCTTTCTTTCAACCCTTGAGAGCAGCTTTCAGGTACTCATCGAAGCTCAGTAAGTATAGTTAATTAATCAGCTCGCAGCTGGAGGATTAAAATAACCCAATAAAATGGCAATTAGAGAACTAGAGGATGAAGCACGGATTTAATCCTTAATCCCAGCAGATTGTTGCAGGGAGTATTATATATCTGTGATATATATGCGGTAGGTAAGTAATTAAGTTTAGCTGCTCGCGAGAGTTCTTTTTTTTCATTAAAAACACGCGGGGTCCAGGAAGTATTAACATCGACTACTACTTGCAGTACTAGCTAGTGTACTCCCCCGCTTGTAGTACTCGACTTCTTTGAAGGCCGTATATATATTAAAAAAAGAGGAGTAAAAGCTGCTTGGGTTTTAGTTTAAACCTTTACTAGCAGTCCTCTAGAGGATTTATACTACTCTTCCGGACAACAGTGATTCATTAAAAACCAATTGTAGACCTATATAAAGAAAGAGCTTCATCACGATCTATCTACGACCAAGTATTGATCTGGAGCTTCTTCACTGGTAGTTAATATTAATCAAATTTTAAGCACAGGTCTGCAGCTTGATGAGATTCTGTAGATTAATACATAATTATATTATACTAGTTTTCTATTCTAGCTGCTCGTTGTTCACGCCGGGGTATGTGTGTGTGTGTTTCATTATATGTGCAGTCATTTATTTTTAACCACGCCAATTATCTGGAGAGTGATTTGATCGACAAGAAGTGACCTGAAAATTTTATTATAAAAAATATAAAGAACTCTCTGCTTGATCTTCGTGCTGTAAGCGAACATGGGTTTTGTTGCAGGAGTCTCACCCAATTAAAGAGTTTCGTAGTAGTCACTGTGGCTTTGCTTTGAGTGCTGCTCTGCTTGCTGCTTACTGCAGGGGCTATTGTTCAGTATGTAAGTTCTGTGGGTACTACTCTATGGGAGGAACTTCGGCTTTTTTTGACAAGAAGCGAATATTTTACTTACGGAAGACTGACTTGCTGATCGATCTCTCAAGTCACCGCGACACTGTAGATCGACTGAGAGACAGGACGGCTTTTGAATAAGCAGCACAAGAAGACTAAAACATATATTATGGTTCTTGCTGCTGCGCACTTCTAACAGCACGGTTTAGCTGCCAGGCCTGGGAGTGACCGTTTGCGGACACTGTATGTCGGAAACGGGGAATTGTAAAGTGGAGGAGTAGAAATTGACGAATCGGACAAGGTGGGTGTAACGCAAGATAACTTATCTGAGCCGGCAAGGCCCAGTCTAGACGGCGAGGAGCTGGGGTAAAACAACGGCTTTTGAAGCTCGAGAGTAGTACTAGGAGCATGGTATTCGACTAGGCATGAGAGAAAATTTTACTGCCTCGGTTTAGGATCTGAGTTTCTTCAGTCTCGGCTGCAGTGACGAAAAACCTTTTTTTTTGGGGGGTCTCATTGTCGATGATCAGCCTGCGCAACCGTCGTCTTTCGTGTTCATGTTCTCTTTCTCTTTCTCTCTCTCTCTCTTCTTTCTCGGCCCTTCTGGCAGCTGGACTGTGATGATCCAGCTTCTGGAATGCAATCGCAGGAGTGATGGGTTTTAGGACGGGAATTATAAGCCTGAGTTCTGCCGTTTCTCGACATAGGCTGCTCTGCTGTTGTGCTTTTCCAGTGTTGCCTGCAGACCCTCATCCGTCACATGTACTTGTAACTTTGTCATAAACTCTCCCCTGCCTCCTATGTTTGTTCAAGACTTCCTCGCTCTCCTCCAAGGTGAAAATTACGATAGTTTGTGTATATGAGGCTCCTTGGCTAGAGGTCTTGCTGATTAGGAGTTGGTAACCCAACATGAATTTCAGTTCTGCCGCTGCTGATGCTCTAGGATCATGAGGTTAGGAAGTAGAGTGATGACGCCTAATCCCGTAGCCGCGACGCTGTGGAACCAGATCGCGCTTCAGCCTGAATGGTGACGATTTCGCAGATTGGAATAAGGCACGAGTTTGTGCTGCGTCGCGGGTCTGGAGTTTTCGTGTTCAGTTGTATATAGATAGAACTCCGACCGGACGGTCTTTTCCATAAGCAAGAAATACGCACGCAGTCCAATAGCGGCCACGAGTTAAGTCCGCCGCTGTCTTACCGCAAGGGCCGCACACGTAACGAGGAAGGAGCTTTGTTGCCTACGCGGAGTTCACTCCAGGAGGGGGTGACTGGAGAATCGGGAAGGCCAAGGATTCAGCTTAAACAGCAGGGGAAATACAGTAGAAGAGGGAAAAAGAGAAAAAGAGAAGCTAGGGAAGGGGGGAGGGAGAAAGGGGCGGGGGTGGAGTGTAATCAGAGCTGGAAGCAGAGACAAGGTGAGCGGCACGGGCATGTGTGCATGCAGGCCGGTATGCAAGAAGTGGGAGCTCGGGCCTTGCAAGCGGGCGCCACTTCTGATGAGGAGCTGTACAGTGGGAGCAGCGGAGGAAGAGGCGCACGGAAGAGAGGGAAGGGCCAAGGGGGAGTTGAAAGCGGGACTCATGCAGGCGAGGGCAGTCGAAAGCCCAGGGGAAGGCCTCCGGGCTCCAAGAATAAGCCGAAACCACCCATCATCATCACTCGCGACAACGGAAATGCTATGCGGCCGCATGTACTCGAGGTGGCGGGAGGCTGCGACGTTGGGGAGAGCGTCGCCTCCTTTGCTAGGATGCGACAGAGAGGCGTGTGCGTGATGAGCGCCAGTGGCACAGTTTCAAACGTTACGCTGCGACAACCCACCACGCCGGGTGCCACCGTTACTTTCCATGGCCGGTTCGAGATCATTTCGCTCTCCGGCGCCTTCCTACCCCCGCCAGCACCCGCACCCACCACAGGATTCACAGTGTCCCTTGCGGGAGCAGCTGGACAAGTGCTTGGAGGCAATGTGGTGGGCACTCTCACGGCAGCAGGCCCGGTCGTGATCGTCGTGGCTTCATTTCTGGGCGCGAGTTACGACCGTCTCCCGCAGGACGACGAGCAGGAAGGCCTTGGTATGCCAGCATCTTCGACAGGGGTACCAGCAGGGGCGATGCAAGCACTTGATCCTTCCTACCCTGCAGCCTTACAATCGCTCTACAACATCGTGCCTCAAAACCCCAACCTTAGCAATCCTCAGATGTCGACACAAGACGTTCTAAGCCAGTGGGCCGCTGGAAGTAGTCATCGTCACCCTCAGCAGCGGCCACCTCCATACTGATGTGATAGTCCATGGCTATCAGGATCACCTCTTCACTTTAGGTTGGATCTCCAGGCACACTAAGGCTGTGCGTACATTATTCAGCTGTTTAGTTCATCAACCAAGCTCTCGTCGACGACCGGAGCTCAAGTCGGAGATGATCCCAGCTCTTTCAAGCCAGTGGCCCCCAGTGAGCAGATTCGCTAGCGGAGAGCAAATTACTCTGCGACTCAGCTCTGGATCGTTGACGCGCACGATCATTGCAATCGCAGAACAACAATATGGAAACGCTGATGTAAATGGTAGATCAAGATTCTTCGTGTTTACCGTTGATGGGTAGCTTGTTGCTAGTCTTAAACTTCTACCCCCACAAGTTTCTCTTCAACCTTTCACTCGCCCCAGATGATCTGTCTATCGCTCAGGACTGTCTCTTGCACATCAAGTGTGAAAAGATGCAGTGGTTGGTAGCAATACCCAACTGCTTCAAGGCCTTCTAGATGTAAACATGACTCAGAATGTCAAAGTAGATCAGAGAAGGATGTCTTTGGGGCAGCTCCAGCTTTACCTTCAGAAAGCCGATTGGTGGACTTCTCATGCAATTGATCTAGTGACCAGTGGTACTACAGAGTTCCAATTACGTATTCCAGCTAATAAGGTGAGTCTGCAGCGAGCATTATAAAATTCGTGTCACTAGACTCCCGTGAAGGACGTCGAGACTATCAATGCTCCAAAACTATACGTTTTAGATGGCGCTCGATCGACTTGATCTAGAATTACTCGAGAAATTCACAGCTTCAGCTAGGTCACCTTCACTGGAGAAATTTTTGGTAGTGTACATGTAGTCGAAGCTGAAGCTGCGGTTGTCAGAACTGCAGTAGTTAGCCTTTAATGTGCAGTAAAGGGCTCGCAAAATTTCAGATATATGTCCCAGAAAGTGCTTAACATTGCTGGATCGTGGTGCGCTAGTGAGCCTCCTAGCCAGGCCACCAGCTGCTGCAAGTTCTGGTGACGACAATATTTGTTTATACATACATGTACTGAGAACTCGTAAAGATTGAAAAAGTCCTGCATTGATGTGAGCACCCACCTAGATTGAAGGATCACAAAACTTCTGCAGGTATTTGAACTACAAGATATATCTCGACATGCAGTCTGATGTGCGCACGACCTGCTGCAGGTGTCTGATCAACAGTGTACTTACTGTGATCCAGGATCCCAATACCCTCTATGTCATTGAAGTCTATTCTTGTATTTTTTGGAAGTGTAATTGCTGTGGTTTGGAGGAACCCAACTTGAAGTTCTCTCCTGTTTGAACTTGCAGAGTTTGTGATGCTTTCAATTCGATCATATGCTTGATCATGGTTTGGGTCATATATTGCAGTCTACAACTGTTAGTACCAACTGTTGGACAATGGATAATTCTTGGGTCGAGGCTTTGTGATCTCTGAGCAAAATGAGTGTCATGAATGCTCATGGAGGCATAGAATTATATATATGGACCAGCTGGTGCGTCTGCAGGATCTTGTCATGTATTTACTACTGACTCCGATTAGGAAGTTGGGCTTTCTTCTTCATATCGATCTTTCATCATCAGCCTGCACTTTGCTGCCTAATGTCGCGTGTTGCAGACAGTGACTAAAACTGTTAAGATACAGGATTACAGCCGATTGAACACCTGCATTAGCCCAGGCCTAGTGTACAATCCAGGCTCCATCAGGCCGCTACAAGCGGATTCCATACCTTCGATCTCTCATGTTATGAACAGCTGGTGAGATTAGAGTGAGCTGACCACTAGCTGCTCTTGTTGAAGTTCATGTATATGAATAGCTGCCCACCTTTGCTGCGCGTTTGAGCGCATGAACTTTAAATATTGTGGTCATTTTGTTGCATAATTTTCAGTGGGACTTGCTGAATCTTTAGTGTAAAGCTAGTCAATGGAATTGAAGGCTCCTGAGTCATTCATTGACTGTGTTGGAATCATTGGGGGAAAAAAGGTTGCAGAACGAGTTCCAGTTACAAGTTCTTTGGAGACCATATATGTTGCTCAAGTTCAATCGCACCTTTGAGTCTTTCTATGTACAGCGTGAAATCCAGCTTCAGCAGGTATGTAAGTTTTGCTGGTGCAACAATCTTTCAATGACCTCAGTTTGAAAATGGCCCTATTGGACCGAGCTCTCTCGTTAGTAATCATATTTCAATAGGGAGTGCAGATCTAGAACCGCATCCTCGCAAGCTCCAATGTCTATGATCTGTAGCTGCCGCAGGTACTAGCAAATCTGTTGCTATTGATGCAGGCGAGAGTGTTACAATTTTTGCAAAGTTATTCAATCTATCTCAGATACCACTTGCTAGTCAGCATGAATCTAAGTTAAACTATTGGTAATGATTTAACAAGTTCCAAGAGCACTTTGCAAGAACTCATCAGTTTTCTTAGTCGTCAGGCGAGCAGGTTAATCCCCTTAAGGACTTGCTTGAATAGGCTGTCTATGCATACAACATAGAATCTAGATTATATTATCCTGAGACCTTCATGAGTACCACATTCAGTGGTAGTACATGGAAAATGATTTAAAGACAGAGGTCTTTATTGTCATATTAGTAGATGATTATACTACTGTCTGGTGGTCTTGATCTCCAAAGCTGGAAACAGTACACTGCAGGAGACAACGGTGATCCTACCTGCAGAGACGTGGGAGATCACACCTGTCTATCAAAATTCAGATAGTACTGCTCTGTGAATTCACCCATATATAAGAGAATATTGTGCTTCATTATCTGCAGTAAGAAGAGATTGAACAGCGTGTCATGATCTGCAGCAAATCTGAAATATCTGAGTGCAATTCTGAACAACTCAATTTTTTATGTATGTTTATAACCAGATGGCAAAACTGTATGGAAACAGGCCTGCAACTGACCTGAAGTCAGTGGTGCTATATACAGAGGCCGTCAACCAGGTTCAACCGCACATCCACAAGTCTTGTATTAGTGGTTTCAAAGCTGCTGACTACAAGAGTCGTACATACTTGATCTTGATGCATTCTAAAGGTACATGAGCTCGAAACTTCTCTACATGTGGTTATTTCTACTCTTCACGGTTACAAATCCATTACAGAGCTTCCCATCCAAATAAATCGAAATTTGATGGTTTAAAAGTCAAGATTATTTGGAATTTATAGCAACAGCTGCAGCTCTACTGATCTATATAAAGGGGATTCAGATCCAGGTCTCATGATAGTTTCAGTGTCAAACTGGTTGCCGCAAGCACTGGAGTAAAAGTCATGTTGTACACAAAAACTCTTATTAAAAGCTGTGGTATAATTGGCAAAAACAACCCTAGAAGATGATTCGTTATGCACCTGTGCCCAAGAAAGTTTTCAGCATATAACATCTCTAGAGCTAGGGTTACAACTTGTTGGAATCAGTTGAATGTATCACTGTGCAAGGTGTGAATGTCTCAGCAAACTTGAGGCAGCTGGTCTGGAATGGATGTTGTTATTGACACATCATGTGTGAACTGTGGAACGTGAGATCTGGTAGCTTTCAGGCATCTGAAAACTGACAACCAGCTGTACAGTCTGCTCCAAACCTCTAATCTAAAACTACATCGATCTTATTTGATGTTTTGGATCATAGACTGAGTTGCTATCTTAGAGAGTATTAATTTTCTAGCTAGCTGCAGGCCTGTATATGTGCTAAAATTCTGCATGTTTTCATTTATCAGCTTGACGTGATGTTGATCTTTACAACTCTGTTCTGATTTCTCTACAGTCATGTATCAAAGAGAGACATTGGAAACGACTCTCGTTCTTCCCTGAGAACAAGTACATTTGCAGCAACCTGGTGATCACCTGCTTCAGGTCAGGTATTAAACCCAAGGATCTTCTAGCAGACCAAGCAAAACATCAATATGTAAGTATTTCCTCTAACGCCAGTCTTTAGTTGCTTTCAATATGATCTATTCATAATTCATCACATGTAATGCTCGGGCTCAAATTGTTCAACAACAGATTTATTTGCGGGAATGGATGAGAGCCTTGAGGTAGCTGTACTTGGGCCTTGTAATAAAATAGTGTAAGACTTAGGCAAGACCAACACCAAGTTTATCATCATCTGTCCTGTGCTGATTCCTTTGGCATTTTGGGAACGTGTACCGATTAGAGGATTACTCCACAGATCTGCCAGTGATGTTTTAACATGTATGATCAGCATCAAACTAACCCCACTCCGAATCAAGCTGCCGTGCATGCATTGAGAACACTCTCTACTTCATTGTCTTAGATCTACAGCTTCCACTTTACTGTAGAACTAAGATAATCATCTAACCCTTTTCTTGAATGTCTGATCAGTTCATGAATTGCAGTGAGTGAACGTAGGCGGGGATAATATTTTCTCTGGACTTATATTGACTTTGATTGGTAGAATCACCCAGTATGGGAGTAGTAGACCAAAACGGAAATGCCAAAGGTTCAATAAAAAGAGCTGTCCTTGAATGTAAGGGCTGGTCAAGAGGGCAACTTTACCTTCGCACAACCGAAAATTGCACGATCCTTAAAACTTATGATAAGCTTGTGATTCTGTTGTCGGGAGTACTCATTAGATTTGTTTAAAGCTAGGCTTGGGGCAGTTAGTCACGACGTAATTAGCTTAATTCGTGCTCCCGAAGTTACACTAAGGTGCACCGACCATAAATGTCCACTGTGATCGCACCTAATGATGACAATTTCCATGGTGAAACGTCATTGTTTGATGTTGGATTATGGAAGTAAATTCGCCTTGTTATATCCTAGAGTTCCACGTAAACCCTCATAGACGCGACTACCATGCATCATTGAACTTTCCCGGTCCGGTCTTTGGGAATGTTGCAAAATACCCTGTGTTACACAATTCCCTGTTACTTACCTTTGTAGTCTATTCTTGGAGGTAAAGTTACACAATTTTCCCTTGCAAGGGAATCATCCAAGAGGTTGTGAACTTAATTAGGCAAGATCAGGCGTCGTTAGATGATCAGAGCTAAAGCATCCTGAAAGAGAAAGTGCAGCGACAACCAGGTGAAGCAGGTTATGCCCGGCAAATTCGAGTCAAGGTTCTCAAATCGGGTATTTATGAGCATTTCAGTGAGGACAAGATCATTTTCCCTACAGACCGTGCCTAGTCATTTAGTTCCAGATCCCTTGGGTATAAAACTCAATGCATTGGTCAAGACTTCCGAGTTTCGTGCGATTGTGAACCTAGATTTGTGGAGGAGGTCTCTCTGAGCCTACAATCGAAGATCGCACTACTTGCACTCTTGCATAAACTCCTTTTCATGCACTGATTACAAACATGTTTTTGATTTCAAGTGGGACCACGCTTCAGAAAATCAGCTTGGGTTTCCCTACTTATTCCAAGATGTTTCAATGATTTATCTGAAAATGGAATACTGATTGAATCTTTGTCTCACGATGGAGAATTTAAGGTATTGAATTGGTCCCAAGATCGTCCCCACGAAATTTCCCCTATAGTTTTATACTCACACAATTGCCAGTTGGTGTCCATTAGCTGTTTCAGACATTCCCTACACGCATGGAACGTCGATCAAAGAGGATTCGATGGTATTTTGTTCACTGGCCTAGCGTAAAACGCGGGTCTGATCTCTACAGAACATAATGAATTCCTAGGATTAGATCGTAGCTAAAACATTTCCTAATGTGGCCTTGTCTTCGACCGTCGTCTTCATGGGCCTGATGATGACTAAGCATGGGAGATGCCCATTAGGAGAAGATCGATGATCCATCAGGGCCAGTACGGGGTGTACACCGCGTGAAATGCACGTCAACATCATTGCGGGCAAAGCCAGATGAGAAAGTCAGCAACACCCAAAGAAGAAACTTGACCTCGGTACCAAATGAGGGAACCAGCAGGAAAAGATGCTTGCCACCCACCAACTGATGGTTACGCACTGGAATTTCTGCTCACACGCGGCGGACGATGATCGATCCACAGATATTCCTTTCGGGCGCACCACAACGTCGTGGGCCACCTGCATGAGCTCCTTAGTTGCTCTCGTGCCCATTGTGGCCATACCTGCTTGTCATATTCAATTCCATCAAGTCTGTTTCAAGTTGTGATTTCGTCTTCACACTGAAAAAAAAAACTGATTCATCTGTGACTACAGGTCTCGTACCATGGCTGGGAGACTCTCCATAGCTAGCTACGCCTAATTACTGACATGACAAGCAATCGCAGATCCGGGCCCAGCTGCGTCTTTGTATTAATTATGTAATTCTAAATATATAGTGCTATAGAAGGCTCCTAATTCTTAGCTGTAGATCTATATTTTCTTGTGCTGGTAAGTCTATGTGTGCGCTTTGCGACGTCACAACTAGTTCGGTCTTTCGTCGTCCACTTGCAACAGTGATCATGAGAAGCGCTTATGTCATCAGTTCTTGTGCTCCCTAATCTCCGTTTCTAAGGTCAACGCGCGACTGCAACAACAGCTAGGACTGGTCTGCAGTAGCAGATGTCAAAAGACTTGTGAGATTCTGAACTTCAAACAATGATTATATATTAGTCTGCCAGCTGGGTGATCGATCACAGGAGTCTCATGACGACGACCGTGTTAAAATTTGTTAATTCTAAGCACAGCCCACAAACTTTCAATACTCTAACATCTATAGTTGAGGATAAACTTTTACCCTCCGCGTAACAGTACTCGCAGGTCTCACTTAGATGCAAACTGTTCCGAGAAAACTACCGCTGCCCACAGTGTCTCACAAAAAGGCGGAACTTGTTCCACTGGCATAGACTTTAGCAAGCTTTCTGATATTGCTGGCAATGGGATAAGCATGTGTGAGTACGAGATGGATCGATTTACCCATAATTTCTACTCTAGTTCAGACTTTGTGATTCTTAAGATACAGAAATTAGCAAACGGACATATAATTTCAAGATGTGCGCTTGAAATTTCAGTCTCATTCCAGTGTTTAGCTCTAGATTATTTTTATCAATTTGCGATTAATTGCAACTCCAATTTGAGACAAGGTCTATTAAATTTATAGATAGATCCGGCGATGTGTTAGGGAGGGGGGCGGTGAAATCTGCAGTTCTTAAGTGTACTTGAAACATTTGGACTGGTACTTTGGAATGGAAAATATGGACACAAAAATTTAATCATCATCAAGATGTTGAAAAGTCCCCAAAACATCCAATTTAACAATCATGTATTCTTTAGCCAGGATTCCAAACATCCACTAATGCAGGTACTAGACATGGGTCCTTCAGTAGTGTGTACAATCCCAGATGCCGATCATCACTTGCAGCTTCCCGCCAATCTGGATACCTGCAACACTGAACTGTACACACACACACACATATTCCACAAATATATATATTCTTTGAATGTAGATCATCATAAATATAATTGCGGTCCACAGTGATCTCCTTCAGTCGACATTAATTACTATAAGTTCCGGTGCTGTACTGATCATAATAACTGAAATTATTATATTGCACCAGTATTTACATAACAGTAGCTAGTGCTCATAAAATTTTGAATGTAAATCCAAAGCTTGAATCAATTTAATTTGTTTCCGTGCCTTTAATCACCGGATTATGCATAATATAAGAGCTCCTGATCGCTACTTAATTATACAAAAAAATGAATCTAGCAAGACTACTAGGTAGTATCAATTGCTCAAGAAGTATACACTAATACAATTTTACTTCTGCCATTAGCTACTAATTCATGTGGCCAGTGCGAATGTAGATGATTTGGAGACAACACTGAGTAGATCATGTCAATTTCAAATTTGGTCTTCATCAATTTTTAA
>Ga0116228_10004598_pt1 | contig 12243 bp, 11 predicted proteins | sample S1TSphfallax_2_FD_89694 | JGI IMG/M metagenome (GOLD analysis project Ga0116228, IMG submission 89694) | Host-associated microbial communities from peat moss isolated from Minnesota, USA - S1T2_Fc - Sphagnum fallax MG | ecosystem: Host-associated > Plants > Peat moss > Unclassified | place...
ACGCGAATCCGCTGGTACAGGACCTTGGCGCCGGCCGCGCTGCTCAAGTCGAGGTCGGCATACTTGACGTGGGCTTGGGGGACATCCGCGGCGCGTGCTCCGGTGCTCAGCGCAACGATGAGCGTGCCGGCGGCAAGGACGGTTTGGCACAGCTTGGCGGCGGTTAACTTGTTCATGATCTTCTCCTGGGTAAGCGTTGGTTGAATCTGTGGGATTCATACTGCGCGCGCACGCATGGGAGATCTGTCAACGTCTTGACACAAGGGTAGTGGCCAGACCGTCTAGGGGCAACGTATCGCCTGATGTTCCAGCAGCGTCGCTAGGCGCGAGAGAGGCGAGCGCTGAGTTCAGTGAACATTTTCCGGCGATAGGCGCCATCAACTTCGGCCCAGGCGGTGGGACGGGCGGCGAAAGAGTTCGAGAGGATCACGTCGAACTTGACCTGGGCGAGCGCGTTCACGGTGTTCAACATCCGCGTACGATTGGGTGGCGTCACCCAGTACTGCCATGCGCCATCGACGGGTACGAGCGTGTCGCCGATGAATAGGAATCGGCGGCCGCCATGCGTCCATAGATACGACAATGCGCCGCGCGTATGCCCCGGGGTCGGCAGGATGTCAAGATCGGGCGCGAAAGCGTGCTGTTCGAAATCGAGGATCCGGCCGACCTTGATGCCGGAGGCGGCGAGCACCTTGGCTTCGATGCCGCTCGCCGCGAGAACGGTGCCGCAGCGCCGTGCGAACGCCACGGTGGCGGGCAGCGCGTGATGCCGATCGCCTAGCAGCACGTGCTGAACGCCGCCCAGCGCGTCGAGATCTCCGGCGTGCGCGAGCGCGTCGTCCTTCGTGGCCAGCAGAATGTTGCCCTCGCGTCTGCGCAGCAGATAGGTAAACCTATCCTTTGCCGCCGGCTTCGCGGCGCGTAGTAAGAACAGCGACGGAAAGATTTCGGTGATCACAGTGTCGGACGCACGAGCGCCATTGGCAGATCGATGCAGTCTTAAGGGTTGATAAAGCCGATTTTCTTCAAGCCACGACTCTGTAGGTCTGCCAATGTTTCGGCAACCTTTTCGTACTTCGCAAATTTATCGACCATGATGTGAACTTCGGGTTGCGGATCTGCGGCGGCCTCTTGACGGCAAGCCCGGTCATGAGGACGTAAAACAGCAGCATATGAAGTCCCGCGATCAAGGGCACGCTCATTGGTATTTTGACCCATGGTAGTAACTCTACATAGGTAGCCGCTCCATCGCAATAGACTCGACCGCAATTGCAATGTCCCCCTCAGCGCGTATCCCGCCTCAAGAGGTTACATATTCACCTCGAGCGATCCCGTCACGTCGGCTCGCGCTTCGATCCGCGCTCAAACCGGTTGCTGCTGCGTGACGCAGTGGATCCCGCCACCGCCGCAGGCCAGTTGGGTGACGTCGACCTGGACGACTTCCCGGTCGGGAAAGGCCGCCTGTATCACCGCCCGGGCTTGCTCATCACCGGGTACACCGAATCGCGGCATCACGATTCCGCCGTTGGCAATGTAGAAATTCACGTACGATCGACAAAACATCGGGTGCGGTGTCTGCACCTCGTACGCATCGTCGAGAGCCAAGATTTCCAACCGGCGCCCGGCCGCATCGACGGCGAGTTCCAGCGCACGCCGATTGTCTGCAGCGAGCCGCGCGGCCGCACCGTTGGCGCTCGGATCGCTCTCAAATAGCACCACCCCGGGTTCGACGAAGGACAACAGACCGTCGATATGTCCGTCCGTGATGTCCGCATTGACCGAGTCCGGATCGCCGGGCAACCAGATCACCTGCGTTGCCCCGAGCGCGTGACGCAACTCGAGTTCCGCGGCGGCCTTGGTAATTCCAGGATTTCGATTGGGATTCAACACGACGGACTCTGTCGTGATGACGGTACCCGCACCGTCGGTATGAACGGCCCCGCCCTCCATGCAGAGGCTCGATTGATATACGGGTGCCCCAGCCAGCGACAGCACTCGTCCGGCCAGCCGCGCATTCTCCGCATACTCGGGATACTTGCCTCCCCAGCAATTGAATCGCCACGCGGTGCCGGCCAGCGAATCGCCGCGCTTTACAAAAGTGGGTCCGCTATCCCGCATCCACGGATCGTCGAGCGGCATCGAAATCACCTCGATGTCCGCGCCGCACAGCGCACGCGCATCCGCGATGCTATGTGGTTCAGCCACCATCCGCACAGGCTCGAATCGGCGAATCGCGCGGGCGATCGCCGCGTACGTGCTTTGTGCCCCGGCGAGTCCATCCGCCCATTGTTCTGCGCGACTCGGCCAACTCATCCAGCAACAGGCGTGACGCTCCCATTCGGCCGGCATGCGATAACCGGCCTCGGCCGGTGTCTTCAGCATGAGTGCTCCGAGACTCAAGCTAGGTTTTCCGGACGTGTGGTGGCGCACTCCCGTATGAACCAGTCATAGACTCGGCGCACTTGCGCGTCATCATACGTGCGCAGATCGCAATGCATGCGATACGCAGACTGAGAAAACGACGGACCGTCAAGAACGACCAATCCGCCGTCGTGCAGATACGCCGCCGCGCACACGGTGCTCGCGAGCGCCGCGCCGTGGCCCGCCGCCGCCGCTTCGATCATCAGCGAATGATCTGAAAAATTGGATCCGCTGACCGTGTCTACCGCCGGTCGGCCTCTCTTGACAAACCACTCACGCCAAGTGACCTCGCTTTCATCATGCAACAACGGCCACCCCGCGATGTTGTCCGCCGCAGGCAAGCCGCCCATGCGTGCGATCAGCGCGGGCGCCGCCATGGGCACGCGCTCGTCATCCATCAGGTGCGAGTCGATCGTGCCGTGGGCCGCCACGCCCTCGGCCTGGGTGATCAAGATATCCACTTCATCGGTCCTGAAGTCGACTTTGCGTTCACTCGTGTCCAACCACAGATCGACATCGGGCAGTTCGGCATGGAACCGCGACATTCGCGACAACAAGAAGCCACGCGCGAACGCCCTGGTGGTGTAGACGATGACGCCGCTCGGCTTTTGATAGGGGGCAAGCCGGGCAACGCCCGCTTCCAGCCGTTCAAAAATATCGCGCACGGTGCGCGCAAAATCGTTGCCGGCGTCGGTAAGTACCACCGAGCGGCCCACGCGCCGAAACAGCGGCTGACCCAGTTCCGCTTCGAGCAGCTTGATCTGATGACTGACCGCCGAATGCGACAGATGCAATTCATTTGCAGCCAGCGCAAAACTCGCGCGCCTCGCGGCAGCCTCGAACCCGCGCAGCGTGCTCAACGTGACTGACGGACTCGCCATGTGTCATTGATGAATTAATTTAGTCGATTTGTCAACAATTGATCGTTTGCTTCATCGATCGGTGAGTGTTTTGCTAAGAACCCTTCAAATGGAGCGGTTATGAGACCAATGGACCTTGGATTATTCATGCCCGCCGAGTGGGCTCCGCACGTGGGCTGTTGGATGGCGTGGCCGCGGCGGATTGAACTCTGGGGCGATCACCTGGAGGCGGCGCGCGAAGACTTTCTTTCGGTGGCGCGCGCCATTGCGCGCTTCGAACCCGTCACGATGTTGGTGGACCCTGAGGAATTCGACGCGGCTCGCAGACGTTGCGGCGGCGCTATCAAGACCATCTCGATGCCGCTCGACGACTCCTGGCTGCGCGACTCGGGCCCCACCTTCCTGGTGGATGCGGTAGGCGGGCGCGCGGGAGCTGCCTTCACGTTCAATGCCTGGGGCGGCAAGTATCAGCCGTATGGTAAAGACGCTGCCGTGGGTGGCCGGGTCACCGCGCTCGCCGGATTGCCGGTGCACCGCTCGACCCTCGTGGTCGAGGGCGGTGGATTTCTCTCCGATGGGGAAGGGACATTGATCACCGCCGAGACTTGCGTGCTCAACCCCAATCGCAATCCCGGCTGGACCAAAGCCGAAGCTGACGCCGAACTGCGCGCCATGCTCGGCATGCAAAAAATCATCTGGCTCCCAGGCGACGTCACCGATACGGAAACCGACGGGCATGTCGATGGCTTCGTGGCGTACGTCAAACCGTCGACCGTACTTTGCGAAGTGGTCGCTGATCCAGCCGATCCGAGGTTCCTCATCATGGCGGAGAATCGACGCATTCTGGAAAGCGAAACCGATGCCCGAGGCCGGCGATTCACGCTGCTGCCGATATTGGAGGCGCCGCGAGCGGCAGTGCCGCCCGACGCGCACGGCTACTGCCGCTCGTACGTAAATTTCTATATCGCCAACGGCGCCGTCATTGCCCCCGCCTATGACATTGCCGAGGATGCAGCGGTGTTCGAGACATTGCGCCGTGCCTTTCCTGATAGGACCATCGTACCGGTTGCGCTCGGTGCACTATTTCGCGGCGGCGGCGGCATTCACTGCGTGACGCAGCAAGAACCGGCAGGCATCGCCAACTGAAACATCCGGTCACACCAAGGAGTTTTCATGCGTAAGGTCTTGCGCGGAGCGCTGCACTGCCTGCTCGCAGTCATGGCATCGTTCGTCCCATTCGGATTGCCTGCACGCGCGGCGCCGGCTCGCGACCATGTCGTCAACGTGTATGCGTGGTCGGACTACTTTCCAAAATCCGTGGTGGATAAGTTCCAGGCGGAGACGGGGATTCACGTCAATTACACCATGTTCGATTCGCCGGATGCCGCGGAAACCGCTCTGTCGGTGGGCAGCTCGAATTACGACATAGTCACCATGAATGCCTCCCCGCATCTCGCTCGTGAAATTCCCAAAGGATTTTGGAAGAAGCTGGATCAAGCGCAAATACCCAATGCACGCAATGCGGATCCGCAGATCCTGAATGTGTTGGGCAAGGTGGACCCGGGTAACCAGTATGCTGTCCCATGGATGTGGGGTACCGTGGGCGTCATATACAACGCCGACAAGGCCAAGGCGATCGTCGGCTCCTTCCCGACCGAAAGTCTCGACTTGATTTTTAATAAGGCGTTGGCCGCCAAATTCGAAAAGTGCGGCATCAACCTCCTCGATTCCTGGCAGGACATTCTACCCTTGATGGCGCGCTATCTCGGTCAGCCCCAACTCTCGGCGGAGCCTTCGCAGTTGGCTGCGGTGGTGAAGAAATTGGACGAGATCAGACCCTTCGTGAGACGCATTGCCTCCTCGGGTTACTACGAACAGCTCGCGGATGGCGAATTGTGCCTGGCGATCGGCTACTCGGGCGATGCCATGATCGCGCGCCGCATGGCGAAGGAAGGCGGCACCATGATTGGGGTCGACTACGCCTTTCCGCAGGTCTCGGTTCCGCTGTACATCGACAGCATGGTCATTCCGGCTGACTCGCCCAATTACGCCGGGGCCTTGAAGTTCATCAACTTCATGATGCGCCCCGAAATCTCCGCACAAGTGACCCAGTTCATCGGCTTCGCGTCCGGCAATGCCGCCGCGCTTGCCTTGCTCGATCCATCGATGCGCTCGAATGGCATCGTTTATCCTCCCGCCGAGGTTCGCGCGCGTTTCGCAATCGAACGGGTCTACACACCGGATGAGCTGCGGACCTTTAACCGGGCGTGGCAGCGATTTCGGACCGGGCAGTGACTCGGCGGTCGACTGCGCGGCTACGCACAAACTATTGTTTCTCCCCGGCGCGGCCTGCTAGGATAAAGACGCATCCAATTGACAAGGATGCGATCCGGCCCTCTCGACTACGCAACATTCGTTTGCGTAAAAAAGCACGGATCCAGTGTATGCATACAAAACACTTGGATGAGGGTCGCCCATGGCGCCAAGCTTTCGTCTGTCCGTCCCAGCATCATTACCGCTGACCGCGGCGGATGATCTCTTTCCCGCTTACTTAGCAAGGCTCGGTGTGACCGACCCGCCGCGTCCCGGTTTATCCGGCCTGGCCGATTTGGTGGCGCGGCATATGCAGGCAATCCCCTTCGAGAATCTGGATGTCATGGCGGGAATGGCGCTGCCGTTGAGTACCGACGGGGTGTTGCGCAAAGTCGTCGTGCGTCGGCGTGGCGGATTCTGCTACGAATTGAACGAGGCTTTCCGGGCGTTGCTGGATCATCTCGGATTTCAGGTTCGCCGCATCGAGGCGCGAGTCTGGAAGCCGACGGCGGAAAAATTCGGCGCCCCCTTCGATCATCTGGCTCTGGTCGTCTCGCTTGCCGAAGGCGAGTTTCTGGTCGACGTCGGTTTTGGCGACAACAACCGCTGCCCCATGCGACTGCCCGAGGATCGAACACGCGATATTTCCGGTGAGTATCAGCTCGCGCCGGTGGAGGGTGGCCGATTGTGCCTGCGCTCCGCGTCGCAGCCTCTCTATGAAATGACCCTGTCCGCACAACCGCTCGAGGCCTTCGCCGCCATGTGCCTGTATCACCAGACCTCGCCGGAATCGATTTTTTCGAAGGGATTGATCTGCACACGCGCGACCGCGACCGGCAGAGTGACCCTGAGCCGCGAGCGGCTCACCCTCATCGAGAACGGCCGCTGCACTGAGACACTCATCAGCGACGCAGACGCCGTGCTCAATGAACATTTCGGCATCCGCAACTTCCCGTGCTGAACGCCTCGCCTCCCCAAGATCCCGGTCTGCGTGTCGCCTTCGAAGAAGCGCTCGCGGGATACAACGAGGGCGGTCTGCCGATCGGGGCTGCGTTATTCCATCGCGGCGAACTGATCGCGCGCGGCCGCAACCGCCGCGTCCAGGACGGCAACCCGATCCTGCATGCCGAGATGACCTGCTTTCAGAGTGCCGGGCGATTGCCTTCGTCGGTGTACCGGGAGGCCACGCTGTATTCGACGTTGTCGCCCTGTTACATGTGCAGCGGCGCGGCGCTGCTCTTTGGCGTGCCGCGCCTGGTGGTCGGCGAGAGCCGCACCATTCTTGCCGCCGACGACTGGCTGCGCTCGCGCGGCCTGCTCGTCACCGTGGCCGACGACCCGGCGTGCTATGAACTCCTGCAGCGCTTCATTGCCGAGCAGCCACAGATCTGGAGCGAGGATATCGGTGATGCCGGAACCTTCGGTAAATATGGCCATACGCATGGCGCAGCCCCCCCTTGACGCCAAGCCCATTCCGCTATGCGCGACCCCGCAGCCTGGAGGAAGCGGTTGCCCTGCTGCATGACCGGCCCACCGAAACGCGCATCCTCGCCGGCGGACAAAGTCTCGTGCCGCTGCTCGCGCAGCGCATCCTGCGACCCCGCGTCGTGCTCGACATCAACCACATCGCCGACCTGGATCAGATCGTGGCATGCCATGACCACATCCGCATGGGCGCGCTGGTCAGGCAGGAACAAGCCCGCGTATCGGCGGTAGTCAGCACCGAGATACCGGGTCTAAGCCAGGCACTCGACTGGGTGGCGAGCCCGGTCATTCGCGCGCGCGGCACGGTGGTGGGCAATCTCGTCGCCAACGCGCCGGGCAGCGAATTGCCGGCGGTGGCGATCGCGCTCGGCGCGCGATTCGCCGTGCGCGACTTCGCCGGAGAACGACTGGTCGAGGCGACGGATGTTCTCGGGTCGGGCCGCTGCCTTGCGCCCGATGCCCTGGTGACTCACGTGCTGTGGCCACGCACCCCCGGGCGCGGCGGCTTCTACGAGGTGGCGCGCCGCTTGGGTGCCGCGCCCGTGGTCGGCGCCATGGTGAGCGTCGGTACGGATGGCGCTCGCGTCGGGCTGTGCGGAGTTGCCGCCGTCGGCGTCGCCTGTCCCTCCGTCGCCGACGCCATCCATCGCCGCTTTCCCGACGCGCCCGCCACGGCCGAGATCGATGGGCTGCTCGCACGCGATCTCACCGAGCCGGCCTTCGGCACCGAGTTCGTCGGCGCCGAGTATCGGCGCCGCATCGCACCGGTGGTCATCCAGCGCGCCATCGCCATTGCCGGCGCCAGCGCTGGCGCCGACGCGGGGAGCCATTGATGGAGGCATTGCAAGAGGAGTGGCTGCCGCTTTCCATGACCGTGGATCGCGCCCTCGTCAACTCGAGGGTACGGCCACGGCATCTGCTCAGCGATGTGCTGCGCGAGCATGCCGGTGCGGCCTCTGTTCACATTGGCTGCGGCCAGGGGATCTGCGGTGCGTGCACCGTGGTCATCGACGGCGTGCCGGCTCGAGCCTGCCTGATGCTCGCAGTACAGGCCGAGGGCTGCCGTATTCAGACGGTGGCGAGCCTGGCCGAACTCGAAGGCGAGTCGGTCGGCCCGCAAGGCTTGACCCGATTGCAGACCGCCTTCCGCCACCATCACGCCCTGCAATGCGGGTTCTGCACGCCCGGACTGCTGGTATCGACGGCGGTGTTCCTGTCGCGCAATACCGCACCCAGTCGCGACGCCATCGTCGACCATTTGAACGGCCACCTCTGCCGCTGCACCGGCTACGCCAATATCATCGCCGCGATCGAGTCGCTCGCCAAATGAGCGTCGCCGAAACGCCCTTCGGTCAACGCCGCCGGCGCCGCGAAGATGCGCCCCTGCTCACCGGAACGGCGCGCTATCTCGCCGATTTGATCGAACCCGGAATGGCCGTGATGCGCGTGATCCGCTCATCGCATGCCCATGCACGTATCACACGGATCGATTTCGCCGCGGTCGCGCACGATCCTAAGTGTCTCGGCTTCTTGAGCGCAGCCGAACTGCCCCTCGGCCTCGGGCGACTGCCCGCCTTTGATCTGCACGAAGGCTCCGCCGCCATTCACCACCCGGTGCTCGCCGGGGACGTCGCCCGCTACGCCGGCCAGCCCATTGCGATCGTCCTCGCGCGCGATGCCTACGCGGCCGAAGATCTCGCCGAACTCGTGCGGGTCGACTACGAACCACTGGCTCCCGTCATGACCGTGCACGCTGCGCTGCGCGCGCATGCCCCGCGTCTCTATCCCGAGCTCGGCAGCAATGTCGTGCATGAGACAACCCAGCGGGTCGGCGACCCCGAGGGTGCCTTCGCCGCCGCCGCCGCGGACGCAGGCGCAGTCATCATCGAGCAGGAGTTCGCCTTCCCGCGCGTCACGGCGAGTTCCATCGAAATGCGTGGCGCGATTGCGCGAGTCGAACCCGGCACCGGGCGCTATCTCGTGCACAGCTCGACCCAGGTTCCGCAAGTGCTCCGCGACCAACTGGCACGCATCACCGGCCTGCCGCGCGAGCGCCTGCGCGTCGTTGCGCCCGCCATCGGCGGCGGCTTCGGCGCCAAAGAGTCGATCTATCCGGAGGAGATCCTGGTGCTGCTGGCCGCCATGCGCTTCGGCCTGCCGGTATGCTGGACCGAGGATCGCGTCGAGTCGTTCACGGCCACCGTGCAGGGCCGCGAACAGTACGTCCGCGTCCGCGCCGCCTTGGACGCGAACGGCATCGTGACGGCGCTCGACGCCGACTGCCTCGCCGACATTGGCGGCGCCTACGCCCTGCTCAGCAATACGCCGGGTGCCGCGATGGCGACGCTGCGCGGTCCGTACCGTATCCCGAATTTCGGTTCGCGTACGCGCTCGGTCGTCACCAACAAGACGCCGCTCAACGTATACCGCGGCGCGGGCTATCCCCAGGCCACGCTCGCCATGGAACGAATCCTTGATGCGGCCGCGGCGCAGCTGAAGCTGGACCGCGCCGAGATCCGCCGGCGCAATCTCTTGCAGCCCGAGGAATTGCCCGTGGACCGCGGCGTCGGCTATCCCGGTTGTCCACGGATCGTGTTCGACAGCGGCAATTTTCCCGCCTGTCTGCAATCCACACTCGAGGCGATCGACTATGCGAACTTCGCGGCGCGACGCGACGCCGCCGCGCCGGGCACCGCCTTAGGCATAGGGCTGTCCTTCGTCGTGGAGATGACGGCCAGCGGGCCCGCGGAGCCGGCGCGGGTGAGGATGTGCGCGGATGGCAGGCTCGAACTGCTGAGCGGCATCACGCCCATCGGCCAAGGGAGCGAGACCACGCTGGTCCAAATTCTTGCCGATCACTTGGGGGTGAGCGAAGCTGCCGTCGTGTTTCGCGCAGGCGACACCGACCTTGCGCCCGATGCGCCGGGCACCTTCGCCTCGCGCGGTGCCACCATGGGCGGTAATGCGGCCGTCGCCGCCGGCAACGTTTTCGTCACCGCGGCGCGCGCACTGCTCGCCGAATTGCGCAACGTGCCGCTCGAGAGCATCGTCTGGGACGCAGGGCTCCTCATCGAGCATGGCGGACACCGTGAACCGATGACCCTGCAAGCGCTCTGCGCGTTCGCACGCTCGGCCGGCATCGATCCGCTCGAACGCCTCGATGTGCACGCCGAGTTCCCGGACGTGGGCACCGCCCATGCAAGCGGCTGCCATGCGGCGGTGGTCAGCGTCGACATCGCCACCGGCAGCGTGCAGGTGCTCGACTACGCGGTCACTCATGACTGCGGTCGGATCGCCAATCCCCTGCTGGTCGATGGCCAGATCATGGGGGGTGTCGTGCAAGGACTGGGGACAGCGCTGTTCGAAGCGCTGCGCTACGATGCGCACGGGCTGCCGCTCACTCATGGCTTCGGCGAGTACCTCCTCCCCACGGCGGCCACCGCACCGCGCTTCGCGCTGCGCCACCTCGAGACGCCGTCGCCGCTGAACCCGCTCGGCATGAAGGGCGCCGGCGAGGCCGGTTGCACCGGCGCCGCGGCCGCCATCGTCAATGCCGTTGCCGATGCGCTGACCCCGTTCGGCGTCGCACCAGGCTGCGGTCCCTTCTCTCCCGACCATGTTCTCGAACTCTTGTCCGCCGCCAACTCCAAGAAACCACGGCCATGCTGACACGACGTGCCGTCTGCCGCTCACTGGCCCTGGCCGGGCTTACCGGTGCCCGGCGCGCGGCGGCAGCGACTAACGCCCTGTCCCTGCAGTCGGCATGGATCAATGACGCCGAGTTCATGGGCTATTTCGTCGGGCTCGAGACCGGCATCTACAAGGCCAACGGTGTCGACTTCACGTATCTTCCCGGCGGACCGGACGTCATCCCGGAAAGTGCCTTGTTCGCAGGCAAGGCGGCGCTGGCGCTGACCACGCCGCACACCACGCTGCGCGCGATCACCTCGCAGGGCGCGAAATTCAAGATCATCGGCGCGCAGTTTCAGAAAAGTCCGGTGGGTGTGGTCAGCCTGGCATCGAACCCCATCAAGACGCCGAAGGACCTCGAGGGCAAGACCTTGGCCGTCCCGCCGGTGAACATCGCCGGTCTGCTCGGCATGCTCAAGATCAACGGCATCGCGCGCAGCAGCGTGCGCATCGTGCCCTATCACTTCGATCCGACGCCGCTCATCAAGGGCGAAATCGACGCCTCGATCGATTACGTGACCGATGTGCCCTACACCATCGAACTCGGCGGCAAGAAGGCCTATTCGTTTCTGCTCTACGACCATGGGGTCACGCTCTACGACGACACGGTCACGGTCAGCGATGAGTTCCTCGCCGCCAACCGGCCGCTGCTGGTGCGCTGGCTTCGGGCCAGCCGTGCCGCCTGGGCACTGAACTTCAAGGACCCGGTCAAGTATCCCACCCAATTCAAGGCAAGCTGGTTCAGCGGCACCGGCCGGGCCACCGAGAATGACATCTTCACCAACAAGGCGAACCAGCCGCTGATCGACACGCCGAACGGCATCTTTGCGATGACCGATGCCGGCATTGCCGCCAGCATCGGCTACCTGAAGAGCGTCGGCATTCCGGCCGACCGCTCGATGTTCGACGCATCGCTGCTCGCGGAGCTGTGAGGTGAACACCGCGGCCCATCCCGTGCGCAACGATGACTTGAGTCTGGCCGGCATCGATCGCGCGTTCAACACCGAGGGCCGGGAGTTTCAGGCGCTGCGCGGCATCTCGCTCACCTGCGACCCCGGCTCCTTCACCGCCCTGATCGGCCCCTCGGGATGCGGCAAGTCGACCCTGCTCAAGATCATCGCCGGTCTCGATCGCCCCGATCGCGGCAGCGTGTTCATCGGCGGCGTCGCGCCGCAGGTGAAATGCCGCCAGGGCGCGCTCGGCGTTGCCTTCCAAGACCCGGCGCTCCTGCCCTGGCGCAGCGTGCGCCAGAACATCGCGCTGCCGCTCGAGGTGCTCGGCCGCAGAGCCGCCAACCAGTCCGCGCGCATCGACGCGCTGATCGATCTGGTCGGCCTTGCGGGCTTCGAGGACGCCCGGCCGGCCCAACTCTCGGGCGGCATGCGCCAGCGCGTAGCCATCGCCCGCACCCTGGTGACCGAGCCGTCGGTGCTGCTGCTCGACGAACCTTTCGCTGCCCTCGACCAGATCTTGA
>Ga0116228_10004599_pt1 | contig 12242 bp, 7 predicted proteins | sample S1TSphfallax_2_FD_89694 | JGI IMG/M metagenome (GOLD analysis project Ga0116228, IMG submission 89694) | Host-associated microbial communities from peat moss isolated from Minnesota, USA - S1T2_Fc - Sphagnum fallax MG | ecosystem: Host-associated > Plants > Peat moss > Unclassified | place: USA...
TGTCATCTGGTTTGTCATTAAGTGTTACCTTGATATTAAGATTGTGGTCAGCTGGTGGTAAGTTACAATTAAATCTTCAGGAATGTTAGATTTTGGATTAAATAGCTAATGTTTTATAGCACCCTTTGGAACGGTCATTTTGCTCATTATTTGCTACCCCCCAATGTTCCCTATGAAAACTTCTTGATTACATGTTCGTAATTGTAAAGGGATTAAGGAATTTAATTCCTTAACCTTAAGATTTTTAAACCTTGATTAAACCTAGACTATGAAATATAGGTTGAGGTTATGATGTCCTTGAGGTGATGTAAAAAGTGGATCCCTATTCCAAAATTTTAATAACTTTTGAGAAATTCATTTTTCCATAAACCATGTTCATACATGTCCTATGGGAAAAAAAAGATTTTATGAATGAGCTAATTATGATAGAAGTCAATTTTTTTGGTATTTTATTTGATAAATAAATGATGTTTAAAAAAATTACTTTTGGATGGCATATTTCCTTGCCCTTAAAATAGGGGGTTAATAAGCAAATTGGAGTATGTGCTAATATGGTTGACAGATTAAGGACCTTGAATAAACATCCCTGAATTTTAAACCCAAGTTGGATTAAGTAATATCCAATGTTGACAAGTTCTTGGATTTATCAATATCAAGTCAAATTATAAAGTCCGATTTTAGGGTTTTTGGATTAAAGGTTTTAAGTTTCTTGGAACCTAAATAAAGAACCAACTTATTTTCAAAATGAAATTAAAACTTGAACTAAAGGTGCTACCTTGTTTGTAAAAGGTTCAAGTTTTTATAGTATATATATAAAAATTTGGCCTTACATTTTAACAAGTTATTTAATTTGATTAGTTGTACATAATTAATATAACATAATCTTTATTTTGGAATGTGTCCATTAATTGAACAAACTAATTACACTTTTTTTTTGGTTTAGTAATGTGTAATGGAGACCTTGTTTTAAACCAAATTAATCATAATTTGTTTGTGAAAGTGACCAAAATCAAAAAATTTAAAAACCCAAGGAACTAGTTTCAAAATCAAGAGTGAACCGAAGCATTACCACAAAAGTGGGGTGTAATTTACTAGCCTATATCATTATGTGACCTTAAAAGTGAAATAATTTCATTGCATTTTATTGATTTCACCTTAGTGAAAGTTATTTCATTATAATATCATTATGTATACATCATGTTTCATTACTAGTTAACATAATTCACTATTATAATTTATTATAGTAAATAAGGTTAAATTTATGTAAATTATTGAATTTAAAAAAAAGGTAAACTTGAATCATTTCATTTTAACGAAATCTCAATAAGATATGAATTTTCAATGTTTATGTTTTTATAATGTTTAAAATGAAATATTTGATAAATAGAATGTAATGTAACATATAATCACAACAAGTGGGGTGGTTTGTTGGTAAAGGTGTTTACTTTTATTTCAAAGGTCAAGGGATCAAACCTCATGAGTGGTGTTGATCGAATATTTTCTTAGGTTGATTATGTGGCCTACCTACCTAAGCTAGATATTTAATATAGCCTAGGTAATGACATGTGTTAATAAATCATAAGTTAAAAAACCATGAAATTATCAATAATATTATATATTCATAATTAAATTTTAATTGATTTTCATGTTAGTTAGTTAATTAAGTAGCAAGTGAATGGTTTGGTAAATTTGTATTTCATTTAAAAGTAACATTGTTTCATTTGGTTAGTTAATTAAATAACAAGTGAATGGTTTGGTAAATTTGTATTTCACTTGAAAATAACATTGTTTCATTAGGTACTAGTGAAACAATTCATTATCTGTAACAACTGGTCCCCATTCATTACGTGGTTAAATAATTTCACTAGGTAAAAATGTCAAAATTCATTCAAAATCTAGTGAAACCCATAGTGAATTAGGATGCATTTTGTAGTAATGAAGGTTTCATAGAAAACAAAAACAATTAGAACTAGGATTGAAGGTTCCTTTTGAAATCAAAAACTTGATAACACTAGTAATAAATCAGCTTAATTTGATTGAACCTATAAGATTTTTTTGACTAACACATGATTGCTAAAAGCATGTAATTTAAAATTTTCAAGGAATCCCTAACATTACAACATTGTGTAAATGCATCCTCAATGTTGGTTAAGACTAATATAGGGTGATAACTTTGTAGATGCCATGTGGCATTTTGTTAATGATTAATTAGGTGTTAGGACTATTATTAATAGAGGTCATAACATTAAGTGTGAAGGCACCTTTAGAAAGGTTTTTAAGTCTTATTGCCCATCCCATAGACATTTTTCAAGTTCATTTTGCTTTGTGAACAAATTTCCATTAAACTTTGAAATATGTAAACTTGATTTAACATAGGATTGGGTTTAGTACCATTCAAGTTGCCCTCTTCAAATCCCACCTCCCATTCCCATTGTTGATTTGTTGAAAATAGTTGGTTGTTGAATTTAAATCTATTTTATCATTTCGTAATATTTAAAATTAAACTTTTGGCCATTTAACATGGAATTAGGTAAGTGAGTGATGGGAATATTTTTCTGATTTCTTTTTTATTAGATGTTTGGATTAATGAAAATTAGAAAATCAAATATGTCTTCCACCTTTTTTACAAGGAAAAAGGAAGAAACCATTTTCCCATAAACTCCAAGTTGTCATAGAGTCATTCATGATATTTTTTCAAGTTTGTGAATTCTCATTCCATAATCATTCTAGTCATGTTCCTAATTACACCCTTTTAATAACCATGTTCAAATTTGGTTTGCAAAAGGAGGTTAGTTGGTTTTGAACTTGTTATAAAACAAAAGATAGAAAATCCAACCCAAGGGCACATTAGTTTTCTTTTCCAAAATTTTAATGAAGTTGAAATGGTAATCAAACATAGGATGATTTATTCAAATTTGGCAATAATTGAAAGATGAAAATAAAATAAAATAAAACGTGTTTCTATATTGTTGACTATTTAGTGGAACTCATTTAAAAAATTTGGTGATGTTTTAATATTTAAAAACATTGACCATTGAAATGGAGTTGTCATCAATCATAGACCCTTTAGATTTTAAATAATCCTTCATATTCTTATTTGGCATACAATTAACGTGTGGATCATCAAGCATTATTTAAAACAATTATGATGTTTTTTTCCCCAAGTTTTCCACTTGCAAGTGACATTGTCACAAAGTTGTCAATATTTCAACAAGATTAAACAACCTTTTCATTTCATTCTAGAATTTACTTGGCCAAAACTGCCACATTTGGATATTACCTTTCATGGTCATTGGTTACACCATTAAGTAAGAGGATCTTCACATGCAACAAGGGGTATGGATAACCTTTTGAACACATATAACTCTCCAATGACAAGCACCTAAGAAGACTCCTCAAAGGATGCTCCAACCTCAAACATGTTACCTTCATCTTCAAGCTCATCACCATGACCAATGTACGTCCATGTTTCAACATTAGGGTTTAAGATTACAAAACATGTCATGAGAAGAGAAATTTTAGCTTTCAATTCATATTTAAAAGCAAGCTTAATTGCATCCCCATGTCCCACCAAAAATCTTACAACTTGTAATGATTTGAACCGAGGATCCAACATTATGGCAAGCATGTTACAAACTTGGTCCAAATTTTAAAATATCAAAAATTGGAAAAAAACTCGTTTTAGAACCTTCACAACTTCTTCTCACATGTTTCTTTGGAGGAGGAGGAATGTAGAATCAAATTGGTCTAAAGCTTCTATCCCATTTTAAACATTTCAACTTGTAGTTAAGCTTCAAACAATTGTTAATGACCACAAGATTGATTCACAACACAAGCCATGACCACATGGTTCAAACATGATGTGACTGCCTCTATAATAGCCCAGAATTGGGCCTTCAAAACTTTTTGTTATGATGTGATAATTTTTTGTTTTCCATAATAAATGACGATGGTTTGGTTGAATTTTAAGGTCTCTTTAAACATTATGACTTGGATGCAAATCTAATTTTGATAAATGTTTTGAATTTTTGATGCAACATTCCACATTCAATGCAAGCCTTCTTTGATTCTTACTTCCCTTTTTCAAATTTCTTTGTCCATATAATTGTCTTTTGTAGATCAACTTGCACATCTTTCACATTCACATGCATGAAACCTTTTAAAAAATAATCATAATTAGGCATATTGGCATGCCTTAGATATCACAAGTTTGAATTATGTGCTTTCATAAACCTTAATAAACTTTAGAGGTTCACAATCAATGATGGAATGTAACACTAATGCTATGGTTCTCAAATTGATGACTTTGTCTTTCACAAATGCAATCACATAATGCATCAACCCAAACTTTGAAAGCAATGATTTAGGTTGAATAGCCATATTTTGCCCACTTGTCTCATTCACTTTAAATAAGCCCACAATAACATGCATAGGAATCCAAAATTTATTTAAAAAGTTTATCACAAGGGCAAAAATGTTTGCATTGCCTTTAAACATCCATAGATCAAAACTTGTGATAACAATGGTTACAGATGCAAGGTTTGGAAGCACATGCAAGTCCAAGGTTTTTTCTACCATTATAGGAAGCATTTCACCCATAGGAACAATTTGAGAAGAAAATGAAACTTAGGGATATTGGCATAAAACTAATTTTCATTATGAAAATTTGTGTTCATGCAAACCTCATTAAATTGCAACTAAAGCTTTGAATCAAGTAATTTGCAATTATGTTACAAGTGTCCCATGGAAATACATGGAATTAGAAAAAAATCAAAAAATTGTGAAGTTATATTATATTACATATTAGTCCCAAGATGGACCTTTATATGGATGAATGTATGCACTATATATATGGTTTTGGTCAACCATGTTTGACTTTGTTAACAAGTTGCGTGAAAGTCATATATGATAACTATAATACATATGGAATAAGTTAAACAATTTTTTTTCACTATTTTATAACTACTATGTTGGATCTTTGTGTAATTACCCAACTATTAGCTATAATAATAATAATAATTTTAAGCTAGGCTACCATAATCTAGCCTAGCATAATTAAATCTTAATAATTATAACTAGCTTAGGGTATTATTTAGCATTTTTGTACATTAATATATAGATTTTACATTAATATTTTATATATATATAAACTATTATGAAGCATAATAATTAGTATACCTAGTAGATAAATTATTTAATTAGGGTAAAACTACCCATCATTGATTGTTGGGTGGTGATTAAACAATTTGTATATTTATTGTTTCTTGTTTTTTTTTTTTTGGTGACATAAAACATTATGAAAGTGACAAGGTAAGTTACATTATATGTTTCAATTCCAAAGGCAAAGGAACAACATAGAAAAATAACAAAACATGTCAAAATCACAATGTGTTTTTTAAAAAAAATGACATTTTATTTCTAAACTTCATATCTTCTTTGTATTTAATCAATTTTCAATGATTTAAAGTGTTATGGGTTCACCAAGTTAAAATCTCATTAAATATTTGAGCTCAAAAGGTAAAGGAAAAACATAAGGGCCATGAAGAAGACAAATTTGTTGAATCTTAAAATGTGGATTAAGTTAGTGACCAAACATTGACCCTACTTAGTTTTGACAACCATATTTTCCTCATTTTGTGTCCTTTTTTAGCAATTTAAATGGCTATAGGTGTGCCTAATCAAAGCCTAAAAAAACCTTTTGTACTTGAAAGGCAAAAGGACAATGTGTTATGATTTAAAACTTTCTAAAAGTTTAAATGTTTGTTCAATACCTTGTTTTACAAGTGTTGTAAATGAGTTGTAATTAAGATGCAACTAATATTTTTATTTCATATGTTTGTCCTACCTTTAAAGTTTTTGAAGTATATAACTAAATGCACTAGGAGGTGACATCTTATTGGCCCTAAGTTGAATGATCTAAATTAAATTAATAAAAATATTAAATATCAAAATAAAATTAAGATTACCACATGTCCATTAATGATTTGTTAACACATCATTGGCACCTTAGCACATTGTTGCCTATGTTGCAATGTAATGGTATAGTAGTTACAACATAATGTCATAATAATTGAAATTATTTAGTTGCATGAGTTGCATATGTATACAATTTCATATATAGTGAAAAGTTGTGTCATTGCAATTTTTACAATTTGTTCAATAACACTCAAGTTATAGAAATACATTGAGTTGTAAGTAATTATTGCAATTTAAAATTTTAACTAAACCAAATTGCAAAACACTTATTTTCTCATAATGTTTATTAACCAAATATTTTTAGCATTGGAAAGTTCCCAATAACCTTTGTAAATGTAGAGCACCAAATCTTGAACAAACATCTATTGTGCCTCATAATTATTTTATATGGCTTTGTGCACCTAAAATAAGTGGTGATTGCAAAATTAAGGGTTCATTCCCCCCCCCAATTGTCATGAATGATCAACATCAACCATTACTACTTTTTTGCAAGTTACACCTTTCATTGAACGAACAACTTAGCGTACACAATATCAACAAGATATGTGGCCACATCTTTGCATGTAGGTGGTCCATCAACCCCACCAACATTTTCAACAAAAAACAATTTTGCCTTTTGTAGGCATGGTGCATAGTGCATAATGCACATTGCAAAATGTTGAATTCCCAAACCTTGAACACATCCAACCTACAAAAGAAAAACTTGCAAATTGTAAACACAAGTTCAAAGAACAACAAATTACAACAAAGCTTCAACAACCTTTAATAATGTTTCGACCTATAATAAAATAACAATAGAAAGCTTCAAACCTCAAACTATTTTCAAACATCTTCTTCAAACTTAAACTTCTCATAAACCTTTCACCCTAAATTTTGATGATTTGTAACAAAGTTTTGAGTTATAGTGAACAACAAAAAAATTCAATAAGCTAGAATAAAGTTGTAATGAAATGAGTTGCAACAAAACTCCAATGAACTATAATTTTTTTTTATGAACTATATCAAAGCTTTGACTTAAAACAAAAAAATTGCAAGTCTTAACCCCTAAACCACAACTTTCACAAACCTTTCACAAGTTGTTCAAAGCTTTTTAAAAACTTGTAACAAAGCTTCAATGAATTGCAAAAAGATTATGATGAGTTGCAACAAACATTCAATGAATTATAAAAATGTTCCAATGAACTGCAATAGAGTTACAATGAGTTGTAGAAAAGTTCACTATGAAATGATGTATAACCATGAACTCAACAATCCTACTACTAGTTGAACAATAGGTTGTTGGGTTAGAAAATGAACTATTCACAATGCAAACATATATTAGAAAAAGGATTTCCTTTGTAAAGACAATCCTATCCTCAATTTGAAATCAATACAAAATTCCAAAATAAAGAAGAGGGGGGAGGAGAGGGGTAGTTCTAGCAAGTTACAATATGTTAGAAAGCAAGTTCTAAAAGTAAAAGAAAAAGAAAACTAAACTAATATGAGAGCCCCATTATTCTACATTAGATTACAATGAACTACTATCATTTTAGAAGAAAAGCAAGGCAAAAAAAGAAAGAAAAATAAATGAAAAGGAAACATGTAAAGTTTTAAAACCTTCACACACCCTCTTACATTACTCTTTCTTTCTTCAAACAATATCTCTTTCTTCCATTCCTTTGAAAAATTTCCATACAAAAATGATGGGGATCCATCTTTTAATATATATATTTCCATAAACCACATAAGGTCCACATTTCACCACAAAAATAGGCTTCGCATCCTAATCCTTCCCTAAAGCCCTTTTAATTGATTAATAGACAAATACCAATCACCAATTATTAGGGCCTAGTTAACTTAATGACTTCATCCTCAAAATAAACTAAAAATCGATAAGTATATCTACCATTAATAGCTATTTAGTTACTAGAAGGCCTATAAGACTAGCTAATCTAAGTAGATTTTCTAAACTTAATAGACAAATATTAATAAAAACATGTAAATATAACATTTTAGGCCAATATTATTTCAAAAGAATATATCTACATTCCTTCCCAAAATCCCCGCTTGGTTGAAAAAATAGCTAGAATAGCCATATTCAAACCCAAAAGAATGCCCAGGTCATTAACCTTTTTCAAAACTTCAACTTTAAAAATGTAAAACATTAGGTTTCAATTTGATCACAATAAACATTTACATAATCAACATTTATGCAATTTTTAGTATGGACTTATTCTTCATTAAATTAATGTATAATGGGTGTAGGAAGGTTGAAGTTTATATTCAAAAAATGAAGATTTGTGCAAGTTGAAGATTGGTTTAGGATGACTACCAATGTTCATTTGAGGTCTATACATTTGTTGTGCAATATAGTGAGAGTATCAAACAATTTAAAGTTTAGTTTTCAAAGTTATGGAGAGATTATTTTTGAGATCTTATGTATGTTTAATGAAGATCAACTTAGGGTTTGGAAATTGAAAATCAGCAATGTGTTTGGGAAACAACATGCAAATAGGCCATGGAAAATAGTGATGATCATGGAAGAGGTGACAACCCATGTGAACTATGTGAACATAATTATTTTCCTTTAAATTAATGTTCATCAACCTAGGGTTGTCACAATGTTCGGGCATTCATCAAGACATGATGTGTTCGTTTAAATGTTGACACTGCCCAATTTTCATTTCAAAATAAGGTCAACCTATATTTGTGTCATTTGGTTGTTTAAAACCATATGTTGACCAAAACAATGTTGGGTCACAAAAATCTTATGGTGACCAAAACAACATTCGATCACCAAATTTTTGTGATGATTGAAAAGTGGCTTGAATTTGGTCATTGGATTAATGGTGGAGATTGAGCCGCCACTAATGGATGATTGAAAGTTTTCGGTCATTTGGTTTTGGTGACTAAAATTTTTTGGTTGCCATAATTGATCTAATCAAAAAAATTCCATCACCAAAAAAATGTCAATGTTTGACCTAATGGATAAATTGAATGTATTTAGATGAACATTGGCATGATGATTGACACAAAATGGGCATGTCACATTTTGACAACCTTGAATCAACCTCATTGTATCAATTTGTGAACAATAAGATGTGAAGTAAAATTTCCTTCAAAAGGGCATAAGATTTCATGGTTTACATTTACACCAATGTGAAGTTGACATTCAGGGAAAAAAGAACACATAAGTTGACAATGTTGAAAGGGATGAATTCTTCATCCTACTTGAAAATGAAGAATATTTTTGTGATGTAAATGAGAACCCAAGTCTAATGTGAGTGATAGTGATGCCAAGGTGAGTGACATTTTCCCATGCATGGCATATTTATTGGCCTAGAAGGCCATGTTATGAATTCTTGTGATGATTTAGATGGCCATATGCATACTTACCACCTTGCAAATGGTGGCTCAATGTCAGGGGAACAATGAAATCTAGGAATTCAATTGCTTAGAGCTCGAATGCAACTCATATGATTAGGAAAGAAAAATGTACAACCAATAAATGTTGATGATGACGATTGGGGTGAACCATGGTGATTTACCGTTGTTGACTTGAACATAGTTTAAAACACACGATTGTTGCAATGATGTGGTGGTTGACCACCAATTGCACATGCACATAAGAACATGAAAAATTTGTAGATCATCATAGGAAAATGATGTTGAATTAAAGTATGACAATTTCGATGGTGAAATTTTTGGAATAACTCCAAGGAACAATGAAGATGATTAAAGTGATCATAATGGAAGCTAATAATCCACACATCATAATGTACCCCCTATTGTGCAACCACATGCACCTATGTTCACATTCATATGTAGCACTATTGGTAATTATGTCAATTGTTTTGACATGATTAAGAAACATCAATCTGGATTTGGTCATGTTTATAAGTGGATTGTAGGAGGAGGTATTATCTGCGGTACACATCAAACAAGGAGTTGGGGCATGTTGTGGATTATGTTTGGCATGTTGTAAACGTGAAGCCCATAATTGTAATGGGGGTTAACATTGATGAAATTCAAAGAAGAATTGTTGAAATGGTTGTAATTGCCCATAGGTCTTGTTGCATCATGAAGGATAAATGTGTTGGCGTTAGTAAATTAGATGATCACATCAAACCACCCCTAACATGTGGGCCATGCCCATATTATAAGAACATATTAGGGTTGTTTTAAGTCCCTTTCAAGTTTGAGGCAAGATTGGAGTTTGCAACATACATTACATTTGTGAACATGGTCTTCCATAAAATTTCATGCCGCACAAGCGCTTGTGTTTATAAGCAATATCAATAATAAATAAAGTACATATAATTGTTCATTACACAACTTTAGTGTCACAACCCTAACCTTGGGCTCGTAACCAAAGCAAAGGCTTTTGAAGGTGCGAACCAAGTATGAAGCCTAGGAATCACATTTCATGCTTCCAGGAGTGCAAGAGAATGTGAGTGAATGAACCTTCACACTCCCAAGTGAGTTCGCACTTTGGGAATTGAAGTCCTGGTGGATTCTTGAATCTTGAGAGAGCAATTGTAGGGGTTAGAACCATTGGATTAAGGATTTCTTTATATCATTGAAAAAATCTTGGAATGAATATGTTTTAAATGGGCTCGCATGACCCATTTGGACACTTAACACACAAGTTATAGCCAAAATAAATGCCTATAGTCAAATTGACAATTTGACTCCCAACCACTAAAAGTCGGGAATCCCCCCAATTTCTTTGTGTGCAGGTGTGCGACATATTTGTTAAAAAGCTCTTGATGAGGGTTACAACTTTTCTTTGGACCTCATTTTAATCAGAAGTTTGCACACAAAGTTATGGGCCCCCAAAGTCGTGGGAGTCCCAGCTGTGGGAATTTTGGGAATCCCAGCTATGGGAATTTCGGGACTCCCAGGACAAAATGACATTTGGATGTTGGTCTCGTGGCCAGGCACAGAGTATACTATAAGGGGGAAGGTGGTGGTTTCCCCCAAGTCCAAGCCGTGATGAGTTTTGTGAGTCTGTTTTTGCCCGTGGCTCGTCCATGCACCAAAGTGCTATAACTATGCATTAACTAACTTGTTGTTTGGTTTGTGCAGGTCCATGTGAGTAAGTGAAATGCTCGTTAATCTTCTTTAATCCCATCTCAGAGTTCCAGCACGCCCCTCTACCCCCAAAGTGCTGGGAGCCAGGAAGCGCACCTCAACTCCTTTCCTTTCGTTGTCTTCACCTTTGGACTCGCAGTTGAGTCCATCAAAGAGCTCATGGGTGTGTCACTTAGGTTCCAATTCTTATTATTATGATGCAATTTATTATATTGTATTGTAATAACAAAACATGTATTATTGTTTACAAAAACACCCTTCATTTTCACAATTAAACTAACTTACTATTGAGCTTTGATTCCATTTCTTATGTGAAAAAATGAAAAAAATTTGATTAATCATTGAATGCAAAACATTGTCCCACCAATGACACATGGGCAATGGGTCAGTGTGCTTACTTACAAAGACCCTTCCCTTACCTAGGCCTTTGCAAGGGATTTTCTATTTTTTCCATTACTTCCCTAGTTTATAATGTTTTATCTAGTTTGTAGTTTCCCTCCAACAAATTATGAAATCAAATGGCATTCAAAACCAAGAGAACAAACTTATGGAAGTGTTAACACTTGTTTTGCATGGTACTTTTGTCTTGGTATTGAAGGATTCACATTCAAAGTGTTTCCAACAACCAACACATCACTAATACACGCAAAGTATTACAAGAACTTGTATGAGGACCACTATGCATGAGTATGTGAAAATTAAAAAAATAAGAATAGAATAACATAAATAAATAAATAATAAAATAAATATATATAAAAGGAAGGTTAAGGGTTAGGGTACTGGTGGTGATGTGCATGTAGAATAAGCCACCAAGCAAGGGACAAGTAGGAGGCTGTGCTCATGAATTCCCAATGCTTGAAGGCCTTCCAACTTCAAATCTGGAATTGCCCTCTTCTTAGTGCCTTACTAGGTGGAATACAACTTGAGGTCAGCCCCATATGAAGGTGTCTTACCTTACTTAACATCAAAAATAGGAGAAAGTCCAATCTTGAAAACTTGTTGGGAACTTGAGGTATCTATCATGAGCCTAGTAGGCCAAGTGAAAGGTATCCAAAATCTTGGATGGCTTAAAAAAACAAGCTCCTTTCTTATGGAATGCCCCCTTTGAGGAGCATTCGTAATGACCTAAAATCATGTTCCAAAATTGTCCTATGTCCCCATAGTTCATGCCCCTAGCATTAGCTTAGGCACAA
>Ga0116228_10004600_pt1 | contig 12241 bp, 13 predicted proteins | sample S1TSphfallax_2_FD_89694 | JGI IMG/M metagenome (GOLD analysis project Ga0116228, IMG submission 89694) | Host-associated microbial communities from peat moss isolated from Minnesota, USA - S1T2_Fc - Sphagnum fallax MG | ecosystem: Host-associated > Plants > Peat moss > Unclassified | place...
ATATAATCAATCCGTCTCTAATGTTTACGGTTTCATTGCTTTGCAATAATGCATGATGATGGATTTGTTGGCAGCGGGAAGACATCGCTTCTTCTGCAGTTTGCATACAATCATGCTATGAACAAAGATTCCATTGTTACATTCATATGCAAGCAACATGCATTTGATGTGAAGCCCCCATTTCTTTCTCAGGCAGGTATCATTTAAATGAGCACTTGACAATTTCTTCTGGATTCTGAGACAAAGATGACATAAATGCATTTGGCATAAGTGCTTTGGATATGCAATGAGCATTTCAGGGTTTAGGGGTTACAGAGAACCCCTCTGAGGACATCTGTTATGAGGTCTGACACTAGATTTTCTAAGGTTTCTGAATTTTAGAGTTATATTGTATTGCACAATCAAGTATTGCAGTTCTGCTGAAACATTGGGAAAGTGGTGCTTGGGTGTGAGGTATTTTGAGAGGACTAAAAGTGATCCATAGAGACCAATTGTTGTGCTCATGTTTACAAACACAGGCATTGCATGTCAAGAGCCATGAAACTTTCTTTAGGAGTGTTTTTTTTTGGTGCTAGAATGTGGGGTAGGGTCTTAATCATCCTAGATGATGGAACAAATAGATGCTCTATGTTTTAAGTCTGCAGTTCATTCATTTTATATCAGGTTGGTAGTGCGGAGCTGCCATGTGGCACAGCTGAGTGTCCAGCTTCCAACTTTTAATGAACCCTGCCTAGCCAGACTCAAATTCATGTCCAGATTCAATTATGCCTTGTTATTTCTGAATCATGATGTGCAGGGTGTGCAACCTGATTCTGATGTTTTCACACGAATAACAATCAAGTAGGTGCATCTTATCCTTTTTTCATCCTTGCTGCAGATAAGTAGCTTTCTTGGTTTTATCCATCAATGTCTGACCCAAGGTTCTGTAATCAATATACTTGAGTGCTTTTGACCGCAATCATGTAGGTTTTGTGGTTAGTGTGACATGTGATATGGTGAAACTGATCAATCAAAGTAAATCCAAGGGGATATTGTAACTGAAAGAACTTATGGTACCGCCTACCTGATTAAGACTTGTGCGTTGGAAAGAATATGACCAGGCATAATTCCCCTTGTATCATGAGCAAGTAGCTGAGTAGAATTCTGTTTGAAGATTTGTTGAAAACTTCCTAGAGTTTTCTCATGGTTTTTCTCATGCAGATATGTGCACGATTATGAGGAGCTTTTGAAATACTTTGCAGCTTTTCATGTGCAAAGTGAGCTGCCCAGGGCTGTCATAATTGATGACTTCTATGACTTATTTGATGAAAGGTAGGTAGCTGCTGGTTAATAACAGTAAGTGTTAATCATACAGTTTCTTAGAAGAAGACCTTGACTAAAGCTTAGTGCTGGACCAGGCTGTGCATCAGTGGGCATTCCTGTGGTTCAGGCATTTGGCATGGAGCTGACAATTTCTGCCTTGACTCATTCTGTCAAGTTTAACACAATGGTGGATTTGAAGGTTTTGAATGATCAAGGGTGAGGATTTGAAGGTTTCAAGTAAAGTTAGTGTCATTTTAGGAGCTGCGGAATGATTATCTTTGGGTCAAATCATGATATGTCACTACATTTTACTTTCAGGATGTGTACAAAACATGTCAAGAGGCCATGTGACACATTTGGTTCATCATGGGTCCTAGGCAGCCACCCTATATGGTGATAGGTTACAGGTTTCTGATTGATACTAGATGATATCTCCTAATGTTGAAGAAACAGTTCCATGTTGCCCAGACCTTACTTTGTCAATTTGTATGGCTTTTGTGTGCAGGAAATGCCATGAACGTTTTGGACACATGCGTGCTCGAGAAACTGCTATGGTGAAAACATTGGCTCTTGCTCATGATGCTATCATTTATGCAAAGTGAGTCATGAGGAAGCTTTTCTCTTTTTCCCACCCATCACTGTGCCTTATGTCCAGCTGCAACTTGAAGCACCTAGTGTCCCCGAAACTTATGTACCTTGTGACCAATGAATACTGTTTGGCAGGTTGCCTGTAGAATGTCAAGCACCTCTAAGAAAAATGATGCCATGTCTACTGGGAAGGGGTAACTGAGTGGCACTTCTCCCTTATCATTACTACCTCATGCTTCAATGGTTCACACTGCAATATTATTTAAACATGGTTGACTGGTATATCCAGGCAGCCCCGTTGCATCCAGGTTGGCTACATAGGTGACAGCTAGCCTAGGCCAAGTAGCACATTCACTGACATGCCAACATGGAATGACACCTAGAATAGGCACCTTGAATATATAACCTGATCAGAATTTCTGATGTGTTTTGGGAGAAGTCACCCCAGCAGAATTTGAGTCGCAATACACTGAAGCATGGGTGATGTTTTTGCTTGTTTGGGCAATTCAGTGAGAGTTTGGGACCACAATATGAGTGCAAACTTTTGGTTTCAGACACTCACACTGGGGATGGCCCTCGATTACAGTACATATATCAGCGATGGCTTCATCAGATATTCACAATCAGATGTACAATCTCTACACTCTTTGCACGGTCTCCCAATGATACAGTTGGCTTATTGCTATTCTTTCACAACTAATAAACAAGAGCTTCATGTCCGATGCACATTGCTTGCTTACACCCTGACATATTTTTGGTGGTTCTTGCAGCTTTGGATAACTCAAGATTTTCTGTCTCAGGTGGTAAAGTACTTCAGAAGGGGACTCATGATGATAGCCGTGCTATATATTCACTGGTGCAGAACACTCTGGTGCTTGAACAATTTGACTGGGACTAAAATAGGTAGATAATGCTTTCTTTGGGTGCAGTGCAGTCTGCTGTGTAATATCATTGGACAAGGCCAACATTCTGCCACTTTGAAGACTATGATACATATGTGCTGATGTACAAATGAACCTATCAGGTAACTAATCTTAGTTCAGCAATGTCATGGTATTATTTGTGAAATGGAGCTTCAAAGCTGATGTGGGAAGCCAGATGTTAATTGGCATGCAAAGTGTGCAGAAAAAAGTAGTCAGGAAGAGAACATCTGCTGTGGCTTGTAAAGATAGTTCGCAAAGATTTTGCAAAGAGTCACTAATGTTTTAGGTTTGAACTTGATACTGCAGTTCTCTTCAGACTTGCTCTAGACCCAGTGCAAAACTTAAGCTTCTTGGGTGCTAAGTTGACTGTTTGGCAACAAGATTTGGAGAGCTTTGTTCAATCCCTTTATTTGCATCATTTCACATGATCTAGGATAGTAGAGTCAACTTCTGTAGATATCGATACCTTGCATAAAGATGAATACTCAAACAAAACTGCAGATATCAGATTCAAATACTTGTGAGACTTTAAGATTGTGCATACAAGATACCATAGTAGCTTTTAAACATTCATAACTTATCTAAATTCTCAGCACCAGAGATTATTGATGGTTGAGAAACTATACCCATATGGATATATATTTGCCTTTCTAACTGATAGCACATACTAGCCATGACTGTACACACAGCGCCTGACCATAGCTCAGTGAAAAGCTTAGGGGGTCTGCCTGGGATTGTAATTGCAAGTGCCCCATATCAGATAGATAGGGTGGCCTCATTAACACCTGCTTGCTTTTTTCACTAGTACAGTTCAGGATTATGCACCTGTTGCACTTAAGAATGTGACTTCTTATAGTCTTTTCTGTCCCCCTGTATTAAGAAAGATATGAACTGTCTGGTGCATGCCTGAAATGAGAGTTTTCAGGATGAGAGTGATGTAGATGTCCATGTCGCCACCAAGAAGTGTCTGTGTACATAATTGACTAGAAGCAAATAAGCATATCCATGGACGAAATTGCTGTCAATGGTTGGACTGCTTTGGATCCAACTGAAAGGCTTCAATAATTGCTGAGAAATCTTGGTCGCCAAGACCTGCTGCTTTAGCACGCTTGTAGAGTTCATTCACAGAGGCTGCTACAGGGGTAGGCAGTGCAACGTCTTCTGCCATTGCTAATGCAAGCCTTATATCCTGTCAAATCCAGTGGTCATGCAAGGAATCAAAATACAAAAAACCCATATCTAGAGTATGAGCATACACCATGCTATTGCTAACTTGGAACACTTCCAACAACATCCAGATTCCCAAAGTCCTGAGTCTCAAAATTCTGTGACAGCTTCCAACATCGATTGGGTTTTAATTAGTCATCAAGTGATCAGCTCCTTCTTGTGAGTGTTTCTGGCTTTACACAGAAACAGAGTTGGTCACAGTTTCTGACCTTTTGCTGATGCTTGAGAGCAAATGCAGGTGGATAGCTGCCTTTGATCATAGATGGCCCCTTCAAAGCAAACATAGGTGCAGCAATCGCACCCTGTCCCACTACCTGTGGACCCTTCACCCCCCAATCAACAATAACTAGCACTTAAAAACTTTTGAAGAATAATAAGCCCTAAACCAAGAATCCTCCCCCCAAATATTTCATTGATTGATTCACTAGAAAGTATTCCAATTTCGTGACTGCAGAAGATATCTGGATTTATTGATCTGAGAATTTTCTTTCACAGATGATCATGGCTAAACAGTTGTGAGTACCTGAACAATTGTGGCTGGGTCAAGTCCAACTTTCTTTCCAAGTGTCAGGCCTTCTGAAAATGATGCCATCATGCTGCAATTTGAATATGTGTAAGAGTTGTGGCTAGAGAAACCTCCTTGAACAAAAGCCCAACCATGATTCACCATGAATGGAAAAGTAGTACAGAAGCATCTAAGAGGCATGGAAAAGGAATGCCTACTACCCTGGGCTTAGAACAAAAGTAGGATGTATCTCTATGATAGATAGAATGAACCCCACAGCATCAGAGTGATAAAGACCCATTGCTTCCTCAAAAAATTGAAGTTCAAAATGATTATCAGGTATATGCAAAGGTTTAGGTACAACCAGACACTTAGGAGATTTCTTGGTGAGAACTAACCTGCCCATGATCATGTTCACCACAAGCTTCATAGCTGCGCCATTCCCAACCTCACCCAAATAAAATCGTGACTGCAACCATATTACACTCACATTTAGTAGCCTGTGTTGTGTACGTTAAATCTATTGCTTATCAGGACCATCTACTCAGGTGGTTATGCACCTACAAGCATTCAGTTTGTTACCAGCTGGAAATCACAAGGAAAGATCATTGAAGTGGAGTGCAGTCCACTTGAAAGGTTTAAGACAAAGGTGAAACCTACTAACCTTGCCCATGACATCAAAAAAAGGTGCTGCCTTATCATACAGTGACTTATCACCTGAAAACCCAAATTTGAAGCTTAGAATATACACAATATGCTTACTATTTTTAGGCCATGCTCCTTCTATCTTCAGGCCCTTTTTTGGGAAACCATATGGACCAACCCCTAGTGGCCTACTAAAGCCAAACACAAGAATGATGATATGAATTTCCCTAGAACCACAAAGTTCGGATAGCAAAAATGCAACAAAGTCACAACAAAGTCCTTTAGACATGACCTTTGCAAACCACAGAAGCTCAGCTTGTTTTCAGCACTCTTGTTTCTGCCTTATACTAATGAACATGACCATCAAAGTTTTAAATTGTTCCAAAAAGTGACAAAACAACAATCTGTCTGAATTGAAGGGGGTTTGAAGAGCTAAATACATCAAGTGCTGTTGTAGAAATCCATGAATGCCTTATCTCACAGCACAGTGGACACTAGACTTAAGTAAAAGCAAGAAAGATACCAGCAGTCAAAAAGATCAATGTGCCATCTTCTGCAGGCTTCTTGGAGCCAGAAACAGGTGCCTGTCACAACTTATAACACCAAATTTAGTAAGCTCCTCAAGAAATACCATGCATTTTGCTTTACAGTGGCCTGCACAAGACTTAAGTGCTTGCAGAAGCATATGTAGTAAATCTGTGCATTTTGATAAGTCCCAAAACAAAACAACTGTTACGAAGATTCATGTCCAAAGAAGGAACTGAAAACACATGCAAGATCAGTCTTGAGAACCTTACTTTTCAATTCCACCTTCTACACCAGCCCTCAGACCCACACTTGTCTTTGCATAATGCATCTCAGCAAATGCAGGTCCCTTTAAAATATCACAGTCCAGTAACCAAAAATCTACTGGTATGAAAAGCAGCCTGGAACTTATCAGTTGTTCCACATTTCAAGTAGCTGGGTTTCAGTGAGTGATATCACCTCAAGGAACTCGGCACCTGAAGCTTGGACAGCTTTACAAATGGCCTTTGATGTGTCACCATCAACAGTTGAGACATCCACATACCTACACCCATATGAACCAGGAGTTCTGTCAATCTACAAAGATGTGACTGCACATGTGGTCATGCCAAAACTTGATGAACTGTACTTTTGCTCAACACAAACATGTCATTTGATCATTCTGCCATCAGAGCACATTATTGCCATAGGTGGTTGCATACAACCATCAAAAAAGAAGTTTAAATAATCCAGGTGAATCAAGGTGTATTGAACCATGTAAATGATATTACTACCAAAGTTTTAGTTCCCCTGATTATTCCAGATTGCCTGTGACACTTAGCTTGAACTCATAAAAAGACATATGTATGTTTTCAAGCTCTGCTCAAATATATCCTACTGATTCCAAATTGAAGATCTGTAACCAATCATGAATGCACAGGCCTTGGATGGGATTGCAAACAGTCAGACACACTGCACAACTTGACTGGTCAAATGCACTTTCACTCTATTGCAACACCAACTTCAACATTACTCAAATCAACCCCCCTTGTTGCCACAAATATAACCTGGTGGACATACCCTTTGCCTTGACCCAAACCTTTCACTGCACCATCTTCACCACAAGCAACGTCAACCTGCAACAAACACCAAAAGCCCCCCACTTGATCATTGCAGTGGATTTCATGTTTTGTGGTCTTAAAGAGTATGCATCATTACTTTTTTTGCCAACCATGTCTACCCAAGTGGCTCTTCACCAGGGCAACTGCCTTCTTTCAGGGGTTATCACACTACCCACCCATATGGTTTTTGGACTCTGGTTTACACCCTACTAGCGCTAGGTTGGCTATAGAAGGTAGCATCCAGCATGGCCTGGTGGCAAACTCAACCCACAGCCACTTGCAAGGCAGCCACAAGTCCCAACCACTAAAGCAATTTGGCTTAATGCTGCACATCTGGGCATCATATGAAAAGACTGTAAGGGTTAAAAAGGTATAGGACCAAACTGCACCAGCTGGGTCTGCCAGCATTGCGAAAGTAATATCACAAGCTGCCGCTGTTTGCTTGGGTGTCACCCCTCTCCTGCATCCCCACAAACACACTCAGTTCAGCCCATGACACCCTAAACATCTGGGCACTAATAGAATCATTCATCTCCCCAACTACACTGACAAAAACTGCTGAAAACATCTACCTCTACTTTCACCACATTCACAATTGCACAATGGCAGCTCTAGAGTTTTCAATCACTCAAGACCTTAAAAAGACTCCATCCAACTCATCCTTTTCCTCAGTTACAAGCACTATTTGAGAATGCTACATTTCCAGAAACCTTCTGCAGAGCCTTTGAGAGAACAGTCTCTCTGACTGTTGTCCAATTGCGCAAAACATTGAATGTCTTAAGGAGTCTACAAGCACTTGGGGGGAGGGCATTTCCACATCACAGTGGCCTGACAAAAATACAAAACTGAAGTATCAACCATTGTAGTTGTATGATGTGCTCCAAGACCATCTAAACTTGCTGGAGATGGTAAGGAACAGTTTGAGGAAAGTTTATTCATCTGACACAAAAGCCTCTGAACATAGCCACCAGCACTTGATCTGGAAAAAGAAATGGAGGAACTAACTTTATAATGCCAAAAACATCAGGCACAATTTGTCCTATAAAAAGAACAACGAATTAGGTTTTAGAATTGGGAATCAGGATTTTGAAGCAGTAGTGTGGAATCTTACTTACTTGGCACCTTCAGATACCAGAGCATCACACTTGCTGGTCGTCCGGTTCCACACAGTGACATCATACCTGAATGCAATTCAGAAAAATTCAGAAATTCAAAGCCAAGGTAATGCATTTAGGGTTTATCAAATCCAAGTACCTAATAGCATTGAACTGTCATGAAACTAAATACCAGACTGATCATGCAGATAGGGAAACGAACACACCACAAATTATGTAGGTTCATCATACCCAGCTTTTAGAAGGTTGCGTGCCATGGCTGTTCCCATGGTACCGAGTCCAAGAAATCCAATGCTCGGCAATCGTTGCTCCCTCTCTACAAAATTCCACAACCATGAGCTAATGAATGCAAGTTAGGGATCGAGGAAGAGCTGTTGTTGTATGTGAACTCAAAGTCGACAAGTGATACTTCTTGTGTGATCGAAGAATTTGAGTGTCGCGGAAACAAATTATATCTCCACAAGGCTGACTTTGTGGTCGTATCATTGCTAACATGTGTATAATAAGCATAATATTGCATGCAAGAAGCTAGAGAGAGACGGAGAAGAAACAGCTCGAGATGTCTTTTTTTCTTCAGAGCATGTCGAGAAGACTCCAACATATTATTGTTCCCTAGCGTTATTAGTTTTTCTCAGAGACAGATGCTCGTCATATGTAACTCCACGGAAGAGAGTTCGCTTCACAAATCCAGAATCCGTCACAGAAACTGCCTGTGGAAATTTTGAGAAAAAATCACAATTGCAGAATCTCACGTGCACAGAATAGGGAGATCAACGCACACAAAAGAGAGAGCGAGAGAGAGATACTGACCTCCGTCAGAGTGGAATTTGACAACAAAGCTTCTACGAGGGGAAGAAGGATGGCAGGAGGGAGAAGAAGAAGAAGAAGAAGAAGAAGACGGAATGCGATACTGCCCTCGATCATCAGAGTGGAATCTGACAACAAAGCTTCTATTATGAGGAGAAGAAGAACCCGGGGTGTAAACAGCAGCAGGAGGCAGATGGAGAACAGAAGTGACGAAGCTCCTGCGGATGATGCTCCGAGGGAAGCCGATAGAGAAGAAGAAGAAAGAGGCAAGGGATGTACCTAGGGAGGCAGGCACAGGTTTGGCCATAGCTTCTTTTCTTTGTGAAGCTACGTCCTGAGGCCCTCACTCGTTCACTCGCTCTCCTCGATTGCTGTACAGACGTCTAGTACCTGATCCTCCTGCTTCGATCTTCTCTCGCCTACAGTTTCGGAGTTTCAATCAGTTCACTGCAGTTGAGTAATAAGAAGAAGTCGATCTCTTTTTTCTGCAAACAAAAAATATAAAAAATATATTTGCACAAACTGCTTGCTGCTGCTGCTGCTGCTGCTGGGATGGGATTTTGTTTTTCTCAGCGCAAATCTTTCGCGAACTGCATGTGGTTGCGACGATCTGTCTGTCCAGCGCGCATGAATTTTCCCAGTGTTGCGCATTTCGTTGCGACAGGCGCCGCGCGACGTTTTGGACACTGTGGTTGGAAACGACGCCTGGTTCCCCACTAGGTACCTACGTCGCCAAGGTTCCAAGTGGAATTTCTTTAGGCCCACTTTAGATGGCTGTCCACGGTCCTAAAAATCGACGCCTAGGTTCCAAGTGGAATTTATTGGCCTTATTGGCTACCAAGGCAAGGATATTGTGTCTATATTCATAGCTTAAGGGATTTTGGCCCCTAGGTGAATAATAAAAGGTCTTTTTTAAATAAAACGATTTTTGAAAGATGATATTCTGGCTTGTGTTGAAACTCAAGATCAGTTATAGAGTTATAATATCTTGAAGGATTCTGGTTTCTTTTAGAGGATTTTTTGAAGATTATATTTTTGCATGGTGAAATATTTGAGTTTCCTTAATTCTTCTTTTGCCTTAATAGATTTTTAAATGTAAATGACAAGGCCACTATGTGACATACCCGTTGTTTATTTAGGCCCACTTTAGATGACGGTCCCAGGGTCCTGGGTCCTCCAAATTTTTAAGGAACCAATTTGGTCTAATTTGAAGCAAATTAGAAAATCCTTGAGTTAGAACCTGCCTTTGGACCCTAGCTTGCATCTTGGTTCTTCAAATCGTGAGCTCTACCTTTAAGGTCCCTTTTCTTTTTAAGGTCCAAAATGGTGTCATGTAGGTACTTCATTTAGGTTTTTTCCTTAATTGGGACAAATGGGTTGTTATCTGCTGGTTCCACTTTGGGTTCTGCCAGTTCCACTTGGGGAACATTGTGGGTATGTGATTACACTCTGGAATGGGCCCCTAGTATGACCAGTTCCGATGTCGTAATGGACCAGTTCCATAGAATTAGGAGATGGAGTGCTGGAAAGTGACACAAGAAATGATGTTTTAAAAGAGAGTTGATCCTTCCTGGTGAGGTTCCAATGGAATTTGCAAAAAGTGACTTTTGAGCCCATTTCCATTACAATTGCCTTGCCACCCAAAAGCCTATTGGAAATCATTCCTGTGCTTGTGGTTCTCTATCTACTTGGTGGAATTTTTATACTAGAGAGTGGGCTCTATGTGGCGGATTCTGTCCTGTAATCATCATCCCCTAGATGGCCATCCCACTATGGTAAGCTTCGGGGGGTGTGCCCACCTGGCAGAATCCACCGTAAGGAAGGGGGCTCGCTCGCCTAGAGTGTGCACACTTGGCAAAATCTGCCATATGCAGCGTGCGCTTTTGCTGTAAAAAGCAAGGGTTTTAGAGCATCTCAAAAGTGGTGCTGAGCATGTGACTCCAGACAGTAAAATTCAGTGAGAAAAAAGTCAAAATGTGCCGGTTTAGCTCAGGAAATTGGTTTTTCGGCACCAAATTCGTGCATCTTGCCGTGGCTGGTAAAAGGCGCAACACAGTTGTGCACCTCCAAAAAAGCCTGTAATAAATTGGACATGACTGCAGCTCAGTATTTCTGATTGGCCGATCCTAATGATTGGTCCAGATGGTTTGCTATTAGTAGTCCCCGCACATATATGCAGAGCTCCACTTACAGTTTTATTGGTGGGGTTGCCAAAAGAAAAACACAGCAAAACTTAGACATTTAATTTTACTATCCAGAGTGACATACTCAGCACCGGCTTAGAGCATCTCCAAATGGTGCTCAGAATGTGAGCCTCCAAGAATATTTCTCACATCCAAGTTTAGTTATTCTAGTGCCTGGGCTGGTTTAGCAACAAGGTGACTAATAAAAAGAAAAATTCTGTCATTTACTTTCAGCAGTGAAAATAATAATATTTTGCAATTAGGCACTATATACTAAGTAATGAAGCTAGTAGTGTGCTGGAGGGTTTCTTTCAGATCTTTGGCATGCTAGGTACATATTTTTCAGAATTTTTGGCCATTCCAAAAATAATGAACTAATGCCTAACCAGCCTAGGTGTTAGGGTATTTTACTTTTTTTCCAACTACACCCAAGGAAACTGACACTGCAAATAGGTGGGAGACTACTAATGGCAATCCACCTTGATGAACCAAAACTCTCTAGCCAATCAACAGCACATGTTATGGTTTGCTGTTCCTTTCACCACCCTCAACAAACTTAGGTATGCAAAAATGCTGGGCCAAAATCATTTTGCTAAGCCAAACTGGTAATGCTTCGACTTTTCTTTATCCAATTTGAGCTCCGAGTTGCTGCCCACTACCAGTCACCATCAACTATTTTTAATTTTTTTATTGTTTATATATGTATTTGTGTGTGTGAATGTCAAATTTAATTTAAATTGATTTATATTTCATGGACATGAAAAGACACATGTTAATAATGAGCACTTTATTTTTTCACACAAATAATTTTTCACACAAAAAAAGTATTGACCCACACACCTTAGATGTAATACTTTACCCTCGGGTCAATTTCATCATTACATAGTATTTAAAATAGTGAATTGAATTTTCTGAAAATATGAAGTTGATGTGTTGAAAACCATTATGATTATCACTTGCTACAATTTGAGTAATTTCACTCTTCATATGAAAATATCATATATATCATGAAAAAATAATGATTTAAATTTTATAAAATCGAATTATCTTTGAAAAAAAATTCATTTTCTCCATGTGGAAACTAACCTTGCCCTACAATATTTAAGAAAATTTCCGAAGGGTGTATTGGTCAATGTTGGACTTTGATGATGCACATGTTGTGTTGTCCTTTGTTTTCATACCGATATCAAATACCTTATCTTGATATATTAATGAAATATTTATTTCAAGTATTGCAAGACTTGTGTGACATATGGCATCCAACAACAAGCCCAACATTGGCCATAAAAAACATATTAGGAATCTTTAAATTAATTATTGA
>Ga0116228_10004601_pt1 | contig 12240 bp, 6 predicted proteins | sample S1TSphfallax_2_FD_89694 | JGI IMG/M metagenome (GOLD analysis project Ga0116228, IMG submission 89694) | Host-associated microbial communities from peat moss isolated from Minnesota, USA - S1T2_Fc - Sphagnum fallax MG | ecosystem: Host-associated > Plants > Peat moss > Unclassified | place: USA...
CATCAACGCCAACTTAATGGCATTAAAAAGGAAAAAAGGGGCTTCATTTTTTTGTTTTTCCAGAGAGAGGGAAATTTCTGATCATATGAACTTCTAAATTCCTTCATTAAACTTGTTATATTTGAAGCCACATGACAGCTTAGCCTCTGTAAAAACTGTAGGGATTTAGTGAGGTACTAGATAGGGCAGAATTTTGTTGGTTTTGGTTTCTATAGGGACTAAACCTATAGACTACAAAATGATCCATCTGCATGCTGCGAAGCTGAAATTTGTGATGGAATTTTTTTCTCCACTAGTGCTACTGCTGGGCAATTGCCAACAGATCTGCCGGTATAATTCCCAGTTTGTGTGAAAAAACTTTCCTTGTACGAGGGTCCTGCAAATGAAATTGAAATTTGGTCTAGGAGTTAAAAAAATTTGCGTAGGGAAATCAATCCCCTGGCAGCAGGACATTACAGCTTGCAAACTGAGTGCAGAGGTCAAGATCCGGGGTGAATGACATGTTGCCAAGAGATTACCCAGCATATGTAAAGACCCCCCCAGATATTTTCTAGTGTGTTTAGGAAGGCCTGTTACCAAGCACAATTTTCGTCATTGCTCAGAGGAGGCACTTTTCATTTTCTGGGTGGCCAATATTGTTTTGGAAAGTTCCTATCCTTGCCAGTTAAAGATTTATTTATATTCAGAGATTGTAGCAGGAGATGATCAAAGAGCGCCTGAACTTAAACGAAGCATGAATAAACAAACAGCAAAAATGACGAAATTCATTTCTATCATGGACTTTTTATGCTGGGTAGAGCACAAGGGCAAGGGCATTACTGGAATTGCGTCAACAGTTGGCCACCACCTTGCACAGGCTCATATTTCAATAACGCCTTCGTCCTTGTGCTTTACCCTACATCTAATGCACTGCTGAAAATTTGATGGTGCATTTGGAGAGCACCTTCTACAGCGGAATCTGAGATCCACTACTTATCAGTGCCTTCCATTTTCAAGAGGGCCGTTCTACTTTTTGGGAGATATCTCCCCCTTATTTCAGGTGTCTGCAGTTTTTGGGTGCACCTTATTTCATTTTCAAGAGTTCCACATACTTTTTGGTTGTGCATTACCCTCAGTAAGGCCCTTGGTTGAGGGCATTACCAGACACAGGCCCACATTTCAGCCTTGCTACAGGCCCTTCTTCCACTAATGCCCTCAACCTAAGGCCCTACCCTACTCATAATACCTGAGGCAGACCAGTATAGCCAGCCCTGCTTCTAAGATGGGTTTGTAATTACCCACCAAATTATGACCATACCATCAGGAGGCCCCATGGTAACAGCCTCCTATGTGCAGGGCCATTTTGTTATTACATTTCAAGACTTTCACATCTTGAAGTGTATTGGTTCACTAGTTCATTTATGTATCAGGCTGAACCATCCTCCTCCATTCAGAAAGGTAGGAGAATGGCAGCAGGCTCATGGTTCATCAGAAACTATAGTCACAGTGACATCCTGCAGCATTGCAGTTGTCAGGGTTTTCCCAGGGAAAATTAAAGCATTAAAAACTCCCCCCTTGCAGCCCCTGACGAAGTTGTGAAAACAGCTAACAGACAGTGAATGGGTAAGAGATAACCACTCTCACTGTTGGCTTGAAGGATGCACTGTAAAAGTGCAAAGTCAGACATGGTCTTGAGCTCCACACATTCCAACTGATGTCCAAAAACACAAGAAACCAAGAAATATTAGCATTCTTGTTGACATTGCATGGTAGGCACAGTACCTGTGCCAGGGAAAGTAGCAAAGGCTCACACACACACAATCATGTTCATGCACACCATGAAACCCAAAACAGCTTAGGATTTACCCAATCTCAGACAGGCACCCAACATCCAGAACACTCAACCTTTAGAACCCATAACCAAATTGCATCATGCTCCTCCACCACATGCCTGCCTCCCACCTTGATTCTTTGCTCTGTGCCCATAAGAAAGCAAGGACAGAAAGTTGAACCTCAACACAATTGACAGTAAAGCTCAATCAGCATCTTCTGCCAGTTCTGTACATTTTCTCACCCTAGCAATATGTACAACCCACTTCTTGGGTCCAATCAAAAAGTAAAATTTACAAAAAGAACAAAATGTATGCAGCTTGATCCTTCAATGTTCAACTATATATTGGCCAGTCCAACTATCTGCTGTTCTCTATTCCAGAGACAGCCACCCAAAGAGACAGAATGCAACAGGGAATTTTACCACTGGCCACATCTCTGCTTACCATACAAAGCATCCAGTCCTCCTGGGTCCTGAAGAGACCTGCAAAGAGACATCCATAGTTGCATTCAACCATTTGACAGAAAGCAGAGCTGCTGTATGTGGAGCAAGAAATGAAGAGAGAAAAACAAGCTACAAGATTGATGCTCACAGTTTCCAAAAGACCTACACTTACATAAAATCAAAGTATCAGATACACTCCACAGCTGCTCGTGCACCCAAGGCAGCTCTTTAGAAGGACTTGCTCTTCATCAGGACGCACAAAATCAACAACAGATAACAGCAACGCCAAATGGCGTTACACTAATCTGAACTGCCATGGTTAGAACATTCTGCTGGAAGTTGATCGACCTCGCCTTGGGACATTCTTGCTAGTCGTTCTTGATACTCATACACCGCTTGCTGCATCAACGACAGACGCTCTTTCAATGTCAGATTCTGATCCTCCAGGAGAGCTATGTCACGATCTTGCCTGGCAACACGTTCTTCCAAGCTCTCTGGAGCTCTTCTACTTTGGACGTCGCTGGGTGAAGGAAGCGTCATCTCGAACCGGCTAACATCACGATCAAGCCGCTGCTCCAATCTCCTGACAGAATCTAGTTGCGAAAACGAGCAATCCTCCTGCTGCTGCTGCTGCTGCACGGAGTCGATGTCAATCTCATCGACAGTACTACAGCTTGATCCATCGTCAGTAGCACGAAGATGTATAAGACCAGTCATGGAACCGTAGCCGTTTCCTACGCCTAATTCTGTCACCGGCTCCAAAACCTCTTCTTCTCTGTAACAAGAAGCGCGCGCATCTTCATCGGAAGTCGTCGTCTTCACCGTGGAAAAAGTTGCGGGCGATACGAGCGCTGCCAGTCCACCGGCACGGCGAACCTTGATCAGAAAGGAGCTGTCATTGTAAGGAGCTCTGGGCACTGTTCTAGGAACGTGCATCCTCCGCATCCTCGCAAAACCGTTCCTCCGCGTCTTCCGTTTCTTCTTCCGTTGCATGCCTGTTATTCTAGACGACGATGGATCATACACCTGATGACTCTGCCCCTGTCCCCGCTCTCTCTTGTGCTGCTTCTTTCCATATCCTATACTGTTGTTGTTGTTGTTGAGGCCGTTCACATCCCACTTACGCTTGTAAGGCAACAACATCTCATTACCACCATGGTTGATGCAAGACGCACTCCCCTTCGCGCTGTAACCAACCTGCTGTCCAGTCCATCCCTTCACAACTTCCATTCTGAACACAACAGTATCCACAAATTCCACTACTTCCTTCAAAGCCGCAAATCCTTCAATTCCCGAAAATGAAGCAAGGCACACCGGAAAAGATCAGAGGCACAACGAAGAAGAAAATTCTGGAAGGGAAAAAACAAAAACAAAACAGAACCCTGTCACTCCTTGAAGCTCTCACAGACTTCACCAATTGGGACGCAAAAGAAACTCCCCTCCAAAGGCACAACAATCTAGGGAAACTTAAAACGAAAAGTCCGGGGAAAACAAAGAAAGCAGCAGTTGTGAGTACCAGAGACCAAAGACAAAAACACACAATTGAAAACGCAAAAGTCGTGTGGAAATCGAAAGTCACGCTCAAACTTTGTGCCCTAAACTGACAGAGGGAGTCGAGAAAAAGGCTTTTAGAGAAGGTCCCCGTAGATTAAGAAAACTTTATTTTTTCTTAGGTTTTTTGGCCAAATCGAACCAGGCAAGAAGAAATCTTCAAATAGATTCTTGCAGATCAAGCAGACAAATTTCTGATTTATGAGAGTTTTTTTAAGGCGCAAGAAACAGATCTTCGGTATTGCAATTTCGCTGGCCTCTCGCAAACACAGGTAGCGCAAAAACGTTGAAACGGAAATGTAGCGAACACGAAGACGCAAGTCCTTTTTTTATAGAAGGCGCGGGCAGCGAGCTCGGTTTCTAGAACCTGCATTAGGTCACGCCGGCGAACACCGGTACACTGTTTAGTGGCCAATCAGCAGCTAGTCTCATCCGTCAACTTCAACGGCTTCAATGTGGTTTTTGTTTTTTTGACGGAGAGGATTCAACTTGGTTACGGAAGAGGGAAGAGATCACTACCGGCTGCAACTGGGAGTAGGCGGTCTCCGGTCAGGCGGAAACGGTAGTGGCGGAGGAGAAGCACGGCGGTTTTTCAGATACTCATCCATCCGACGGCCATCGGTTGACTGAAGCATTCAATTCGACGGTTGAGATTAGCCACAAGGGTTTGCTGAGTCACGTCAAGGACGACGGCTGTTGCAAGATAGGGTGGGCTACTAAACTGAGCTCCGTTTGTAGGTACCTACTGGTGCCTATGAACCTACCTACCTACTTCCTCGAAAATAAGCAGGGACCTAAATGTAACCGCTGGCTCTAAGTAGGTCTTCGGAGCGTCCGGTGAAGCCGTGGGGTGACCGATGGTCGTCAGCTGGCCATTCTACCGGACATATTTGTCCCCTTTTTTTTGTTTGGGGAGAAGGGGTGTTTCTGTCAGGTGACGAATAAGTACGTAAGTTTTTATCTCTTTTGACTTGTAACTCAAGGTTCAAGGGTTCCTTTTAATTTCTTTATTTCGCCCCAGTCCCCCCCATACCCCCTTTTGTTTCTGAGTGGGGAATGGTGGGTTTTCGACTTTGGACTTTTTTAAGTTATTTTTTAAAACTTTTTTGCGCCCAAAAACTCACATAACTAGGTACCTATCATGCAGGTCTTTTATGTTGGGCACATTTTGACCACTTAGGCTAAATCAGTAAGAGTTTTTTATTCAGTTAGTCACTTTTAGTGTCAAAATATAAACTAAAATATATATTAAGGGAAATAATTGACTTTATAAGCCCCGGAATGAAATTCCTGCCCTCTCACCACAATTTAAGTCAATTCAAAAATGGCTACTGTCCATGTAAGTAGGTCATCTAATTTAAGAGCACCTACAAGTACAACTATGAACTGCTGAAAATTAAATTGTCTAATTAATATTTGGGAGACATACATAAAACAAGCCCAAAAATCAACTTGACTCCAAGTATGCGTATGCTTTAGTACAAATTTGGATGGAACTATTGAAAGAAAAGGATTGGTGTGATTATACCGCGAGACACATTATTCACCACATTATTCACCAAGTGTGTTGAAATGGGCTTGGACAAACATGATTAAGGTTGGTTGTTCTTAAAGGAAAGTTTACACGACATAGAGGAAAAACTAACTTCTGAAGCGCTCAAGCTTGCAATTGTGAAGTCTTCCACACCAAATAGATCCACAAAGATTTCATTTGTTATTGTCATATATGGTTGGTGGTTGTCATCAGTTTTGGGTGGGTATATTGATGGAACCTTGGTATCTGGATTGATACTGGTCCTAGTATCAAGCAACTAAGGTTGTGCATGCATATGGTTTTTGATATATTTGTCAAAGAAATGTAAGCATATTTTTGAAATGCATACATTTCACATCTAAGTGTATAGTTTTCATTGACGTTCATGTACGTGTGAATGTAAGTGTATGACTTTGGATGTCTTTGTTCAAGTGTAAAATCGTGTAATGCGATTTCATTCCATGTAAAATAAGGTAAGTGAAAATGTTAAACACAACAAATATATACATTTACATGATTTTACACATTGTGTAAAATCAAATAAAATTAATGTGAATAAGTAAACGAAGAAAAAAGTGCACGTTATCAATGATAGGGGCACCACCATCTATCTATGAAGAAAGGTAGTTTGTTTTGTTTTGTAGGTATGAGATCCATTGAACCAGGATGCTTCAGATTGTGTTCTTGGTGTCTTTGGAAAGCTCTCAACGAGAAGAGGTGCACGGGCTTGGTTCCACGACGTTTGGACTTGCATTGCAAAAAGGTCTTGAATATTGAATGATTCTTCACTAAAAATTAAATTAAATCATAGCTGAAATTTTCAGAGGAATTGGAATGTGCCTTTGGTGTCGTTGGAAAGATCTTGAGGAACAAGATTTAATGGAATTTATTTAATAAGATTTGGATTCAAAATGTGGGAGATATTGATTTTTTAAGTGGTTTATGCTGCTGAAAATTCTAATAAATTCCAGAAAACCAGATTTTGGAAGGAAAAATCAGTTGAGGACGTGGTTACACTTGGGCCAACAGCACATGCCGCAGTAGTGATTCATGAAAAAGTAAAAAAAATTAAAAATTTCAAGGTGATGACCTATAAGTTGACCAAATTTTGATTTATTTACACAAAGTTAATAAAGTTTTTGCTAATTAAGATTCTTGAAGTGGCAAAGGTTTTGATGTTTATATTAGCACATGCAAATAACAAGGCTTGGGTGCCCAAAATGTAGGATCATCTTGAGACAAGGAAACAAGAAAAAAGAAATAAAAAATCATTTGAGAAACTACGATTGTCTTCTTTGTTTAATAGTGAACCTAAAACTTTCGAGTTTGAATACCTTTTGCATATTTTGATTTATATGTAGGTTTTGCCATAACCGTACACATAAATCAAAATAAAAGTTAAAATCTTTGCTTTCACATCTACCATTGTAAAATACACCACTTGTAAACCAAAATCAAACTCTTGTACATTATGTTGAAAAATAGCACACAAAAAGAAAATGGAATATGCATATGCAAAAGGTATAGTAATCATTCTTCAACAAAAAATTAAGGATTTTACCAAAATGGGGGTATTGCATCTCCCATTATCATTGACAACTATGGTTTTCTGAAGAATAAGATAAGATCACAACAAAAAAAACATGTGCAATATGGCAAGGTGAGGAACTCATGTGAAACAAGTTGCTAATGAAGCTTGTAGCAATGCTAAGAGTTGCAAGGTAACCATGTCATCAACACCTACACTTGCAAAAAATGTAAATGAAAAGAAGCAACATAAGGGATCTCATAGAGACAATCAAAAACAATGGGAATAGAAAATGACTTAAAAGGTAAAAAATAAAGACATCACTTAAAACATGTTGTACAACTATTAAAATTGTAAAACCTATATAAAGTTCAACTTACTTATCAAGCCTTCAAAAAGTTCAACTTTTCTACCTAAAGAACTTGACCTAAGTTCAAGAGTTATTTTTTCATAGCTCTAGTTCCAACAAAATGTTAGTTCCATAGTCTAATTTTTGTGCTAGTTTAGGTCCAAGTCACAATAACTTTAACTTAAACATCCTTCAAGTATAACACAACAAACCACAAAACCTATCAAGATTAGTTTAAATATTAAGATTGGTATTGCCACTTTCTATAAGGAGTGTTATCCAATGTAAATAAAGAATCTACGCTTTCAAAAATTAGTAGATTTCCTCATGGCTTTTAACAATTCAATGAACAAGTGGACTAGGAACATTGGAGAGTTATTTTTCATTTGTAATTAGTTTAAATGCTTGTTGGAGGACTTTTGTTTGTGTTAATGACCTTCACCATTAAACTATGTTAAGTACATTTTGAAAATTGGAACTAAAAGTCAAGAAGTTCATTGTTTTTTCCTTGATTAATACATATATTTTCTTTATTTTTCATTTTTAAAATTTTCAAACTACAAAAAAATGTTCAAATACAATTTGTCAAGATTTGTATGAGAGTAAAATGTCTTCATGAATAACCAAACCATTATTGGTATTAGCTAGTATCAAACATCACAATTCACAATTATTGTGTGTAAGGAATGTTACACCAATAGTCAAGGTATTGATAACATCTCAATATTGAATATGATTTTTTTTCCCTTATCAAGACCGAATTGATGGCAAGTCCTTTAAGATTTTACATCTACATACCCAATCAGTCTTTTTTAAATATACCTACCAACACTAATTGTCATGCTTATTGATTTTAATATGTCAGTTAGAGAAAGGTATAGAAGTTTCGAAATAGTTCCAAACCAAGTAAGGGTATAAAGGGTTTGCAAAAGTATCAATCTCACAAGTGTAAAGGTAAATGATGAACATTTACCATGTTTGCAAGTTATGGGTAGGAATATGATAAATATTTTATCATTTATTCTATACATACCATGTGAACATACATGGGTAAACATAAGGTAACGAAAAGATTGACGCAAGCCAAGTATGGCACATTGTAAAGTTAAGAAAGAAGATTTAATACTTGTGGAATTGGCATTGTAAACATGAAGATTGTGAAATTTCAAACAACCTATATATAAATAAATAAATTCTTCATACATTTTTTTCTAAATAATTTTTCTATTCAAATGAATTAATATTTAAATTTTATTTTTTTATATTGGAAAATAGCATAAAATTTTAAAAGGTTTCCAAAGCATATGGTAAGAATTTTGTTCAAGACAACAATGTGATGAATAAAAATTAAATGCTAAAAACATATATATTCAACAACAATGAATTACCATAAATCAAACAAATCCATCATAATCACATGCATTGAAAAATATGGAAAATAATACATATTATATTATGCTTTTACCATATACCTTCTATTTGCCCACTTCAAAACAATTACTATCCTTTGAATAATGTTAAATTTCAACTAGATACTAGCCAAATAAAATAAATTTGAAATATATACTTACCAACCAAATAGTGTAATTAAAAGGGTAACCAAAACACATGGGTAGGGTAAGTATATACCTTCTTATACACCCATGGGTATATTAGAGTAAAAAAAAGAGCTTGCCCTATATAATTGTCACTTGGGTGGATAGAAAGACCCCATTTCATTGATATCCCAGGTGTGGAGCAACTCGATGATTTGGCCAAAAGTATTAATTTCTCCAAAAACATTCACCCACACAACTTTAAGGCTTTCAAAAACCATCCAATCAAGACCAAGAAAACTTCAAAAGGTAATTAAATTTGAAAAAAGAATCGTTAAATCGGATCCAATGGCTTTAAACACAAGGCAATGCCAAGAAAACCATAAATGCCATGGTCTAACATGATATGCAATTGGTACCAATCTTCATTGATCCAATGAAAGTCCTAGACATTTCAACTAATCAGCAATTTTGAACATGGGAAAAAACTTCAAAAATTATCCCTATTGGTCAACTAGCAAAACATGAGCCCAATCATAAGATTCAATGTGTCTAAATTGGGCCCATATTCAATTGGTCTTGATATGTGTCAAAAGTGACTTTTATATTGCATGAACTTGAATTATTTTTCATATTTAAATGTTATTGAATAAAGTCTAGTTTGATATGACCATTTTGAACTTTAGAAACCACATGCCTAAAAGACATAGAATGTTATTTGGGTTTTGTGTTGCTATGCACTATTGGTGATGGTCAAACTAACATAAGGTCAAATTATTAGTATATTTTTATTTGTTCCTTAAATTTTCCGATATCAAAAATAAAAATAAAAATTCATAATCATATAATTTTTTTGTGAAATCATTTACAGTTCCATTAATATAGAATGCAAAATTCAATCTATTCATTTGTTTATTTACAATTGTGAGGTGGGCATTTGACCTACAATTCTAAACTCCTAAAATTAATCATTCCCCATAAAATAACATTGTGATAATTTGTGGCATCAAAATTCATTTCATGGGAATTTTTGTTTACCCATCATGATGTTATGAACATTTTTTTATTATGTCATTGACAATTTGTGTCTTTGTGTTATTCGATATGCATCTTGCATGACAAAATTTTGAGTTTTTTGTTCTCTTGATCATCTTGCAATACATTATTTTGTGATTTTGTGTTGTTTAATATTTATCTTGCATGACAAATTTGTGTTCAATTTGGTTGTTTAATCAATGTCTCAAATGAACATATACTAATGTTATGTGTTATGTTTATAACAACTTGGTTGTTGCAAAAAAATATCAATTTTTTAGCAATAATATTGATGTCATAATTACAACATTTGGCTAGTAAATGTGACCCAAATGTGAGATGAGGATGACATAAGTGGGTGAAATGGACGTTTAGTATTTTTCTCAATAAATTGGAAGTTGCTTGAAATTTTGGTAAAATGTATGTTTCACAAGTAGGAAGTAGATCTAGAGTGTTTTGAAACTTTAATTTTGATTTAATTATAATGAATTATATGAAAGCATTTTTCAATTTTCAATCTTCACCTATTGAAAATCATTCTAAAAATGGTGTTGATTACACCAAGAAACTCATGAAATCATATTAATTTTAAAAAGAAGCTTTTAAAAAGATAACCTTTTATTCAATGTGATGTGACTTAAATAGAATTCAAATATGTGTTAGGATTAAGACAAAACATTCAATTGACACATGTGACAATTGGAAAATCATGATATGAAAAGCAAACATGAAAAAGTTATATCTTGGAATCATCTCCCATAACTATCATCTAAAGGGGTGACCTAAAGTTGTTCCCCCAAACCAACTTCAATGTGCCATTGTCAAGAAAATTTTGTAGTTGTAACTCTTAACACCAAATTATTCACACCATTTTTGTGTTTCCTCATTTCTTGCCCAAATATCAAACATGCGTTTCATGTCCATTCAAAAAATTTATGATGATTAATTTGTAAAAAATAATGTGATATGGAATGGTCAAACCCCTATTCATTATGTTGGGAAGGTGCTTTATCCAACTTAATGGGCAAGGACAAAACATTCTATGACTTAGTCTATGCAAATTCACATTTTTGCTAAAAACCATGTCCATCAAAGATTTTGTCACTACTACAAATGTGATCATCATTGAAAGATTATGTCATATATAATGTGATTAAAAAATTCAAAAAAAATCCACCCTAAATGTAGCAATGAACTAGAAAGTGTGGCATAATAATCACCCCCAAAAAAAGGAATCCCAAACCTAAAGCCATACAATTATGTTGCAAGAAAAAAAACTCAAGTCAAACAAAAGGCACTTGAGCACTTTGGGCTATTCAAAATATTCTACATGACTACAAGTTCGTGGGTACTTCATGTTCACGTACTTTCTATAAGTCCAAAACTTTTATAATTGTGCCTCTGTATGGTGAGGATGAATCACATTGAATATAAAAGCATGATATAAACATACTAAATATAAAAGGCATGTTTTCATATTCAATATATTCATTCATCTTCACCACATTGCAATTAAACTATATCAGCAAAACCATTCTCCTCCTTATTGGAATCTTCAAAATTGATGACAAGAGGAAAAAAAGAAAATGAGACCCAAAAAAAAGATAAAAAGAGGAAAGAAATAAAAATTTGATTTTTTTTTGGCACAATTGTTTATTCACAAAAAAGGAATTGTCTTTTGACAATATATAAATTCCATGTATATATATAATCAAATTTCTAAACTCAAGGACAACCTCAAAGTATTATCCACCCCACAATAATACCCACACCTTCATATTAAATTATGCAATAAAATGATGTGAAACACCTTGGTATGCACTAAATATGGCTAGAATATTGTGATCACTAAGAGCATCTCTAAAGTGAATTGATTATTGTGGATTGGTCAACAATAATAATGATTGGCCTAGGTGATAAGCTTATACTAATTTCTCATTTTTTTCAGATAGACTTTTTCATGTTTATGGGTGAAGATGCATGAACATTAAATAGTAAACTAATTTAGCATAACACAGTGTGTTTACTATTGTGGGGGATGGTGCTCATACGTATTGTACCTTATATCTATGTCATTTACACCATCTATGTATAATTATTGTCATTGGCCTAGTTGCCATGAAGATGTGAATTCAATTTTTCTTTTGGACTTTCCACCAACCATACCTAGATATTACTTACAAATGTAAGTATTTTTTCTAAATTATGTTTCATTTAATTACTTTTTGCTTGTATCTCACCAATGTTGGATAATTTCTACATCTACTACTAGCTCACCCAATAATATGTGATAGTAATACGTTAACATTTTAAAAATATGAGGATTGGAAAGGACTAAGATCAATCAAATGAAGATGACTAACCAAGCTCATGGATGAATAATTAGAGCTAATAAAATCTACCCGAATTCATAACAAATTTACACAAACATTAAAGGTGATGCATAAAGTACAC
>Ga0116228_10004602_pt1 | contig 12238 bp, 10 predicted proteins | sample S1TSphfallax_2_FD_89694 | JGI IMG/M metagenome (GOLD analysis project Ga0116228, IMG submission 89694) | Host-associated microbial communities from peat moss isolated from Minnesota, USA - S1T2_Fc - Sphagnum fallax MG | ecosystem: Host-associated > Plants > Peat moss > Unclassified | place...
GATAAGCATATTTTCAATACATTGTGCAACAATTTCCATTCCCTTTTTCTTTAATTGAATTTCATTGGATTTCAATTCAATTCAATTGAGTTTGAATCCTATTGAATTTTTGAACTGAATTTAATTAAATTTGAATTTGATTCAATGCTTTGAAATTCACTTTCGAAATTTGAATGTAGTTCACTTGAATCTGTACTCAATTGAATTTGAATTAAATTCAATGGAATTAGAATTTCATGCAATGTATTTGAATTCAATTTGAATTCAATTCAAGGTACAGACATTGTCATTCAATATTTTCATTCAAATGGAACTTAATTTCCACAAAACAACTCTTTCTTTCATCATTTCATTGTCGTTGGTAGTGTGCAACAATGTGGAACCCAAGTGGTAAAACATGCATTTAGTTTGAAATAATATAATTCACTACCTTTAAGGCTTTGCATTTGCTAGCTACCCTTGTGCAAATCCAATTACTAGCCATTGTGCCACTTTCAAACAGCCCCTAAATCTACCGTAGTCTTTCCTTCACCCAAAACCCTAAATTTTCAATTGTGCATCCCAACACACCCAAGCCAAATCAAGGGTACAAGCTAAGTTTAATGCCAACAATCCCCAATATTTGTTAGGCTATAGACCCAATGTAAGGGAACTATATTTCATGCATTATCCACCATGTTAATGGATCCTTGCACTCATTCTCTCCCACTTTTGACTTGGAAATGGTTTAGTTGTTCCTTGACAACTAATGAAGCCATCTCCTCACTGGTTTCGATAAGATCATATATGTTTGTACTTTTGATGTTTTGCGATGTAAAACAACTAGGAGTTCCAACACTTGCATCACTTGGATTCAAGGATGGTATTCACAAACAAGGAGGGGAAATAATACCTAACAACCATACTCATTTACAAACTATAGTGTTTTCTCCTTGCCAACATACTAAATAACCAATTTGAACCCCTTGTAACAGGGGTTTAACATCATAGCCAACATGTTGTGAACTTTTGTCGATTGAACATAAACCATAAATGAAATGAAAGGGTTTAAGACATACACCAATTATATTGGCATGTTCTTTTGGAAGATATGGAACCCCCCATCAAAATCTTGGGTGTCATCAAAGTTAGGCCCCAACAAATCCTATCAAAATTGACAAACAAAAGCTACAATGGTAGCAAGTGCATTTAATAACAACCAATAACCTCGACTTTGGTTCAACACACATTACTGAACCATAGGCCCAAGGGTATCGAAAATAATTTGGGCTATTGCCCATACTTACGAACTTGGCACATTTTGTTGGAGTGTCAAGGAGATTTGTTTCCATAGTAAGGGGTGATAACATGTTTGATTTTAAGAATTTTTTTGAATAGGAAGATTCTTGAAACAAACTGAATCTTCACCAAAGTTTTCAGTTTCCATGGAGACGCCCCCACATCTAGGCATGCCTTATGTGATTCATGTCATCTCTTACCATTTTCTTTGTCCAAGTTATGGTTTTTTGCAATATAGATTGTGCCAACTTGATTGAAATCGAGGTCAAACTAGCACATACCTTAATTTCATCCATGGCACATTGCCAACACTTGCCCCAATAAATCTTTACAAAAGGAACTAACATCCCCAAAATCTCACAAGACACAATTAAAGTAAAAGCAAAAGTCATGATGGAAATATTATTTGCCTGATCTTTGACATAAACAAGAACACGAACATTGAGCATGTGTTTTATAGCAAGTCATTCATTTGCAAAACCAAAACACCTTTTGTGGTCTCTATAATCTTTAAACATCCCATGGTTAAATGACAAAGTTCCCACTTGTCATCCAAAAATTGTACAACTAGAACAAAAGTATGAACAACTCCTTTTAACATCGAAAGATCAAAACTCATGGTGCAAGTGTTACATGAAGTGAAATAGATACAAAATTCTCGTTGGTTTTTTTGCCACCTTGAGTAACAAACCCTTTGTTGAAACCCACTTTGATGGAAAATTGAAGTGGAGATTTTCCTTCAAAACTAATTTCCTAAAAAATGATGCCTCTGCAAATGACAACGACACAAGTTTTTTAGCTATTAGGAACGCAAGGTCTTCCTCAAATTGCTTTCGATGGGGATCATCTTTGGGATAATGACCAACATTGTAATAAAAAAATTAGAAATAACATTAAGGGTTGGACCGAACCTTTTTTTTGTTGGGTGCCTTTTTCCTTCTTGCCCAACCTTTTCTTATTCACTCCATTAACCCCAATATTGTCGATGGTTGGTTTCCCAAATGCTTGCAAAATGCAAAAATACCATTTGTAGATTTATAAATTATCACACCTTTTTTTGATATGTAATTGGAACACTCAAATAATAAACAACACATTTTAGTTCTTTCAATTGGTTTAAATTGGAGTTTGAACTTGGATTTCTTTACCAAAAAATAGTTCGTAGGTGCATAAAAGGCCCATGCAATGCGTTGTTTCTTTTTCCAAAAGTCTCATTGCTTCACCAACAAGTCCCACTACATTATAACATCTACATTCAAATTGTTTTCCATTGATGTTGTTGAAATAGTTGCACAATAAATTGTTGCAAAACCACAACTATCCATCATCTACATTCAAATTGTTTTCCATTGGTGTTGTTGAAATAGTTGCACAATAAATTGTTGCAAAACCACAACTATCCATCTTTAATGGACCCTTTGTGGGATACACTACCTTTCTTTCCACATCCTTTAAATTTTCCATGTTTTTAACTATTAGTGATAAAAAATGTGAAAATAATAACATGCACCTTAACTTTGTAAAGATGACCACCAAGACAAACAACAAGAAGGCAACTGCTAAAAGCAAGAAAGAGAAGACAACTCCCAAAAACAACAATGAAAATACAATCATTAAAACAAACAATAATGAAAACAACAACCACCAAGATGAACAATTTGAAAAGATGACCACCAAAAGCAACAACAAAAAAATGACTACCAAGACGAGTAGCAACAAGAAAACAACTATCAAGATGAACAATAATGAGAATATGATCATTAAAACAAGTGATAATAAAAAGTTAATCACCAAGACAAGCAATAAAAAGATAGATTGCCAAAATGAACAACAAAAAGATGATCACCAAAACAAACAATGAGTAGATTGATCGCCAAGACAAAGGAATACTCACCAAAAACAAAAGAGGACCACCAAGGCACACAACCAACAATCAAAAAATGACCGCCAAGATGCGCACCCCAAGAAAGATGACCATTGCAATGAAACATGTGTCGCCCCACAAAGCCCAAAAAAAGAATCGACTTAGAAAACAACCTCCAAGACAAATAGCAATGAGAAGATAACCACCAAGAAAAGCTAATTAAACAACTTACCAAGTGTGAGTTTTCAATTTTGTGAAAGCAACGAAGCTTGGGGACTTGTGAAATTGAAAAACAAAGGATACAACTTTAAAAGAAATAAAAGAGAAACCTTAAAGACAAAATAAGGAGAATGAGGAATAAAAAGCAAAAAAACTCTTGTTCCTATTCGCATGCCCTAAAACATTGAACCCCCTAAACTTTAAAATCATGAAAGTATAATCGATTTTTTTTCAAAAGTCTAGTTTGGTTTCAATTCCCAATCCACCTAAGAACTAAACCGCCAATTTCAATTCCAAAAAATCACAATCTAGAATTAGGGGTTCAGTTCCACCCTAATTCTAAAACCAAGCCTTCAAATCAATTATGATTTATGGCCACTTCTTGAGGTCAAAATTGGTTATGGTTAAATTTTGCGTACTTGGAATTGAAATTGCCAATTCCTAACCAACAATATTGGTACCTGACCAACATTTGATTCTATGATGCCACAAATTCAACAAATGGCTTCAAAAGCCATCATTTTAATAAAAGGTTACAACTTTGTTTATTATAATTTGACAATTTGTTATCTTTTAATATATATTTGTGTTTATACGTTAGTGTTTTTATACTAACTTTAATCACATTTCCAATCAAAATAAACATTAAACAAAACTGGTTTAAGTCAAACAAACTAGTTTTTAAAAATACAAACTTGATTATGTTTGTTTTGATTAATTTTTTATTAATGTGTTAGTTTTGATTGAAGTGTTTCATGATATGTAGGTGTCCATGTTGATAAAGGTAATTACATGCCCATTCCCAAACCATTCCTTGACTAACATGGTTGTCAAATGGCATGTCTTTTGTGATGGGCTTGATTAACATCTTAGCATACATATGGGTGCCAAATGGCACATCTATTGCAACTAGCTTGATTAATTTTGATTATATGTGGCATGCCAAACATATATCAATTAATTACATGGGAAGGTGTGTCATTAGTTTGTCTAAATTCAAAAGAGGAAAGAAGATTAGGTGGAAAGGTTAGATTTACTCACAACCCAAATCAATCTTAAAGCACTTATGGATTGGGAATTCAAGATCTAGGGAGCACTTCGGCAATTTTTCACCTTGGGATCCTTCATCCTAAAAAAAAGGACAAAGAACCTCGTCAAAGAGCTCTTGATCTCCATCAAGTGCCAAAATATGTTGGCCTAAATTATGACATGCCAACACACTATTACCTAAAAAGAATTGAATGTTAGATGAAATTATGGAATGAAAATCCAATGCAAAAATAGATTGCTTGTAATAGTACATACTGGTTGACATTGCAAAATCAACAACAAAGGATTCCGACTTCAAACAAGCTCCAATTAAGGCTTCAAGTGTTTGAGGATGCACTTCTTTGCCAACATGAAATGGCTTCCCAAAACTTGAAACTATCGTTGTGGTGCTATCGGTTCAATTGTACAAAACATTTTCCTATGCAACTTTGATCCCCTACTCGACTATGCGAGAAGAAGGTGTTTGAAACTCAAAAGTTTGGGGGGTCCTCACCAAAAGTGTAGCCCGATTGAATAAAATTTGCAAGAAGATAAAAAGGCATTGAGGAATGCAATAGAAAACTAATAACAAGATCAATAAGGACAAGACATGGGAAGGGAGATGTACCTTCAACCCAAGATCCTTAGTATTACACAATGGAAAACTAGTCACCACCGCCCATTTCATTTGGATTCACATGGAGTAACTATCCAAGAATTCTCTATTATGTTTGAGAATTTGCAAATCATCTAAGTGGAAAAGGAAGATGACACCACTTTGGGACAATAACTTGTTTGCAAAAATGAAAACAAAATCCAAATAAAGCGGGACCTTAGCATTCCACTATGGAATGTTAACTTCCATCCCACACTTGTGCAAGTGTGTAAGAATCCTAGGATGTTCTCCTTGGGTTATCAGTATTTGTAGGGTTTTAAAAGGTTATATTAAATGAGTTTGGAAACCAAATTGTTTAGAAAACATAATATGAAAAATAACAAACTACGTCATTTGTAATAGACCACAAGAATGAAAATAAAAACACAAGGAAAGGTGTTATAAGGCTTGTACTTGTTGTTGTAGGCCTACATGTTGCCTATCGCTTACCACCTACCTTGTTGTAAGCCAACAAAAGGTAGTAAACATGACTTGAAATTATGAAAAGGGTCATTGCAACAATTATTACTTTCATTACTTCATGTAGGTTACCACCTACCATCCTATTCATCTACGACAACAATGGTTGTTTTATCAATCATGAAAAAACTATGTGTAGGATGTACAAACTCATTGTTGCAATAATGAATTATATTAGTTGCAATATGTTTCTTTTTGTAAAATTTAGAATGTACATTTTGAGATATATAGATTTTTTTGTAAAAATATTATAATATATATTTTTTGTAGAATTAATTGTTACCAAATGGCCATATGTAAATTGCATTGTTTGGATCATGTGACTAATCTTTTCTTATATGACATCCACAATAGACCTTTATGTGTTGGATTTTTTGGGAAGTTATAATGTGTTATTTTTGGTCCACTTTGAATGCATGTACCAACAAATGAAGCTTTTGGGTGGCATTCAAATAACCAATGGATGTAGGACTAATTCTTGCAAGTTCAAACACCCCCATATTAAATTATGAGTTTTTAGAGTGCACTCAAATGGTCAATAAACATACATCTATTCTTGCAAGCCCAAACACCCTCACAAATGAAGCTCTTGGAGGGCATTCAATTGGTTAATAGATGTAGGTAGTTATTACAAGTTCAAACAATTAAACAAGGCGAATGCAAACTTCGTATACAATGTAGACAAAATATTATCACAATTTAACAATTTTCAACACTTGTCCACATTTGATGCATGACAATGGATATTTAGAAGATATTCTTTTATGAAGGGTTCACTCACAATTTGAGTTTCAAAAAAAAGAATAGAACTCCAACGTTTTTTAGGGTTGCTTTTAAAAATAACAATTACATGGAAAAAAAATTGAATGAGCAAAATTGAATAGCCCAAGATAACATAATTAATGTGGTGCTAGTGGTTTTTCACAAACATACATAATTGTGCATCAATATTTTGGTTTACAAGTACACATATGACATATGTTTCAAGCTAGAAATTTTGAGATTAATGGATATAAACAACTAGAAAATTAGTATAAACAAATGAGTCTTCTCCCTTGCAACTGTTTGGTTCAAAATTTCAAGTTCACCCAATGAATACATACTTGCTATAAACAAAACATGTTTTTCTTGTAAATTTTTTTTGAAATCAATTTGCATAATTTTTTACATTCCCTTTTATTACTCAAAAAATGAAGATTAAAAAAATTAATATATTTAGTTTAAAGATCTCAAAAAGACATTTACATAATATCCAAAATAATTTTAAAATCTTATTGATATAATAACACATCATTTTATTATTAACACACAACAATCCACTTCAATTGTTAACATTTCAATAAAATAAAACTATAAAGTTGGACTTCAAAATCCTTTAAAAATTAAAAATTCATTTTTGGAAGTTTCATTTGTGACAAACCTTGAAAAGTTGCAATAGATGATTGTTTATAACCTAACTTGTCATTATGTTATGGAATTGGTGCACATATAAATGATTTAATTGTTGATTCTTAAAATAAAAATAAGGCCTTTAAAAATCATTATAATTATAATAAATTAATTACAAAGTACCAATTTTAATGAAATTTTGTCCATGAAATCTTACCCAAATAAAAAGGCAACCATTAAAATTAATTTTCCCCATCAAAACTTTCAAAATTTCTTTGATGTCATGGAAATCAATCACATGAATTAAAAATTTTGTTCACTATTACATTATGTTATGATAATGTTGATGATTATGAATTTTTGAGGTTGTAAAATGTTCTTCCATCAAAGATGTACTTGGGCCAACTATATTTTTAATCATTTGACAACAATAAATTGGATTCTCAAAATTAATAAAAAATGTTGTCACGCAAGGATTTTTAAAAAACCTTTATAAATTTATTGGCGTACATTTACAATATAAAAGCACAATTATTAATCAATTAGATATTCGTGATTTTAATAACTTTTTTTTTTCAAACCCAAATCATTTTTATGTGATAAGTACAATAATTCAAAATGAATGAAATATTATTACCACAATATATAATTGTTGTTATGTTTAAAATCCTACAAATTATAATCTACATTTAATCAACAACTTAAGCTTTTGACATGCATTCAATTCCCCAAGAGATGTAGGTAATTTTTGATAGTTCAAACACCTCAACATGAAGGTTTTAAATAAGCATGAAGGTACAAATGAAGGTTTGGAATGCATTGAATCGACCAATATACATAAGTAATTTTTACAAGTTGGAACACCCTACCAAATGAAATTTTTAGAATGGACTCAATTGGCCAATTGATGTAAGTAATTATTGCAAGTTCAAACAATCGTTCAAATGAAGGTTTTGTAAGGCATTCAATTCACCAATAGATGTAGGTAATTCCTGTAAGCTTGAACACCTTGACAAATGAAGGTTTTGGAATGCATTCAATTCACCAATAGATGTAGGTAATTTTTGCAACCTTGAACAATCTTGCAAATTAAGGTTTTGAAAATGCATTCAATTGGTTAATAAATGTGGGTGATTCTTGTAATCTCGAATAATTGTATAAATGAAGGTTTTAAAATGCACTCATTTGACCAGTAGATGTAGGTAATTCTTGCAACCTCAAAAAATCGTTCAAATAAAGGTTTTAAAGTGCACTGAATTAGCCAATAAATGTAAGTAATTTTTACAACTTCAAACAATTGTGCAAATTAAGTTTTTGAAGTGCATTCAATTGGGCAATAAATGTAGGTAACTCTTCCAAGCTCAAACATGACACCTTAATAAATGAAGATATTGAAAATGCATTCAATTGGCCAACAGATGTAAGCAATTCATACAAATTCGAACACGTTGATAATTGAAAGTTTTGGAATACATTCCATTCACAAATAGATGTAGGGAATTCTTGCAACCTCAAATAATTGTGCAAATAAAAGTTTTGAAGTACATTCAATTGGCCAATAGATGTAAGTAATTCTTGCAACCTCAAACACCTTCACAAATGAAAGTTTTTGAGTGTAGTCAATTGGCTAATAGATGTAGGTAATTCTTGCAACCTTAAACAGTCGCACAAACGAAGGTTTTGGAATGTAGTCAATTGGCCAATAAATGTAAGGTGAAAATCCTTTAAGGTGTACCACATAGGACAAAAAGGTCCTAGTCCTTACTACAATCCTTTTTTACCTTATATTTTGAACCCCATAAAAATAACAAGTCAAAAGTTGTCAATTTTTTTTAAATGACTATATTTTCTGCCATTACAATTTTAGATTCCATCATAAATGTCCATATATGTGTATTTACATGGGTAAAAAAATGACTAGGTAAAAAAAATAGAAAAAAGGTGACATGGTGATAAGATTTTGGCATTCCTTAAATAATTCAAAACCTATAGGTAATTTTCACAACCTTGAACAATCCTGGAAATTAAAGCTTTGAAGTACGTTCAATTGGCCAATAGATGTATGCATTTTTTGCAAATTACTACACCTTCACAAATGAAGGTTTCGCAATGCATTCAATTGGCCAATAGATGTAAATAATTTTTACAACCTCGAACACCCCTACAAATGAAGGTTTTAGAGTGCACTCAATTGGCCAATAGATGTAAGTAATTTTTGAAATTCGATTAATCATTCAAATCAAAAAAATTGCATTACATTTAATTCGCCAATAGATAGAGGCAATTTTTGCAAGCTTGAACAATGGTTTAAATGAAGGTTTTGGAGTGCATTCTATTGGCCAATAGATGTAGGTAATTTTTGCAAGCTCGAACAATTGTTCAAATGAGATTTTTGGAGTGCAATAAATTGACCTATAGATGTAGGTAATTCTTGCAAGCTCTAACACCTGTTCAAATGACTATTTTGGAGTGTAGTTAATTGGCTAATAGATGTACATAATTCTTACAACTTTGAATAATCGTTCAAATGAAGGTTTTGGAGTTCATTCAATTATCCAATATATGTAGGTAATTCTTGAAAGTTGGAACATGCTAACAAATGAAGGTTTTGGAGTGCACTGAATTGGCCAATAAATGGAAGTAATTCTTGCAAGGTTGAACATGTGCACAATTGAAGGCCTTGGGGTGCACTTAATTGGCCAATAGATGTAAGTAATTTTTGCAACTTTCAACAATTGTTCAAATAAAACTTTTGGATTGCAATCAATTAGCCAATAGATATAGATAATTCTTACAACTTTGAATAATCGTTCAAATCAAGCTTTTGGAGTGCACTCAATTAGGCAATAGATATCGATAATTCTTACAAGCTCAAACAAGTGTTCAAATGACGATTTTGGAGTACAATCAATTGGCCAATAGATGTAGGTAATTTTTACAAGCTTGAGCAATCATTCAAATGAAACTTTGGAGTGCAGTTAATTGGCCAATAGATGTAGGTAATTTTTGCAAGCTAGAACATGTTGACAAATCAAAGTTTTGGAGTGTAGTCAATTGGCCAATAGATGTAGGTAATTCTTGCAACTTTGAACACCCACACAAATAAAGGTTTTGGAATGCATTCAATTGGCCCATGGATGTTGAAAATTCTTGCAAGTTCGAACAATGGTTCAAATGTAGGTTTTGGAGTGTAGTCAATTGGCCAATACATGTAACTAATTTTTGCAAGTTCCAACAACAATTCAAATGAAGGTTTTGGAGTGCACTCAATTGCCCAATAGATGTACATAATTCTTGCAACTTTGAACATTTGTTCAAATCAAAGTTTTGAATGTAGTTTATTAGCCAATAGATGTAGGTAATTCTTGCAACTTTGAATAATCGTTCAAATCAAGGTTTTGGAGTGCACTCAATTCGCCAATAGATGTAGGTAATTGTTACAACTTTGAACAATCATTCAAATGAAGGTTTTCAAGTGCATTCAATTGGCCGATAGATGTAGGTAATTCTTGAAACTTTGAACAATTGTTCAAATGAAGGTTTTGGAGTGCACTCAATTGGCCAATAGATGTAGGTAATTCTTGCAACTTTGAACACCCCCATAAATAAAGGTTTTGGAGTGTAGTCAATAGGCCAATAGATGTAGGTAATTCTTGCAAGCTAGAACATGTTGACAAATCAAGGTTTTGGAGTGCAGTTAATTGGCCAATAGATGTAGGTAATTCTTGTAAACTCGAACACGCTGATAATTGAAAGTTTTGGAGTGCACTCAACTGGCCAATAAATGTAGGTAATTTTTGCAAGCTTGAGCAATTGTTCAAATGAAGGTTTTCAAGTGCACTCAATTGGCCAATAGATGTAGGTAATTCTTGCAAACTAGAACATGTTGATAAATCAAGGTTTTGGAGTGCACTCAATTGGCCAATAGATATAGGTAATTCTTGCAAACTAGAACATGTTGATAAATCAAGGTTTTGGAGTGCACTCAATTGGCCAATAGATGTAGGTAATTCTTGCAAACTAGAACATGTTGATAAATCAAGGTTTTGGAGTGCACTCAATTGGCCAATAGATGTAGGTAATTCTTGCAACTTTGAACAATCGTTCAAATAAAGGTTTTGGAGTGCATTCAATTCGCCAATAGATTTAGGTAATTTTTGCAACTTTGAACACCCCCACAAATAAAGGTTTTGGAGTGCATTCAACTGGCCAATAGATGTAGGTATTTTTTGTAACTTTGAACACCCCCATAAATAAAGGTTTTGGAGTGCATTCAATTGGCCAATAGATGTAGGTAATTCTTGCAAGTTCGAACAACGGTTCAAATAAAGGTTTTGGAGTGCAGTCAATTGGCCAATAGAAGTAGGTAATTCTTGCAAACTCGAACACGCTGACAATTGAAGGTTTTGGAGTGCACTCAACTGGCCAATAGATGTAGGTAATTCTTGCAAACTCGAACACGCTGATAATTGAAGGTTTTGGAGTGCATTCAACTGGCCAATAAATGTAGATAATTTTAGCAAGCTTGAGCAATTATTCAAATGAAGGTTTTCAAGTGCAGTCAATTGGCCAATAGATGTAGGTAATTCTTGTAACTTTGAACAATGATTCAAATGAAGGTTTTGGAGTGCATTCAATTGGCCAATAGATGTAGGTAATTCTTGCAAGTTCAAACAATAATTCAAATGAAGGTTTTGGAGTGCACTCAATTGGCCAATAGATGTAGGTAATTTTTGCAAGCTCAAACACGCCAATAAAGAAAGGTCTTGGAGTGTACTTAATTCGCCGATAGATGTAGGTAATTTTTGCAAGCTAAAACATGTTGACAAATCAAGGTTTTGGAGTGCACTCAATTGGCCAATAGATTTAGGTAATTCTTGCAAGTTTAAACAATGATTCAAATGAAGGTTTTGAAGTGCATTCAATTGGCCAATAGATGTAGGTAATTTTTGCAAGTTCGAACAACGATTCAAATGAAGGTTTTGGAGTGCATTCAATTGGCCAATAGATGTAGGTAATTTTTGTAACTAACACCCCCACAAATATAGGTTTAAGAGTGTAGTCAATTGGCCAATAGATGTAGGTAATTCTTGCAACTTTGAACACCAACACAAATTAAGGTTTTGTAGTGCATTCAATTGGCCAATAGATGTAGGTAATTTTTGCAAGTTCCAACAATGGTTCAAATGAAGGTTTTGGAGTGCATTCAATTGGCCAATAGATGTAGGTAATTCTTTTAATTTTGAACAATGGTTCAAATGAAGGTTTTGGAGTGCACTCAAATGGCCAATAGATGTAGGTAATTCCTCCAAGCTCAAACAAGC
>Ga0116228_10004603_pt1 | contig 12238 bp, 5 predicted proteins | sample S1TSphfallax_2_FD_89694 | JGI IMG/M metagenome (GOLD analysis project Ga0116228, IMG submission 89694) | Host-associated microbial communities from peat moss isolated from Minnesota, USA - S1T2_Fc - Sphagnum fallax MG | ecosystem: Host-associated > Plants > Peat moss > Unclassified | place: USA...
ACTTATATAGATTTGGTTCATGATAAATTTTGGTTCATGTTCTATGGTAAGTAGAGCCCATGGGTGGGGGATATTCCCAAAATGTGGGGCTCAACTTGGCTATTGCTTCATCCTAGACCCCTTATTTTGAGAACACCCCTATCTTAGGACTTTACTTTACACAAGGAACTTGGAATAAGGAAATTTGAAAAAAAAACAAACTAAATCTAAAACTCCATCCAAACTCATCACTTTAAGAATTTTCTAAATTTTAGGAACCTTACAAAGTGGAAGGTATCTTTCCTAATCAAATTGGGATCAACCCCAAATGGAAGAAGACTCATTTATATTTTGAAATGTCACATTTCACTAAGAGAAATGATTGAAAAATGCATGGAATTTTTTTGAAAGGTTATTTACACTTTCCATCATTATGTTTTTTTTCCAATGAAGATGTTTGGTGCATTTGTGTTTCACCCAAGGTAGATTTGAATTCTCTTCAACTTTTCCCAATATTGGTCAAAGCAATGCACCAAATTTAATAATCATCATGTGTGTCTTCTCCTTTCCATCATTTACCATTTGTCAACACGATTTGAATGTGGATGTTTTGGGGATGAAAATTGTGTCATCCATTTATTTGCTAAAGGTTTGAAATTTAAGCTTCAGAATAAAAGATTTTGTTGTTGAATATCTTGTGATTAAAATATAAAAATATCACAACTTTACTTCATGGATACCTAATGTGAAGGGTTAATTGATCTCACCTCTTGAATTGAACATTTGAAATGTTCATCGACAATATTTTGTTGCCCTTGTCTACATATGACATAAGGTTCAATTATGTTCATTTGGTGGTCTTCATATCCCTACTATCTATCTCACATGAACACATTCCAATTCTCAAAATGCATTACAACTATGTTAAAAGTGATTCAAATATATAGATATCAAAATTGATCATCAACATCACCCACTTCCTTAGCTCACTCACAACCTACCCATTTTGAGATGGTAGGAGCAATCACAAATGGATGACAAACAAAACAAAACAAAACCAAGTAAAAGAAAACACATTAGAACTTGCAAGATTGTCTGATCAATTTAACCATAACACATGTGGCAATGGAGATGGAACAACAAAAATGTTCAAATGTATTGAATCTTACATCAACCCACTTCTTTAACTTGACCAGAGCCTTTTTGATAGCAAATACGGTAAGAGTAGCAATAAACAAAAAGAGGATGAAAAAAAAAGACAAAAAAAAGTGGAAGCTTGAGCCAACCAATTTTCCTTAGTTCAACCACAAACTCTTTTAGCAACAAAGATGATAGGAGGGGGAAAAGAAACTAAACAAATATTCATGTTTTGTGAAAGCTTGTGATGACTTCTTCTTTAGGTCAACCGCAACCTCTTCCACAATAGAAGAACAATATGAACAATGACTCCATTTGAGTAAAATTGGCATACCTAGATAAAAGGTATGCTTGCATTGAATGAATTAAAAATTATTTTTGGAAAAAATAAAAACTATCATGTATCTCAAATGGCTATAAGAGAGAGTTATAGATGAATATTTATTTGTGAAAGGATCACAAGAGGTGTTAGCAAATTTGCACATAAATATAAAGTTACATATTATTAGCTACATTTAATTATGTGCTTGATTGAGTCCATCACTTGGATATTGCAAAATGAGAAAGTCAATGACCAAAGAAGGATATAAAAGTTAAAATAGACACTAGACGCATGGAAATAGGATTATTAAATCATGGTGTTGTGAAGACAAGGGCAATGATAGATCCTTGTTGCGAAATCATAAAACAATTTGCGCTACCTGAATAAAATCTAAATGAAACATTACACACATCAGTGATTTCCTTGCAATAATAATGGTGTTCACCATGTCTCATGCTTGATAGTCTTTTGATGCATCGCATGCATTTGTACACCTTATGTGTCATGAACACATACTCATAACTACTAGGAAAATGATGTCGTCCCCATAATCCAAATATTGTAACACCTTTTGCCCTTGCTCAAATTTCACATACCCCAAAAATCATTACATCCCAAGCAACAACATCACTGATTTTCAATCACAACATTTTGGCCACATATCAAACAACAAACAAGAGCTGAAACCCATAATAAGTTTGTAGCAACTAAGAGGACAATCCACACGTATGGCAAATGTTTTAGTGACCCAAACTTCTCTTGGGAAATCAGGACTGCAATTTATTATAACAACTCTAAGCTCAAATGATCCCTAGACCCCCACATCTAGAGCACCTACCAATGGAATTCCACATTCCCCAAAAGCTAGTGTTAACAACCCTAATAACTCTAAAAATCTATCTTCCAATTCTTGTGATTACACCTAAATGGCCACCATACCCCCACTTCCAATCTTAAAAGGAAGAGTAACCATAATGGATAAACTAAAAGTGAAGGTGAAAAACATGTATCCTCAAGCACATGCATGCATGCTAGCCATAGATTTATTTGTTTGTGTCATACACCAACATGCAAAGTACAATAACACGACAATGGCAGGATAAAGATAAGAGAAACCCATCCATCAATAAGATGATCTTAGTCACCATCCTCTAGCTAATCATCGATCATGATAATTGATCAATTAAAGTCCCCTAAAGCTCTAAACTGATGTCCAACAAAAAAATCATTTATTCATTTAAAGTATCCAGATCCATGCCTAGCCCCAAACCCCTGAAAGAGACAAAATTTTGTCAACTTGTAGATGAGTTTCCTATTGCTAAAGTTCCTTAAAATGTATATAACTTGGTGGAGCTAAAACACCAACAAATGCATGATTGTTTCAAGACCTCCTACCATTTGTACTGAAACTACTTCATTTTTAGCAAATGAATCATTATCAATAAACCCTATTATATGTGGTTAACCTAATCTTTTTCAAGAGACAACATGAGGAATGTTCCAAGTATCAATATTTTTGTGATAGGAGATAGACAACAAAAAAGAAAGACAATAATAATTTCACAATTTGTGTAAGAATGCTAACCTTCAGAAGAATTTTAGCAAAATGTAATAATAAGCCAAAAATTAAACCACAAAAAATGAAAACCTTCCACAACTATAAGTTGTTTGATTCACAAGTCCACAAACACCTTAATTTTATTAACAAAAATATACACAATTAAAGAGCCAAAAATGGGGGCCAAGGTGACCCATTGTTAGGTTCCAGTTAATAACTAATCTTGCTTACCAAATGAGAGTCTAAACAAGCTATACAAGAAATCACAAATATAAAAAGACATAAAGAAAGAAACAAAATAGTGCATAGGGAAAAAAAGACCTTACACCTTATAGAAGGGAAATACATAACTAGGGGCAACCCATCACTATGGACTAGAATTGGGGGAAGATTACACAATAGAATATCATGTCAAATCTTCAAATGAGACAAAGCTACTAAATTTGGGAAGCAGTAGCCAGACGACTAGTAGGTCATTAAAGCCCCTTTGAATTGGGTGGAGACATTGGACAACCTTGTTTAGCCAATTGTTTCTATTTCTCCTCTTGCTTCATTCTAAGGTCCTATTAACGTTCCTATTTCCATAGCCTTTGACGTTGATAAAACTCAGACTAGGGCTTGGTAGTGGTTGTTATGTATCATTAATAAAACTTTTCAATTCATTCAACCTTGCTAATGAAATTTCCAAAAGAGGGGAACAATTGAAACTGGGAGAAGGTGCTCTAGTTCCATTGGGGCTCTCACAATTCACCCTCATCTCACTCTTTTGGTTGCTAATTCCAATTGACCTTCCATTGAGATTGCCTGATGATTTGTTGGGGTTGTGCGTTTGTTGTTTTGCAATAACAAGGTTCAAAGGTGCAATAAAACTTTATGCATGCCTAATTGATCTAGGAATTTTTGAACTTCTCATTGAGGTTTCATAAAGTTCTTCATGAAGTGGTGCAGCCTTTTGAACTCCAAAACCTTTTCATCCAAGAAAGCAAGAATCTTGGATTTTGTTAGTTCATTTTCTTCCTACTGTCTTAGAAACCATCCCCTTTCCCCAAGAATATGCTAACATTATGGGCTCCCCATGCTTGCACAATCTCCATTAGTAAACAAGTCCTCCTATTGAAATCCCTCCATTCGCCATCAAATTAAGCCTCAAGTTATTGCCATCCACAAATGATGGCTATAACATCATGTTATAACTTTCATTCCAAGTATCATGTTGAATAGAACTGAACCTTACAAAGTCCATTCTTTGGAAGGAAATATAATTCAACTTTCCGTAACATGTTGAAAGTTACAAAAGCAAAAAATTGGGCATCGAGATTAATTTGGACACTTGCCTTCACTAGTATTAGTACTAGGTTGTCCTTGACAACTTGAGTTATTTGACATTGGTACCAGATGTTGCAAATTATCATAAACCCATTTTGCCCCAAACTATTACCTGCAACGTCCATCACAAGCAAGTGCAAGGTCCCATACTAGTCTATTTAATGGGCATAGGCTTCCAGCTACCATGGCATCAATTGTCTTGGAAGGTCTACCATGTATACAATTTGAATATCCACCCTTTACCTCACAGGTCTCCAAATGACCTAGATAGAGCCAAGTGAATTGGCTCAAGGAAATCAATCATCCCTTGTTCATGTGTTTGTAACTTCAACTATTAGATCACATTGTGCATACCATGATAAGGTAATAATGACAAGTTTGGATATTCCTAAGTTGTTATATAGGAGCATTATCTAACCAATTTGTTGCTCATATGTAATGGCTTCTCTAACATTTTACTAACATAATCACACTTGGTATGTCCAAGTCCAAAGTTTTTTAACATCAACATATACCATAATGGGACCTAGGCAAACTACACATGTTTTAACATTTAATCAATTCCCAGAAGCAAAGGGTCTTTCATTTTATAAAAAACTTTAGACCTAGTAGACATGTATGTTCTTCTAAAAAATAAAGACCAGCCAACACCAATTAAGAAGTGTAGATCATTGTCTAGTTTAATAGTTACTTTATATGTGAAGAATAAAACATCTATAATGCAAGCAACTTTGGAAAATGGACAAAAAAATTTATATATTATTAATTTTGTCAAATCTTTTGAATGCATTTATTGCCATTTTTTTGTTTATATAGTAAAAAGTTCACCAATTGTGGCAAGTTTTGGTCTTCTATAAGCTTTTACAGCCATTTAAGCAATGGCTTTCTAAGCAGATCCAATTGGAAATTGTGTGCAATCTGTTTTTATAGGCTAAAGAATTTTAGGAAATATGTTCATTTCCAAATTTGAGCCTCAAGAGATCAAACCACAATTTTCTCCTTCCCATCAACCATACTAAATCAAGTGTTTGGGGCAAACCAAACCATTTCAAATGAGCCTTTAGAAGCTTCACTACATTTGCCCAAGGTCACCTCCAAGCCATTGGTTTAGTGTCCAATGTTGTTTGGCGTCCTCAAAATGCACTACTATTTACCAATGTTAAGTAATCCATTCGTGGGAAAGGATATAATGATTGATCGACCCTCCTCCTTAATTGTGGTGTCACTAGGCTATTCAACTAGTTGTTCAAAAGCATGGTGTGTGGTCTAAAGGAGACATTAATCAGTGGATCATTAGCAACTATATGTTCATTCTAAAATCCTCTGCCACAACCTACTCTTATGAAGGTTGTTGTGAGGCTCCCTATTCCCCATCTTGCACAAAAATACACAACAATGTTGAGACCACTAACCATCCCTCATCATCATTTTTTGTAATGATAAATTCAAAAAGAAAAGGGATCAACTTTGATCAACTAATAGAAGCTTGTAATTTAATTTGTTACACAAAAGCAACTTTGCAATACCTATTACAAGCCTTGAAATGCCAAATGCTTTTAGTAGGTGGATTATGTAATACCTGAAAATGGGTCATAAACCACCCGTTAGTTTGTTATAAATCTTCCTATGGCCAATTGTGATTTCAACTGCAACAAAAAACCCTACAAAACCTTTGTCCTTAGTCCCCCACCATCAAGCTACCCATTTTTAAAGGTTGTATTTAGTAATTACCATTGTGATTTGGCAAACTTACTTTGGGATTATAATTTTAAGCTTTGTATTTTAAAGGCCCCATTTTATATATGCCAACATATTCTTTTTGAAATCACACCTTCATATAGGGTTTTTTTATAATGAAATTTGTGGTGTAACTAAGGTGGTGATAATTTTAAAAATAATTTAGCCAAATCTGGTTGGCTATCTATTAGATTTGAAAGTTAAAGAAAACTAGAATCCTTCCTTATCCTTGGCTACCTACTAGAACTTATGATAAAAATTTGGCAATTTTGAAAAAAAATCCTCAAATTTTGGCTAATTAAGGCCATTTTTTCATCAAAAAATGTTTTGTATAGGGCAACATCATATTTTTCAATTCAAAATTTGTGAAAATTCGCCATTAAATAAAGCATTGTTTCATCTCAATGTTTTCCTAAAAATAAATTTTCATGTTGCCCCCAAAGTCGGAATAATCCACTAGAGGATTTAGCTAAATGTGGCTAAAATAATATTCCATATGCAATAACTTTTGGACCTTGGTTCCAACATTTTAAAACCAACAAGTTGCACCCAACTTTTTTTTTGGTGCAAAATTTCACATTGGTGCGAAATCTAAAAATGACTTGTGAGGTGTTTAATGAGTTGTTTTTTTTTTTTTTCAAAAAATTCACCAAAAAATAGGGGATAAGGTGTTGTTCACCACATTTAGAATGTGTGTCCCTAGACGTAGTTAAAAAGTAGCAAGATTTATAAAAAAAATTAGCCGAATGTGCTAAATCCTTTTATGGATGGTTGCCAATGTGGTTACATTACAAAATTGAAAAAAAATGATTGGTTGCATCTTACACATTGAGAGCTTTCCAATGGTACTAATTATATAATTTTTCAAAGGTTTTGTAGTGGCGATACAAATATAAAACATTCTTTAATAATAGGATAGCGTAGGGTAAACCTATGTCGTTCACTTTCACACATAAACAAATTCAATCGATTTTTCCTTCCTAACCCAATCTTTATGATTTTTTTGTTTTACCTTATATTGGGAAAATAAGGATTTGTAGGAAACCATTCATAACTATTCCATTTGGTATTTTATATATATATATAATACACAAATGGAATTTTGTGTGTATAGTTATAAAATTACAAGGGATTCATTTCAATGGCAAGATTGGTGGCCTCTAATCATTGTTAGCTCACCACAACATGAAACTACCCTAGGTGGTGTAATTGGGTGTTAATTGACCCTGGTAAACAAACATGTATTTGTTTTGTATTATTGACACCCTAAACATATATATGCATTAATTTTTCATTGACATTCAGGGGACATTTGAGAATATATTTTATTAAATTAAAAAATATATATATTTGAACTTTGAACCAAAGTTGGTTAGTTTTAGTTTTTGGGTCAATTTTGATTATGGGTCCTAGTTTGGTTACGAGTTATCCAAACCATCAATCACAAAATTGTGCATTTTTTTTTTCAAAACTAAAATCGAAAATGGCCTCTAGCTATAATTGGACCTAAGTTGAAACCACCCCAAAATCTAATTTTTCTAGGTTCCAATTCCAACTAGTTAGTAAGGTTTTTAAAATTGTATTTGTATTTTTTTGCATGATTGGCCTTATGATTATAAATTTTTGTTTCAAAATCAATGACATTTTCGAATAGTAATAATAATTTCTTAAACAATATTTTGGGGCGAGGTGGGGTTGAATTAGCAAGATAGTTGTTATTTTCATAACATGTCTTAATCAACGATACAAGTTTTTAAATTTGTTTTTATAAAAATTGGATAAATAACCATGTATAATTGTTATAGGTCATCACATTTGGTTGGTGGTATAGTGGTAATAACTAAAAAACATTACTACAAAATGTGAGTGCAATTCACTAGTCCCCGTTTACTAAACCAATGAATTCACTACTTCCCCATTAGGTTTTGTTCACTATAACCAACATAATCCAATGAAATCACTTGGTGTATAGGGACACCTTTTGTTGTAATGAAAATGAGGTCAAGAAACCATGACAATGGGAAAGAAAACATGAAAGTTTTGACTAATGGACTTGTCTTTGCCAAGACCATTAGAAGAAAACACACACCAAGTCCTTAATCAATGCATTGAAAGACCTCACAACAATGAAATGAACATGTTTATTTCACATTTTTGTGCATTATGTGTGTATGTACAAGCAAGAAATTACATAACAAATATAGAGGTAGGTAAATAGATAAGTGATTAATATTTTCATACATGCCAACCTATACCTATTTAAATCTATGCCCTATTCCACAACCAATCAACCTACGTACTCAATGATCCACAACCTACCTTCTAATTACCTAACTAACTAGTTGCTACCTGTCCACAACCTATGTATTTACTTACCTACCTACCTACATTATGCTTACCCAAAACCAACCCGCTAGCTGCCTATTTATCTACAATAAACTTACACAGAACCAACCAACCGACCTCCTTAAACCCTACATAACCTATGTGTTTAGTTGTGTTTGGGGTGTAGGATTCAATTCAATTTCATTAATCTTTATGATTAGAACAAGTTTAGAATTAACAAAGAGCTTAGAATAGAATTCAATATTTTCCAATGACTAACAATTTTAGAAATATGATTAAAATTTTCATCATTGTTTTAAAATAACATTTTTATTTCATTGAATGATTATATAAGTTCCAAAGATGGGAGGATTTATTCCCACATATAAATTTACATTCCATTATGATATTTGAAATGTTTAAAATCATCACATGCATAAAGCACCAAACATGTTCTCCCTTTGAAACATTTGCCCATTATAAACCAAATTAACCCCCCCCCCTCCACACCCCCTTGCCCCCCCTTGCCCCCCCTTGTCAATGCTAATGCATTATACAAGATTGTAATGCATAGTGCATTACAATCTTGTGTAATGCATTCTTCTAAAAGTATTTTCTTGAACCATAAATTTCTTTGCATTGTCTTGTGGTGACTTAGAGATTCAAAATTATTGTCAATTACAACTTCAATTAATATAAACATCACCAAGATAGGAGGTTGAAAAATATGCCACGTGACAAAAAGATGAAGAAATGAACCTTTTTTCTTTATCAAGAGTACTGCCTTGTATGCCAAACATTCTTTAGATTTCACCCCTAGGCTTCAAACTATTGTCCTTAGCTCTAAGAGGTTGTCTTTTTGGAATGCATTTTCATAGAATGCATGGGGTTACCATGCAAGCATTCAATGTTGTAAGGAATGAAAAATAAATATCTTATAACATCCATTGAAAAGAATGTATGGACAAAACACATATATTATTCATGTACATATTTGTAATGGATGTGAATTCAATGGTAGGTGGGCAAGGATGAATGTAGATGAATGTGGATGAATTTCATCCATCAATGATTGTCAAACATTATTGCACAAATGAAAAATCAAACAAAGGAAAAGGACATTCGCATGAATATTGCATTCAAGCCATACAATTATACATTGAATGACCACATTTCAAGGTCAAGGGATTTACTATTTTTTTACATCTAGAGGTTATGTGAATTTCAATCTTGTATGCATACAATTCACCTTTGCCTTACATGCACTCCATTGTTTATTATGATTTATTGGGTTTTTATTATTAAATTAAAAAACATTATTTTGATAAAAAAATCCATAGTTTCGTTGGGTTCTACCATATAGCAGAAAACGCTATTGTTGTTTTCACAATGTATTTACAAGCATGAAAATTTCCCTATTGAGTTTTTTAAATGGTCCTCTCCTTAAGTGGGAACTTTTCAAATTTAGAACATTGTGTAGTAGATGTGTTTTAAGCATCAGAAAGCCTTAAGGGAGTGCATTTTTAAAAAAATGGTTTGCCTTGGCTTTACCTCATGAGAGCCATTTATTTTAGGATTGTTCTTCCTAAGGCTTGATTTAACACAAAATGTGAAGGATCCACAAAAAGTTTAAACATCCATGCTTAAACTTTTTTATCTTCATAAATTGTGCTTATAGCAAAATTTAGTTAAATTGTCTTACAATGATTGTTGTTATAACTACATCACAAAAATGAATGAAGAAAAAAACATTAAAGAGGATTTTCTTCCTTGACCCCCTCCCATTTAAAAGAAGATGAAAAATCAGAGTAGGACTAGTTACATCACAATGCCCAAAAGTAAAAAATGAAGAAAAAGATTTTTATTTTTATTTTTTAAAATAGGAAAAATGCCAAAGCATCAACAACAATGTCCCCAATGTCCCCCCCTCTTTTACTAGGAATCTCATGCATTTTTTATTAAAAAAAATTATGGTTTTGAAACTTTGGTGTTTTTTCCCCCATTTTTTGAATTTACACAAAATATCCCTTTTTTCAGTCATAACTTTTTTTAAATGATTTTCCTTGTGACACCATGGTATTGGGATTGATGATTTTTATTTTATTTTTGAGTTTTTCGATTTTGCTAAGTTGGCAATCATAAATGCCAATATTTTGCCATGGCTCCACAAGAGAGCTCATTGTGGATTTTTTCAAAAATCCTTCATTAATGTGACTACAAGTGCTATAGCTTATGGTAGAAATTTGGCAATTTAAAAAAAAAATCGTCTGAAATTTTGCAAATTTTAGTCCATTTTTTTCCAAAAAATTGATTGCATTGTTGTTGTTGGCCACATTTTTTTTCAAAAAGTGATGAAAGTTCGCCACATTAAAAGACATTGATTGGGACATATGAAATGTGGGCATGGGGAAATCCCCCCCCCTCCAAAAAAGAAAAGGGCAAAAAGGAATGTCATTGATGACAATGCCCTTTCCCTTCTCTCCATCCTTTCCCTACCAGGAAAAGAAAAACATGATTGTTTATAATAATAATTTTTCTCACATTCCTCTCACCATCCTCCCTTTCTTGGCAGAGGCGAATTGACCCTCACATTGGGATTATGGTTTTTTAAAAAAAACCCCCAAAACCCATTTAAATTATTTATAAATACTCTAAATATTTATAAGTATCATCTCCATATACTAAATTAAGGTCCTTAACCCAAATCTATAAAATTTGGGGTTTTTTTTACCATGATCAGAATGTCAGGGTCAATTTGCCCCCCTTGGGAAGGAAAAAGAGGATTGTAGTTGTGCACTAATTGTTTTTGCCCTCACCCTAAAGATGTAGCTATTCAAAAGAATGTAATTTGTTTGTTTGTCATGTTGAGCCTTGAGACCTCCCAAATTGTAGTGCTTTAGACCATGTTCTTGGTATCTTTGAAAGCTTAGGACAGAGATTAAGGGTGATTTGGCTTAATTTAATATTGTTTCCACTACCATTGTATAAATGATTGGATATTTATTTTGTCTCATTGAAAATTAAATTGATATTTAAGTTAAAATCTCAAAGGAATTAGGGTGCATTCTAGATTTTTTTGAAAAATCTTGTCAATTAGGATGTAATGGAATTAATTTCATGTTTTTCAGACCTAAGGTATGGGGGACATTATATGTGAGTGATTTCATAATTGAAAATTCAAATATATTCCAAAAATAGATTCAAAGACAAAACATACGAGTTAAATGTTTTACTTGTGCCTTAGTTTAAATTGAGATGCAATTAAACCTTTTCTAAAAGCCAAATTTAATTAGTAATATCCTTCTCATATTACATCCAAATGAAATTATTTAAACTTCATTATGAAAGGTTTTTCCAAAATCTACACAAAACATTTATTAAAATTATTAAAAACATATTTGAATTGAACAAAATTGCATGTAAATCTTCTAGTTCAATACATTTTCAACAATGATGTCTTGAAAACATTTTCTTTTTTTAACTATCATTATCTTTTTCATACTTTGTCCAAATGAAAGAAAGTTTTTAAATATGATTTTTTGGGTATTACATAATACATTTAAATTATTAAATTTAATGTAGATATTTCATATACTATGATGTATCAACATATAATAATATTAATCTCAAGAGCATTATAAATACCTTAAATATAATATTCATTTTAATCACAAATATTTTTATCAATATAGCATATAACAAATAAATATTTTCATATGTTATATATAAGTGATGATAAAAATATTTGATAAAGAAGTTATATTTCCATGGATGAATATTATGTTATCCATTTTTATCAAGTGAAGCCCACAATAAAACAATTGTTAGTTAAAAACTTTATATGTAATATGTAC
>Ga0116228_10004604_pt1 | contig 12237 bp, 13 predicted proteins | sample S1TSphfallax_2_FD_89694 | JGI IMG/M metagenome (GOLD analysis project Ga0116228, IMG submission 89694) | Host-associated microbial communities from peat moss isolated from Minnesota, USA - S1T2_Fc - Sphagnum fallax MG | ecosystem: Host-associated > Plants > Peat moss > Unclassified | place...
AATAACAACAATGGATTGAAAGTTAATTCATGTACGAACTTGGAAATAATAGGTCCAAAAATATCAAATCCATGAATCATTGGGTAAATGTTGGGTGAAGTTTTCAATGCTCTTGTTTTTCCCATGAATCATGAAGGCTTCAATGTTTTCATTTGGTTCAATGGGCATGTGCATGACAGTGTGAAGGCCATCCAATATTGCACGTCACACTTCATTATTTTTTATTTTTTCCATTGAATGTAAATGCCATGCCTTTAAGACGTGCCACATGTAAAGGTAAATGGGCATTTGATCGTTGCCCCACACAATCCTAACCACACATAAAATACCAATTTATTATCATTTCAACTAATAACATTATTTACAATGGAAAATGTGGGATGAAAATTTGAAATTGCTGCATGTAAATAAAAGCTCAAAAAAAGGTAGAATGAAAATAAAACTCACCACAATGTTCATAATTTTTATCGAGCATCATCAACGATGAAATCTGAAGGTTTCCATTCAGGGTTTCTCCTTAAATGATTTGTTTTCAAAGGAAGTAGCCATTCCACCAAATCATTGCATGTTTGGTGGCTTGTAATGATCCATGCAATTGGCACTCTACTATGATGTGCATCAAACACCATCAATGTGAACAAATGAATTTCACATCATTTGTGTTAAAGGTGACATCCATTGAGATTGCTTCATTATCACCTAATGAAACCATGACTTGCAATTGAGATGGGGTTTGTATCCCTACTATGGATGGGACATGAATCCCATTATCCTCATTTGCATCTTGAAAATAAGACACATCATTTGGATGACTAAATGCCCATGTGTGAAGGGAAATGGCCAGATTTTTGTGTAAATGCCAATTCTTTTTTTTGTGTTTGCAATTCAAGTAAACAATGTCTTGTTGTCTAATGAAATATCCCTTGTCATCATTTTTCCTACATTGATTCTACCCCACCATATTGCTTTATGCTTATCATACATTTGTTTAATGGTGTAACTTAAACCCAATTGCGTCCATATGTGGTTTTTGAGGGCTTGTGACATTCATGGGGCAAAACAAGATGGTTGCGCAATGGAATCAAGGTCATGTTTGCCATGTGCAAGCTCACCATTGGTTCGTGTATGAAGTCAATGGTAAAAGATTATTTTTACCACCTTGGGTCATGTGTACAATCCCTTAATCGAAAATTGAGCTAAACAATGCCGTTTAATGGATCGATGATGATTTGGGTCTCCACCATTATCTTGTGGCCCATACCCACATGTATACCTACAAAATGTGAAATCTATTTAAGACTTAAAGTTTGGTACAATATGAGGTTAAAAAACAAGTTCCTTATAACAAAAGTGAATAATAGCACATCATACCAAATATGGCGAGGTGGTTTTGGATTCTTGGCATTTTTACATTTTCTTGTGAAGGTACTTGCTTATAAATGTTCCACTCCATTGGGGAGTCTTCATGGCTTCATTCACCATTTAAAAATTTCAAGATTTGTGCATGTGGGATGTATGCACACTAAACCTCAATTATATGTGTCCCTCCATGTTAAACATATTTTTTTCCACACCAAGTCCATGTTGTTAAAGGGTGACTTCTTTGGGTTTTGAATTTCAATATATTGAGATTTTGAAGCATGACCCATGTTTGAAATTATGCCTTGAGCTGATTGTACAAGAAAAAACAATAAATTGATATTGATGTCCAAAACTTTATATTTGCAGTATGTTGAATTACATGTTAATTGTCATATTCAATATTAATACAAATGTACATGTTTTAAATACTTAATTTGTATCCCTCATCTAAACCTTATACAATCATGCACATAATACCTTAAATGCTAAATATGCAGAACATATGATATGGTCTATGGCCATAATTGTAAATTTTGAATCCATATTATCTATGGAAATCTAAATGTAATACCCACATGATAGTTAATAAACTACACTATTTATGGAAAAAAAAATGCAATACCTACACGACAATTTAAAGATGCACACTATATATGGGAGAAAAATGTAATACCCACATTAGGATCCTAATCCACATTATATGTGGGAGCTTTAAATGCAATATTTAGATGACAATTTAAAGATGCACACTATATATGGGAGAAAAATGCAATACCCACATTATATGTGGGAGCTTTAAATGAAATACCTGCATGACAATTTAAAAATGCACATTATATATGGGAAAAGAAATGCAATACCCACATTATGACCCTAATCCACATTATATGTGGGAGTTTTAAATGGAATACCTACATGACAATTTAAAGATGCACATTATATATGGGAAAAGAAATGCAATACCCACATTATGACCCTAATCCACATTATATGTGGAAGCCTTAAATGTAATACCTACATGACAATTTTAAAATGCACACTATATATGAGGGAAAAATGCAATTCCAACATATGACCTTAATCCACATTATATGTGGGAGCCCTAAATGCAATATTTACATGATAATTTATAAATGCACACTGTATGTGGGGCCAAAATGCAATACCCACATTATGACCATAATCCACACTATTATGGGAGAGGGAAATGCAATACATGCATAACAATTTAAAGATGCACACTATATGTGTGTGGCAAAATGTAATATTGGCATTATGACCCTAAATCCACATTATTGAAGGGAGGCCAAAATGCTAAGTCCATATTTCAAACATGGAACATTCTTAGTGGAATTTTATGACTATATTAAAACCATATAAGGAAATTGATTTCTTTAAATTAGGAACAAAACAATAAGAAAACATAAGAAAATGATTAAGAAAAAAAATCATATTGTTGATGTTAAAAAATGATATCACATTCAAAAAAGTTGTATTTTGATTTGAAAACACAACCTAAATAAATCAACACACATTTCATTAAACCTTAAATTTAAAACCCTAAATAATCTTAATGATAAATGCTCTCAACTTAATGATTATACAAAAAAAACTACAAATGGAATAAAAAAAACATTTATAACAACTATGTTTTGAAATTTAAAGTTAATCAATTAAAATTATAATCAATGGAAGCATTAGCTTTAGAGTTTAAAACTAATTACCCTAGAAATTTATATATAAATTATAAAAATTTAATGGTAAATTTCATAAAAATTAATAACTATATAGACATATGCAAATGCCATACGAAAATAATCTTTTGGGAGTGAGTGATAAATTAAAATTGAAACACAATGAAAAGAAAAAATTAAATGAATGAAATAAAAGTTTATTCTCTTACTTTTAATGTGGTCACTTCAACTTGAGACTTTCTTCATTTACCTTCAAAAGAGATAAAATGCATTTTGTTGGAAGTATTTGTATGTGAAAATTTGGCCAAATTCCCCCCCCAAAATCCAACTTAAGATTGATTTTGATTAGTATTAAAAATTGTGCAGATATTCATAAATGTTTGATGCCTTTTTAACTTTAAATTTATCATGCCTATTCTTTAATTAAATTAAATACATCTTGCATTAAATGGTCCAAAGTGGAGGTAGAGGACTGTTGCCAAAAATAATTTCGCAATTGCAATACCCACATTTTACATTATAATTTTTTCAATTGAAGTCCATAATTTGCAAGTGCATAGGTAGGTATAATGACTTGTGAGTAGGTAAGTTTTGCCAATAAGTAAATGTTTTGCAAATAATTAAAATGCCATTACTAAAAAATGTATATGTATTTTTGGTTAAATTCTAGAGTAGGAATTAAGTATAAGTTTAACCAATAAGATATATGGAATTTGCCAAGAAATAAAAGTTTAACTAAGAAGAAATACAAGTTTAGCCAAAATAAACAAATTTAACCAAGAAGAAATATAGGTTTAACTAAGAAAAATAAGTTTAACTAATAAGATATATAGGTTTTGCCAAGGGATATAAGTTTAGTCAGAGAAATATAAGTTTAACAAAAAAAATAAAGGTTTCGCCAAAAGATATAGGTTTTGTCAAGAGAGAGAATTTTAGCCAAGAAAAAGTAGTTCAGCCAAGAAATCTAAGTTTAACCAATAAGAAATATAGTTTAGCCAAAAAGAAATATAGGTTTAGCCAATAGATAAAAGTTTAGCCAATAAAAATTATAGGTTTAGGCAAAAAATAGAACTTATCTAGTAAGATATATAAGTTTAGCCACGAAATAAAAGTTTAACTAATAGAAATATACGTTTAGGCAGAAAATAGAACTTAATGAGTAAGATATATAGGTTTAGTCAAGAAAAAATATAAGTTTAGCGAAGAAATAGAAATTAATTAGTAAAATATATAATTTTAGCCAAGAGATAGAAATTTAACCAATAAAATATATAGATTTTGTCAAGAGATAAAAGTTTTAGCCAGGACAAACTATAAGTTTAGCCAAGAAGAAATATAGGTTTAGCCAATAGGAGATAAGTATTTTGCTAAGGTAAGTAAAAGATTAATTGTTAATTAGTAGGCGGGGCTAAGATTTAGGTCAGTATAGTAGCTAGGTGGGTGGGTAATATGGAGGTCAGGGTTGGGAAAAAATTGGCAATGAAAAACAAATGGTCAAAGGTTAACAGCCAAAAAAGATTGACTGTGGTAAAATGTTGATAAACCTAAGGTAAAGAGATTTATGAAAGAGAGGCGAATCATCCAGCCCATCCTATGGACAGAACAGCCAACTGGTGTAGTGGGGGCTGGTTCACTCTGGCCACTCTTCACCTGGAGTCCTCTTTCTCTTGTGGATATCTTTATTATCAACTAAGTTTTGCACTCAATTTGAAAATGGTATTCCAACTATCCAAATATGACTTTTACCTCAAAAAAAAAGAATAACAATTTGTGAGAGAAGATTCTTCAAACAATATGCAATCCAGGGTGACTTCTTGTCTCACTTGAAGTTGAAAATGTCACATGCTTCTTGCAAAAGTCTCACAAGGAGACCAGAGGCCAACTTTGGATGGTATATTTGGGCCATGGCATGAAGAACCACCAAATCTTTCATTACATTAAAACATCTCTACCCGTACCTCTTATGTGGGCCTCTTCCAAGGTCTATCACATCCAACATAGAGTGCTAATTGTTTTCCCATCCCCAACCCAGAAACATGAGAAATTGAACAGCTTAAGGTGAGAGATCATTTTTAATGCAACCACTTGATTGGCAATCACTACAGTCCACCGATCAAGAGTGGTCACTTTTGTTTATAGTGCATTTGAAAAAGCACTATTGTGTGCACATTTACTAAACCAAAATCTAATTTCACCCTATCTAAAGACTGTTCTTCATCCAAAGTACAGTTTGCAAGCTTGTTTATTAGTGCTTGTGATGCTGCTCTTAATGTAAGACTGATTCACTGTATCCCTCAACTTCCATAGATTTTAGAAATTTATGTTCTCAGTTTCTTTTAGTGCAAAATAATTAGTGGCTGCTCGTGTTGACGTGCAGAAAGATGAGGAGGCCTTACCATGAAAGCACTTTGTCTACCAATCGGTTCTTCTGGAGGCCACTTCAAAATTTTATCTTTTCTTCCTTCACATAGCTACAAAGGCAGGACGTTTTAGGGAAGTATCTTTGAACCTTTCCTTGAAAAGGGCCTTTTCAAATATTTATATATTTTTTGATCAGGCATTTGCAAATCTATAATGCAAATGCTCTTTTTCTTTCTTTTTTACATGCACCTATAGTGAGCCCGATTTCCCTCCCACTCCTAAAGACTAGCCCCTTCAGGAGTAGATGTACCATTCCGGGCGCTCTGGAGGAAGGATATTCATACCTATGAGCTGCTGTGCAAATAGACTACGAAACTTCTCAAAGTGCTTTCTGACCACTCACATTGCACACTTGACATTCTGACCAAGCTCTCAAGAACCCACCAATAATACTTGATTGACATTCTGAGCAAGCTGTCCACAACCCACCAATAATACTTGATTGATATTGTGATCAAGCTCTCCACAACCCACCAATAATACTTGATTGACATTGTGACCAAGCTCTCCACAACCCACCAATAATACTTGATTGACATTTTGACCAAGATCTCAACAACCCTGGTACAAGGTAAAGGGAGTATTGACACATCTTACATCGCATCAAGTGAAATTAAAGCTCAAGGACATGGGATTATTTGAATAAGACCTGCCAACAACCCACCGATAATAGTTGAAGCCCTGGTACAAGGCAGAGGGAGTATTGACACATCTGACATCGCATCAAGTGAAATTAAAGCTCAAGGACATGGGATTTATTTGGATAAGACCTGTCAACAACCCACCGATAATAGTTGAAGCCCTGGTACAAGGCAGAGGGAGTATTGACACATCTTACATCGCATCAAGTGATATTAAAGCTCAAGGACATGGGATTTATTTGAATAAGGGTCCACATGATGCAGGGCTGTGTGAGTCTAGGGCATGATACCAATAGAGCCTGCGGTCAAGGAAAATGAGTTTCAAGCTTTCTTTTCTTTTATCCCGTGATACCCTCCAAGTATGATGGGGAAGAACAAAATATAGATGAGCGGGGGCGGGGTGTGCATTTCGAAAAACAGAATGCCCATAAGAGGGGAATTCGGCTTTTTCAAACACCTACCACACAGTGGAGGAAAGAATACCATCTACTCACACTAAGAAATAATCAAAGAAGGTCTTTAATCTTTAAATGGGTTCAGAATTTGGAAAGCACGTCCTCAAGCATGTGTTATATGCATTGACTAAGCTGTACTTGTGATTGTCTTCACCATGCAGTGAAAAATCCTCCTTTGCTGATCCTCTCTTTGGACTTGCTTAGCTTTCTTCTTAATGCATCCTTGCTTTGTATGTGACTCTCTTTCCTCACAAGGGATTTGTTTCATTCGAGCCAACAATAAAATGAATTACCTTTTCAGTCACCATGATCCTGGGCTAATAGAGGAAGCGCCCTCATTAGGGGAACAAGAGCATCCTCAAGTCTGTTGTACCTTCTGAGGGATAAGAAGGCCTTTACTTGGCAGAGGTTCCTTCTTTCTTACATGGTTTGGAAAAAAAATGTCTACTTATTTTTTGATGTTGGGAGGCTCCAACTATTTCAGAGCAGGCAATCAAGGGTTCACCTTAATTGACTGTGCAAATCTTGATTCTTTCACAATAGATTCCAGCTTGCCAAAGTTGTGTGGGAATGCAAATAGAAGAACTCGAAGAATTATATTCAGCTGACAGTCAGTATGAAAATAATGACAAAGTGACCTACTCCTTGATAAGACTGGATCTAATCTTGGAAATGTTACATATCACATCTTCATAAAATGTTTATTTTTTGCCTATTTTTTATGTGTGTAAAATAATTCTGTACTTTACAATGTGTTTTACCATTTGAGAAAATGCATGGTGAATATTTCCTTATGGTCCATGCCATACAAATATCTATTCATGAAGTAATGTGCGTGCAATGTATTCAGTGTGTGTGTGCATATGTGAATGAAAGTATATCTTATACACAATTATTTGTGGAGTTTCTATGCATGTGCATAAAGGACCCATTGTCATAAGTCTAGATAAATACCCAAAAAAAATTACAATGTTGAAAAAAAATTGAACCAAACATTTTTATTTTCTTAATCATTATGGTTGTATGTTAACAATAACATCATTCAGCTTCTAGCCATGATCCACTCATAATATATTGGTAGGTGCTTAGGTTCAATTTGTAGTCAACAATCATTGTCATAGAAGTATTGAATAGCTAATAAAATTTGTAGCAGTCTTCAATTAGGCCATAGGAAATATATTTTTGTTAAGTTATCACTTCTTGCTATGCCATCTTCTTACTTTGAAGAGAGAGCTAGGCCCTATTGTTGGTGGCCTCCAATTTTTCATTTCGCCTTTCTCACCTCATCCTAAAAGAGTTGATGTACATACGATATTTGATTTATTAAATTATAGTTAGAATGATTTGATGGAAAAAAATAATTTCAAGGTTACATTCCCTACGGATATGGCGGGCTAAACCATAAAGTTCAAATATTTCATTGAGAATGCCTTTTAGAAGGTTACGTGGAATAATCAAATAAAATAAAACATGATCAAATACAAAATCAACAACTTAAAAATCATTAGGTATTTTTTAACGTAATGTCTATTCGATCACTCTCTTATTTACAAATTCAATATATGCTTTGGGTTCGACAATGATGATATTTGACGTGTTCCCAAGTTCGTTGATAGATTCAGTTGCGAGTCTAAAATGAAATAACGGAGGAGTAAGGAGTTGGGGCACGCTCCCTGGTTCGTAACATTTTGAAAGGGTAGAGGGGCATGTTGGAGCTTTGGGATGGTATTAGGAAGAATGACAAGCACTTAATCATTCACACTTTGTACAAAACAAAACAACAAGTTGGTTAGTGCATAGTTGGAGCACTTTCGATGCTAGGATGAACCATGGGCAAACTTCGACTCATAAGACTCACCATAACTTGAACCTTCCCCTTTATAATATACTCTATGCCTTTCCACGAGATCCACATCCAAATGACATTTTGTCCCGAAATTCACAAAGTTGGGACTCTCGCAACTTTGTGGCCCCATAACTTTGTGTGCAGACCTTTGATTGAGATGAAGTCTAAAGCAAAGTTGTAGTCCTTGTCAAGAGCTTTCTAACGGTATGTCGCATGCCACCTTCACACAAGGAAATTGGGTTAATTCCTGACTTTTAGTGGTCGGGAGTCAAACTACCAATTTGACTCCCAACCCTTCTTTTGGCCATAAGTTGTGTTTTAAATGTCCAACTAGATCATGAAGGCCCATTTTAAACATGTACATTCCAAGAGATTTCTAATGACATAAGGAACTCTTCAATCCATTGAGTTTTGATCTCTGCAATTGCCCTTTAAAAATTTGGAAGTCCATTAAGACTCCAACGTCCAAAGTGGAAGCTCCCTTGGGAGTGTGAAGGTTCATTCCTTCACACTCTCTTACATTCATGGGAGCATGCGACATGATTCTCGAACTTCTTTTTGGCTCACAACGTTGCAAGCCTTTGCTTTAGTCGTAAGCTTGAGGCTAAGGTTGCAATAATATTCCTTAACATACCAAAATTAATAATAATTCCACCTATTGTAGGATATGTAAGAATAATTATATATAAAAAATTCTTCTAAGCCTGATGAATTTGTAAAATGGAAGATATTTTAGCCATTTGCATGAAACTCAAAGTTCCTTCCTACATACGTATTCTTCCAAAGGGTCACATAGTAATTAACGGCATAGATTTTTTGGTAGCATATTTAACAAGACAAGTAATTTTCTCACCCATTATACAACCCATACTACCTCCCATAAATTGAAAATTCATAACTTTAAGAACAATAGGAGTCCCATTTAATTTTCCTATACCCATTTGAATAACATTAGTCAAAATTGTTCTTTTTTTATAAAAAAATAATATGATTTTTGCACAAATCTTCATCAAAAAATTTGAGAACATTTCAAGCAATCATATTTTCATCCATAGGATGTTAAGTCCCATGATCAATTAAAAGTTCAATTATTTTTGTACTACTCATTTGTAGTTGATATCCACACTCTTCACAAATACATTTGTTTTGTTTCAAAAATCTAGCATAAAACATGTTTTCACAATTATCACATCGAGTCCATAATCCTTTAGTAATATCAATTTTAATAGATTTGTCCTTTTATTTTTCACTAAAAATATAACCCTTAGTAGCTTTTTCGATGAAGGCTTTGATTAATCCACCAAATTGGCATTTATCTTCAAACTAATTCATTAAAAACATAAACTTCTCCTCATTTTATTTTTCATTTTCCTTTATGATCGAGTACAAAATTTGGATATTCGAAGGATGAAAAAAGAGACAGATGAAAAAATAATTTAAAATTTTTTTTACTTAAATAAAACTTGATTTTTAATTCCATTTGTTGAATCAGGATTAGTTCCTCCCATTGATGTTATAATAGATCCTTCTTTTCTATTAAAAAAATTTGCAATTAGAAAGAAACGAAGAAAATAAAAAAGATTTAGATAAAAAATCAAAATATATTCCATTTTTTTTATAATGGTTTAAATGGGATTCAAACCTTTGATTTCATGGTTTGGAACAATGGGCTTTAATCCACTGAACTACAAAACCATATTAGATGTAAAATCTATCAAAGTTTTTCTAATCCTTAATACCTATTTTTTAGTATTGGGGGTTGACAAATTTTGGAAGAAATCAACAATCTGTATGATTAGGAAATATAAAACCACATTTATTTTGGTGATTTTGTCCATCTCCCGGGGGGCAAGGGTAGATAGACAAAATCACTAAAATGAAATTGTGAAATATAAATTATGTTAAACAATATCGATTGTGTCAAATTCAAATTTGATTTCTTTCCATACTTCACAAGTAGTAGCTAGTTTAGGACTCCATTTGAAATCTTTGCGAATAATATCATTACCTTGATGAGCAAGATCACTTCCCTTGCTACAAGTTTATACACAGGCTTCCAAAGCAATTTGATTAACAACTACACCTAGTGCATTCCCCAGGGATGTCCAAAAGTTCCTCCACCAAATTGTAATATGGAATCATCTCCAAAATTTATAGTTATAGCAGGCATATGCCAAACATGAATACAAATATAACACCTTGGAAAGAAACCTATTCTTGGGTGAAATAAAAACCACAGCTTTGGTATTTTTCCAGTATAGTCATCATGAAGTAGATCAACAAATCCCAAAGTTATTTGATGTTCCCTTTCAAGTTTACCCACTACAATATTGAAGTGGATATGATCCCCACTAGATAATCATAATGTTTTAGTTAATACACGGAAGTGCAGACTATGATTTTTTTGTCGGTCAATAACTACATGCATTGCGCGATGAATATGAAAAATAAGATCATTATATCCACAATAATGAGCCGAAGTAGTATTTGCAGTGAAACCATTTGTTAAATAGTCATGCATGATGATAGGTGTTCCAAATTCTTTAGAAAATGCTTCTCTTCATCATTTCTTCGCATGTACTTGCAGTAGCGTTCAAGTAATGACCCTTGATTTAACCCGTTTCAGCTTGGGATTTATAAATAGCTTCTAACACAAATAGGAAGCGATTTCTCCAAGGCATGAAAGGTTGAGGATTGATGTTTTCATCATCTTTCGTAAAATCAAGTCCATCGCAAAGACATTCATATACCACTCTGCTATAATTTTTAGCAAATGGATCTAATTTTGGTTTAATAGTACATCCCAATAGGGGCAACCATATTTGTTTGATTTATCTCTCTCAACTTGGATACGATGAAGTGCACCTGGAAAAGTTTTAAACTAAGATGGGGGAATCCATAAATCCTGTAGATGTAGAGCTCATAGAGCTTTGAATCCAAAAACAATACCTACTATAGAAGTAAACTTTTTTTTTCCAGTATTTCAAAGAGAAAAGTTGTGTATGTTGAAACCCTGCCAACCATAAATAAGTGACTGTTGCCACTCCAGCGCTTTAAAAGGGCTGAAACTCATCATCAGGCTCACGGTCTGCATCCAATACGACTGTTTCACCCAAAACTGACTGCATTTATTTGAAGTGTTAATAGACTATTCAAGTACATTTGCAGTTACTAAGTAGTAAGTAGTGAGTATGGCATAAATGATGCCGTACGCGGCCCATAAGGAGCTGTCTGAAAAGCGCTTCGTGAAATACGTGTTTTCCCCCTTATCACTCATAAGGGGTTTCTTTAAGGGGAAAGAAAGTCCAGAGTTGCTCACGCGTTTTTGGAGATCGCGTTTTTAAATTTCCAAGCTCTGTTTCTTCCTATTTGCGCGTCTCTTTGCGAAGAGTTGGGTGCTGCGCAACTGGGCGTTTGATTTGGTGCGCACGGGTTTGAGTCTCTGGTTGAGGCACAGTCATCTGCAGGGGAGCATCCAAGGGGTTTTGATTTCCAGTGCATCCAGTGCTTACTGTGAATTTGGTGCGGGGCAGCAGCTTAGGTTGGAGGGAGATTGATTTGAGAGCATCAGGGAAACGAGCTGCTTGACCTTGCCACGTGCTCAACGTTTCTGCAGAGGAAAAAAATCGAACATTTCCATTCCAAGACAAGGTAATATAATTCCAGCGCAACCTATAACATGTGTATATTTATGATGCATGTTTCCATATAACACTAGTCTTAATTCGTTTGAGATTGGCATATGGATGTTTCCTAATTTGATTCAACTCAGAAAACAACGTCAGTTGCTCCCGGAAAGAGCACTGGGCTGTCTAAAG
>Ga0116228_10004605_pt1 | contig 12237 bp, 9 predicted proteins | sample S1TSphfallax_2_FD_89694 | JGI IMG/M metagenome (GOLD analysis project Ga0116228, IMG submission 89694) | Host-associated microbial communities from peat moss isolated from Minnesota, USA - S1T2_Fc - Sphagnum fallax MG | ecosystem: Host-associated > Plants > Peat moss > Unclassified | place: USA...
ACAGACTTGTACATGTACAAGTTGGCATAATTACCACACATATGTCAGAATGTATTCTTGTGCACCAAACTCACCTACCTGACATCCACATGTTGAAGATGGAAGATCATTGAAACTGACTACAAAATGTTGTGGAGGCTTTGTGCCCAAACAAAGTCATGAACCATGTACTTAGTTGTTTCATATCCAAGCTTTCCAACAAGCCACACATGCAGAACAAGCACTGACAAGGGACTTGTTTGTGGATGGGTCCTTGTAAGCCTTGTGGGATATGTGATGAATGTGAACAATGTGTTCAATGTGTTCAATGTTCAAATCATGGCTGACAATCACAGCCCTGTGATCAGTGCAAGCCATTATGGCACACTTGAGAGAACAACTATTGAATGTAGCCATGGTACACACACATGGGTAGTTTCAGCAGGTGGATGGAAACCCTGCCAAAATCGGAGACTTGGATGACCCAAACAAAAGGAGGCAGTCATCAACAAGAATATTTAGCCAAATTTGGCTCTAGACCAGATATCAAAGCCCAAAAAATTAAGAATCCTTTTATATTCTGGCTACCTGCTGGAACCTGTTGTAGAATATGGGGTTTTTTTTTAAAAAATTCAAAAGCTGGCGAATTTGGACCTTTTTTTCATGAAAATCATGATTTTCAGGTTGTAATAATGCAAAAAATTGCCAAAGAAAACACTGGAGCAAAGAAGAAAAGAAACCCAGAAAAGAGGACTAAAAAAAAAGGCAGAATGAAGCTGACTGACAATAACTACATGGGAATCGGATTGCCACTGCATAAGTCCATCTCCAACCATAGTACTAAGAGGTTTAGATGAAATACATTTTGGATGAAGTATAGTTGTCAAATAGTGTGAAACTCAGTTTGAGCCTTTAAGGTGAACTGAGATATAGTGCCCTCCAAGAGGGCCAGTACAGGCAACGGTTTTTAATTGGCCAACCGTAGTGATTGGCCCAGGTGACCACTTTTTAAATAGTTTCTCCCTCTATATAGTCCACATTTTCTTGTTCATTGTCAGCGGGGGAATAATTAACACTGTATTTTGGATGTGGTAAACACTGATAGAGGCCCAAATAGGGGGTGTGGGTGGAGATGCTCTTGGATTGCAATCACATTAGATAAATCACCTTGGATGATAGATGTACGTGAATATGTCCGATACATCTGAAAGTGTCACTGCTAGACATTGTTTGTTCCTGAGATTGGTTACCCTCTGCTGAGGGGCAGTTACTTTGGGAACAGCCCTGCAAGAGCCCCATGAGAATTATTTTTGTTCATTTTTGCTGGGTGGGTATCATGGGAAACGATGAAAAATAAGGAGCTAGGATTTCAAAAAATGAAACACCCACAGGATTAAGATTAAGCCAATTGGTGAGGTTAGGGTTTAGGGCAGATTGAGAAGACTGTCAATACAGAAGAGTTTATTACCAGAGCCAATTTTTTTAAGAAGAGGTTCACACTAAAACAGGAGCAATGTGGTTATCTCAAACCCGGATTATGGGTTTCAAACAGTGTTGGACAGGTGTTTCATTTTGTTGATAACCACTGGTTCTGGTTTTCTGATACTTCCCAATCAGTGAACCACCAGTTCCAGTTTTTTGAATGCAAAAAACAGAATCTAAGGCACTGGTTAGGGTTATTTCAAAACCCTCACACAAACCCAGTGGTTTTGTAGGTGGGAACTTGCAAGATCTGAGCACCCAAAAGAGGAAAATTTGTGAACTCCATGCTTTTCTCAGCCTGTGGACCTGGTCATTTCTTTCTTGCACGAAATCTGCATTGGGTTTTTGGTGGGATTGGAACTTCTTGAAGAGATGGCAATTTGAACTAACACTCACCCACATGGTAACGTACTCCAAGGTTTCTTTAATCATAACCTCACGCACCAAAGCTGTGCTTTCTTCAACTGAAGGGACCTTCTGTGATTCGCATGCAAACCTTTCACCATTCAAACAAAAATCTTTTCTGCTTGATGCTAAGAAGACCTGTTTCCCCATGGCTCCCCTAAATTTCAGGCCTACTCCCTGGGGACACCCTTGAGGTTAGAGGGTTACAAGTTACAATCAGGGATGGGTGGTTCCTTGATTTTTTAGAGACCCATTGGTTCTGGTTGTTTCAAAATGTTTCAAAATCAAAGAATCATCAGTTCCAGTTACTTTTTTAAAACCTTAAAGAATCAATGGTTTACATGAAAGACCCAATTAAAGAACTGGCAATTCTTTGGCCGGTTCTTTGACTTTTTCGTAATGTTTTGAGAATTACAATTAATATACCAAAACTTCCAAAGGTTTGAGAATCGATAGGTAAGTGGGTATATACAGGGGTTGACAACCAGCTAGTATCTGTCCCTCCTGGTTCTAAGAACCACCACCCAACACTGGTTACAATTAACAGCCCTCAATTTAGGGAAGGACTTGGTGAGCAGACAGAAAGCCCTATTAGGAGTTGGAACTTGGAAGAAGGTAAACCACGTGCAGGCAATTTGAATGACAGATGCAGGTGGTAAATGTTGAACTAAAGCAGCACTAAAAAGCTGGCCTATGAATGAGTGGATAGAAGCATTCAGAGTCAGCACTGTGCAAGGGAGCAGAAAGTCTGCCAAGAGAGAGAGACAAGAAACTATGGTGACCACATACAAACATCTAAGAAGGTAAAGAGTAAGGCAAAAGCAACATAGAAAAGTCCAGTGCTGAGAGGAGGATATGCCATATGTACTCTGAGATAACTTCTGATGCCGTAAAGCACTCTTGAAATTTCTGCCTATGATATTGAAGCAGCTCCTCAAGCAAAAGGGGCTTGTATCAGATGCAACTGGTCCCTTCCATCCAATTCCATGGACTAATGTTCGCCAAAAGGAACATTAGTCAATTTGGACCTGCCCATTTGCAGAAGAAGCATGCATTGAAGCTATTCTATTGTATAACTGGTTTTGGCTTCCTAGTGGGGTAGTATGGTCAGTCGTGTCAAAGGTCAAACAATGTGGAGTCTGCCCCTATCAATGGACACAAACACTAGGGTTGACCAGCCCATCACCGATCGCATGCCTATGACTGAACACTTTGGCAGATCTTTCTCAATTCTTCTCCATTTTTGAGTGATTGAAAATGTTATAGGAGCGCCTTGTCAAGCTCTACAAATCATCTTGAAAATGCAAAGGACCAGCTAAAAAAGAGCACTAAAGAAAATATGGTTTTTCGAATTGCAAAACGCGTTTTTTTCATTTTGACCCCTCCTACTTTCAAACTTCATAACTCTCTTATTTCTTATTCATTTAAAACTATTTAAAGTGCTCTAGGAATGCAACCTGAAGTTTTACAAATCATTTTTGAACTCTAATAACATCATAGCAATATAAAAGGAATGTTTTGGATTTTTAGGAATCAACCTTTGTAACGTTGGGTGGTTCTTTTTTTAGTTCTTAACCCCTTTTACTTTGGGGAGCCATAACTTTCTCATTTCTAATCTGTTTTTACAAATATTAGTGTGTCAGATGCACCAAGAGGAGGGGTTCAAGTTTTGTTTAGACACCAGAAACAACAGAGCCCTCCCCTTGGATCTAGCTTGCCCCAAGTGTTTAAGTGTTCGGTCATTGGCCAGTCTACCTCACTGATGGCAAAATAAACAAGAAGACACTAAATATCACTAACGAGTATTGTCCAAGCATCAGTGTAGCAAAGTTATGGAGTTGTATTGTTTTCTTGCAGGGTTTCATCAGTTTGAGCTTAGTTTTAGGTTGTAAAAAAATAGCATTGGACTTTACTTAGTGTTGAAAAGTATGTTGTTTGTTGGTAGGTACACTTGCCTCAAACATCTTGGGATCGAAACCAATGTCATTGAATAGAACATGAATTTATTCACCTTGCTTGCCAAGGCAAGGATATTGTGTTTAGATTCATTATAGAGTATAGTAGCCTAAGGGACTTTGGCCCCTGGGTAATAGGTCTATTTTTATATGAAGATTTTTGAAAAATGATATTTTGGCTTGTGTTGAAACTTCAAATGAATTATAGAGTTATAATATCTTGAAGGATTTTGGTTTCTTTTAGAGGATTTTTACTAAGATTATACTTTTGCATGGTGAAATATTTGAGTTCCCATAATTCTTCTTTTGCCTTAAGATAACTTTTAATGTAAATGGCAAGGCCACAGTGTGATGCACCCCTTGTTTTATTTTTTAAGTTGTACTTGGTAAAACAAACAAAACAACGCAAGGTGCAAAAACACATACATGGACAAAGCTTATTTGGGGTAGTTTGTGTTTCATAAATAAAAGTTCATTCAAGGAGTTTTTTATCTCATAAATAAATATATCACAAATGTTCACACCACTAGAATTCCTAATTTTTTTACTATAAATTTTGGTAAAAAAAACCCATTTTGGACAAGCGTAAAAAAATCTCTTAGTCATTTTGGACAAATCGTTTAAACGTGTTCATTGTGACTGGGCCATGTACTTTTTTGACTAGGCCTAGGTTGGCATTTTTTACTAGTCATTTCAACTAGTGCTTTTGACTAATCATTTCAACTAATATTTTTGGCTAGTCATTTTAATTAGTCAATACAATAGTCAAATGATTTTTTGATTGGTCAAACACCATTTTGACTAAGCAAATGCCATGTGGCATTTAAACAATGCCCGCCCAAGTTAACCATATGGCATCTAAACATTGGCCACCTAGGCTATGCCACATGGCATTTCAACATGGACCATCTAGGCTATGCCATGTGGCATTTTAACATTGGCCACTAAGTTATACCACATGGATAAAACCTAAGCAAGCTAGGTTAAACCCTAAAATTGGATACCTATTCTTAAGTTACCTATATTTAGGAACCTACAACCTAAATTCCTAGGCTTAGGTTTAAAAGTCTATAGCTAGCAACTAGGTATAGAAGCCTAAAGTAGGTTAAGGCAACCTAAACTATGACCTTTGTTAGGCTTAAATGTACACCACCTAAATTAAACCTACACCTAGATGACTTAGGTCAAAAAACCTTAATTCATTTTGAATTTGGCTTTTAATGTTGAGCCTTTCAATTGACTCATACCAAGTGGCCTTCCTTTTAAAAATATTTCTTATGTTTTGGATGTTTATGGTGCATTTATTTATATTGTTCATCATTTGGAAAAGATGACAAACAATATGGCACAAACTTGGGAGGGAGAAACATTTTCATGTCCACACAACACTAAAACCTTTTAGTTCACACAACATTATTTTTAAATAACTATATAAGATACATAAAATAAATAAATAAATAGATAAATAAGTAGGTAAATATGTATGTTAATTAGGTTTAAATAAAAATTAGTAATAGTAAATGTCTAATTATTTAGTTATAATTAATAATTACAACCATATTATAAATCTTTGAATTATATAAAATATCAAGATAATTAGAATGTATTATATTGTTGATTGATAATTACAACCAAATTATAAGTAATCCTTACAAATTTGACCTAATTCATTATATATTATCAACAATGTATTTTTAATAATGAATATTTAACTACTAATTAGACATTCATTAATGTATTTTAGGTAAATAACTAGTTGACCAACTAGTAATTTATCATAGGTATATAAATGGCTTACCCTAACCTATATAACTAGGCTACCTATAGGTTAAAGTATAGGTAAATAAGTGGAGTATAGACTAGGTATGTATAAATAAATAAACCTACATATAAACTACTTGTATTAAAGCTATTTATCCACATACTTACATCATATAAGTTAAATAGGTGGCTAATTTAACCTAGGAAAAATTAATTATCACAAAACTAATTATTGGTAAAATAATAATGCTTAAACCAACCACAACTAAAGTAATTATAGCAAAACCAACAATGGTTAAATTATAAATGTTTAAATTGACCATGAGTAAAATAAATACGATGAAACTAACTATAAATAAAGTAAATAAAACTAAGTTAACCAATGAATAAACATTTTATGGCTAAACCAACCATGGCCAAACTAGAAATTGTTGAAACTAACCATAAGTAAAATAAATATGGCTAAATTAACCATGAGTAAAATAAATGTGGCCAAACTAACTAATGAATAAATAGTTTATGGTTAAACCAACCGTGGCTAAACTAAAAATGGTTAAACTAACCAATGAATGAATATTTTATGGCTAAATCAACTATGTGTAAATTAATTATGGTTAAAATAATGATGAATGAAGTAATTATGGCCAAAATCAATGGTTAAAATAATTAGGGCAAAATTAATCATGGCAACTATAAATGGTTAAATTAACCATGAGTAAATAAATTTGGCTAAACTAACCACTAATAAAACTAATATGGTTAAACTAACTAATGAATTAATATTTTCTAGCAAAACCAATTATGCAAAAATTATAGCTAAAATAAACATGAATGAAGTACTTATGGCTAAAATCAAAATGGTTAAATTAGTCATGGTTAAATTAACCATTAGATGGATAAATTTAGTTAAACTAACCACTAATAAAATTGATATGGTTTAAATAATTAATGAATAAATATCTTATGGCAAAACCAATTATGAAAAAATTAATTGTGGTTGAAATAATTATGGCAATATTAACCATGGGACTGGATAGGCACTTCAAAGGCTTTTACAAGGCATGTAATGGCTAAATATGAGGTATGGAGATGAATGTGGATGATTAATACATAACAATTGGTACACAACAATGAAAAATTGTTTCTAATTTATACACCATCCATCCTACATGGTTTGTGGGTGGGGTGATAATTCATTATGGCCAATTGGCTCATTACATTCCTAGGTGAAATGGGCCTTAATACCAGTTTTATTCCATTGAATGTAACTTAGTTTAATTTTTCTTTTGGTAGGATGGAACAAAGGTCCATTTCACTTCAAAAGTTTAGATCTTCAAAAAGTTTCAAAGAATGTTATCCTTGGAAGACCTTACAAGTCACGAGGTTTTGGGGCAAAGGAACTGTTGTTTTGAGCATTTATTTTGTGATCATGGGGATGATGTTAATCCAAATTCACCTTGTGTTGAATTTTTTTTCTCTCAATGCAAGGGAACAATGGCCCAAAAAAATCTATTGTTCTTGGGATGATGGTGTTTGGATTTGGCTTGTGCAATGGCCTTGGGTGAATCAACACCTAAACTAATACCACCAAAGGATGAAGGACTTCACCACATTAAAGTGATGAATAACATGGATAGATAGGTAATGTAGATAGGTCAAGCACGTAGTATAGGTTTATTATTTTATCCTATTGGACTAGCATAAATGATTGAAATGTAGGGTGGGGGGTTGCTTTCCATTTGCATGCACTTCTTGGTCCAATTATTGATAATGTTTTGGAGGTCTTGTTCATTGCACACTCTAAAACTTTATATTCACTTTATTATAATAAAAAATTACAAGATGTACAAAACCAAAGCAAATGGCAATTTAATTTATACATATACAAAAATTTGAAGAAACAATGCCAAATAACATATTATGGTGTTACAAAAGTTGATGTAAAATAACTCCCACTTAATTCAATGGTGATTAATGAGGTTTTGTGACGTTAGATTGTGATAACGTTAATTTACATTTGGCTCTAGTTAATTAAAGTTTATGTACTTGCTTTCATGAAATTAACTAATTGTATACAACTAATTTCATGGTAATCTATAGTTTATGAATAAGGTGTGTTTCATGATTGTGTTCTACACCCTCCTTCACAACCTACCACATTATGTTAATGACTTATTAAAACCATTAACTCTTATTGATTTTTCAAAATTTGAAATATGGACTTTCTTAAAAGTTTCATAAAATTGTTTGTCTTGTTTTTGTGTGGGAACATAAATAACCTTTATGTCCATTTTTCTATTTTCTTTTGAATATAATGGTGATGAAGTTTTTATACGTTTGGTTTTAATGTGCAAGATGGGATTGGGTAAGTCTATAATATAATGAGCCACTGCAAATGTAACCACTCCTTAATAACATACTTGTGAATTTTTAATTTCAATTAAGATTTTATTTTTTTCATGTAATCTACATAGCGTGATGTAATATACATTCAAGAATGACATGTAAAAATATGAGTCAATTAGATCAACATTTGAAGGTGAAAAAAAACTAATTGAACACTTGTAACTAGCCTTAAGGTTTTAAGTACATCACATAAAAATGATCAAAATTAATCTAATTTTTTTTGGAAAATTTTCATATTCATGTATATTGAATAATTATTAGACTTTACATGGTTTCAAATCATCATTGGAATTGATATATAAATAAATTATAAAATTCAAAAATTGGAATTTTCTGTCCAATATTTCTTGGATAAATATAAAAATAAGTTGTAAAATTCAAAAAGATTATTATAAAAATATATTGTACAAGTCAAATATGTGATTAAACCCATGCAATGGTTGCATGCCATCTCAATTTCCAATTTCAAGCCCTTGTCTTTTTTTAAAGAACAAAAGAATTGGGTATGGTTCATTTTATTGTGGATGCACCTAATTCTTCAAAAGTTTTATCACATTTTGGTCATCACAAAAGATATTGTTTGGTCCTCATTCATTGCCCAATTTTATCAACAAGCATTTAAACCATATTACTTTTCTAACTCCATCTGCAAGGAATTTGTATTTTGTTTCAATTGTAGACAACATTATCATTGGCTATAATTTGCTAGTTTAGTATGTTATAGCATTTTTGTTTTTAAAAAACATGCATGTGGTCAATCTCCTCTTATTAAGATGTTTCACCCAATTTGTATGCCCACATTTTATCAATTTCAAATTTGAATTGCATAGAGAAAATATTTGGTGATTCATTTTAATTTTAACATATTGTAAGATCATGTGAGTTGCATCAAGGTGGGGTTGTTGTGGAGAAAACATGAACTTGTTCACATGGATAACTGAAAATGACAAGTATGGTCAAATGTTAGTTCAAAATATGAAGCTACTTACCATGCTTTGATAGAAAAAATGATCTATTTCTTTAGTTGATCCATATTTAACTACAACTTGAAAGCTTCTTCCATTGGTGTTTCAACATGTACACAATCTTGCATTTTATACTTGTATATCAACTTTTATGCATAAGTCTTTTGGAACAATAACACACCTTGAAATAGGTAGACAAATTACATTTCAACACAACTTAGTCGTATCATTTCACACATGTAACAATAGATCATACACATATAACCAAATTATCACATGCAAAGACCTTCATTTATACAACACTATAAATTGTGGTTAGATGCACTTTTGGTCATCCCTTGTTCCTAAAGAAAATTATCATTTTTCATCTACCACAAATGTCCAACCTGTTTTAAATCATAAAAGTTTGCCTTTTGGAGTCTACAGACCTTCAATGATCCTCCATCTTGATGTAGCCCTTTAGGCAACTCCATAAACACCTCCTTGTCTAAGTGTGTTAAAAAAGGTTGTCTTGACATACATAAGTGTTTGATCAACTAATTTTTTTGAGTAGCAAAACTCATAATTGCATGTGTACATTTACCCACTTAATGGTGGGTGCAAATATCTCTTGGTAGTTGATGCCTAATGTTTGTTCAAACTTACTCTCATGCAATGAATCTTGCCTTGATTTTTTTCATTATTGTTAGCTTGGTTTTAAAGACCCATTTTGAAGGGATTGGTAACGTTCCTTTGAATTGGTCCACAATCTTCCAAGTTTATTTTTTCCATATTGATTATAGCTCTTTACTCATCTTGATTCATCACATATCTCCATCCAAGGTGGCTCATGGCTTCAACATAAAAAATTAGTTCATGCAACTTAGTAAGCAACACAAAATCTTTTGTGAATCTTACTAGAGCTTTGTGCACATGATTTGACTTCCAAAATGGAGCTTGTTACTATTTTTCAAGATTCACCAATATATTTGTTGGTGGAACCAATTCCTTTGCAATGGTTGCCTTTTTTGTTGATTGAACTTGCAATAATTCATGAAACTTTTCGGTGGTGAATTTCTCAACAACAAATCTTTCATTTATTGTTGTCTCCTTAACATTCATCTTGATGCTCAATTTGGTTAATCTTTTTTATATAAACAATAATATTGTTACATCACCTTATTCAACATGTTGAAGTCACATGATTTGCTACAATCCATTCATGGATTTGTCTACTATTGCATCCTTTAAAATCATTATAATCTAGTCCAAAAATGAAATAGTCTACAATCTTTTCTGGTATTGTTAAAACCCACCAATATGCATCTTGTGTTCAAAGGATTTAACTTCATTCATTGGTTCTCCAACACATGTATATATGCCAACATACCAAATTTTTAAAAATGATTTACTCATGGAAGTACCCATAAATATTTTTATTTAATATTCATTACATTGTTCGTTCTATTAGGGCATTTGTTCAACAAGTACGTGGTAGTGTTATTAGCTTTTGTCCACAAATAACTCAAAATATTACATGCCAACACCATACTCCATGTTTTTTTAACAATCTCTTATTTTTTCTTTTTACTATAATATTATGGTGTGGCATGTATGCTTGAATAAGTTGCCTTGTGCCCGCTTCTTGGCAAAATTTGATGAACTTTCTTCACATGTATTCTCCTCCTTGGTCTAGTTTAAGAATCTTGGTCTTTATGCCTTCCATGTTTTCTACAAGTTATTTGAAAAAATTTGAAAATTTCAAAAGCTTCTAACTTTGTAGACATGAAATATCTAGTGATAGATTATTTACCATCGTTAAATTGAGAATGAAGCCATTTGGTTAATTACCTAATGGAAATGGGTGATTGGTATTTGTGTACCATCAATTAAAAAGGATTTGAGGATGGATTAAGATAAGGGAACCTATTTTGGTCTTGTGAAAGGGGGGATTTGAAAAGAAACTCCCGTCATTTTTGTATGGAGTTTTTTTGTAGGAATGAAAATAAGAAATGTGGTATGGAGAGAGAATAATGCAAGTGTTGTGCAAATGTGTGGAACTTCGGTGTATCATGTTGTTTTATTTATTTATTTCTTTCTTTCTTAATGCCTTACTTTCCCTCTAGGATGTTAATAGTTTATTTATTGTAATTTGGTGTAAAATATTGTAGTTATATCATGTTAGTATATTTTATCTCGTTGTCTTCTATTTAGAACTTGCCATTTGGACCACTGTAACTTGTTAAATGATAATGGTTACACAATAGTAAGAATAGTTTACAAGTCGTTTGTTGGAAGGTAGCAATTAAACCAAAGTAGGGCAACAAGCTTAGAAGGTATTGGGTAGCTAGATTAATCGATGTCAGAGGTGCTAGAAAGTAGTGACCTTCTTGTCCTCCCCCTTGGATAGTTGGAAATTCCAATTTGCTTTCATTTTTATTTCATTATTTTGTTTTTGTGTTGGAAGGTAGGGTTGCCTTCCTCATTGCAATCCTTGAAAACTACCTTCTCCCTTGTGATCTTTGAAGGTTTTGCCTTGTAGCCCTTATCCAAGACCTATTTGTTGGGCTACTAGGTCCACGATCTTACATTTGATTTTGTAAACACCATAATTAACTATATTGAACAACTTATTTACTTTAGACATGTTCAATCCACCTTTTGACATTGTCATCTTCCTTAGTAAATGATCACACTTTTGAAAAGGTTTTGTTATCAATCAAGTTTTAATAACACTTGCTATTTTCTTGCATCTCCACCTATTCCACAAAATTATGCAACACAACTCTCAAGCAAAAAGAAACACCTTAAATTGACCATGGTTTCAATACCAAGAAAAATTTATGAAGAAACTCATTTTATTGTTATCGCGGAATTACAAGATGTACAAAGCCAAAGTACATGGCATAATTTATACGTGTCAAATAATCTTTGAAAAAATGGTGGAAAATAAGATCCTATGGTGATGTACCACATAGGTCTCAGCATGAAACACTTGCAAAGTTTGTAGAGGGTTTGAAGCATCTTGCATAAAAAATCTGGTGAATAAATTACCCCAAAATTAAAAACTGTCGCAAAGTGTGGTGAAATTTCCCTCCAGTTTGTTTTTCCCTGGAGAATTTGGCATTTTCCCCCTCCAAAACAAGGAATTCGTAACAGAAAAAATAAAATAAAATAAATTATATATATATATATATATACACAATATATTTTAATTTTTGAGGGCGAAATTTCGTAAGGAAATAAAAAAGCACTGCAAGTTGGTGGTAGATGAGGAGGGTGTCATTAAAAAAACAAAGTGGCAA
>Ga0116228_10004606_pt1 | contig 12236 bp, 8 predicted proteins | sample S1TSphfallax_2_FD_89694 | JGI IMG/M metagenome (GOLD analysis project Ga0116228, IMG submission 89694) | Host-associated microbial communities from peat moss isolated from Minnesota, USA - S1T2_Fc - Sphagnum fallax MG | ecosystem: Host-associated > Plants > Peat moss > Unclassified | place: USA...
AAAATATTAAATTAATTTTGAGTCAACTAACCATAGTTAAATTAACTACAAGGTTAAATTTACTAATTAATTTAACCATGTTAGTTTAGCCATAGTCAATTTAGCCAAAATTAGTTTAACCAACATTAGTTTAGCCAAAGTTAGTTTAACTTCATAATTAGAATACGTCGCAATAGAAGAGCATATGGTTAGAAACTTGTGTTCTTCTTTCCACCACCAAGATACCACACACTTGCAACTTTTTGCATCAATAGGAAACCATTGAAATCCAATAAGCTCCCTTGACACAATGTCCATGTATGTGTGTGTGTGTGTGTGTGTGTGTGTGTGTGTTGTGCTATGAAATAAACCTTCAAAATCCATTTTTGAATGAAGATCAAAAGCTTTTTCAACCTTATCAAACATTAACAACTTGTTTGCTTCAATTAATAAAGGAAACAATAAATTTTCATCAAATTCAACAACCACAATAATGGCATTTTCATGACCCAAAAAATGGTGATTAACTGCATGTGTTTAAACCTTGGATCAAACACCAAAGCCAACATATTATGATATTTTTATCTTGTTTTGTACAACCTCATGTAAATATCAAACTAAGGTTTCTCAATAGAATCAAAGTATGTTGATTGCATCAACCATATTGGAAGATAGTCATGAATGTGGGAGCTTTCTCATCTATGTATTGCCAAAAGTAGATGTTGTCATCACAATAACAAGGAAAACATGCAAAAAATAAACACAAGGTAAAAGAACTTCTAAAATCTGTTGCTTAATTAAGATCGTAAGTTCCTTCAATTCATAATCAAAGACGTTATTTCAACAAAACTATTAGGAATAGTTCAAAAGGCCAACTCTTCATGAATGTTATGATAAATGGATATGATAAACCACAAGGCATTCACAAGCAATTGAAACAATCAAAGACATAACTAAAACGAATACCTTACAAATAGCCCATGTTTTTGGAAAAGGTACACAATTTTGCTTTGCCACATATTGGTTGTAATAACATAATGCAATAACATGTCGAAAAAATGGGCGTGTTAAAATAACAATGCATGATTTACAAATCTACAATGAACAAGGAAAAAAATTAGAACACCATTCAACCACACAAAATACATTTCAATTCTAAAACAAACAAAACAAGGAAAACAAAAGAGTAAACCCTTACCTTGCCTTCATGGGTGTGTTTAATTTTTTGGTCCTTAATCCATAATCAATGCAACCTTTATTCCATACCTTTGCCTAGTTTTTTGGGCCATGTAATACATTTTTAGAAGGCACCTTGAGCATCCTTTATAGATGCATAACTTAAACCAATACACATTTTGTCATCCATAATAGCATATTTGTGCACTTTTGAAAGCGCATGCCCAAAATATGAACCATCAAATGGCTCCAACAAACCCAAGCTATTGTATGATACAAGAGAATTAAGTGCACTTCCGCAAATCTACAATTTGGACCCTTTATCCTTTATATAGGGAACTTTTATTCAATTAGAACAAACCTTTCCAATAGCTCATACAATTTAGGAGCCATAATTATGCTCCTTGTGTCAATCACCTCACATAGGTCAATAGTGACATGCTTCACCGTTCAACCACTAAAGATAAAGTTGACAACCATAACAAAGATGTCATGCATTCCTTTTGATGTCCATAAATTGAAAATACATGTGGTAGACAAGCAACCAACTAATGCAAGCTAGACATACAATCTCATGGTTTTTTTGTATCAAGCTAGGTAGAACATTTTCAACAAAAGCCTTCCTTGATGGGAAGACAATTCATGAATAGAGCCTATATGATAACCTTTGGAACCAAACAAATACTATGATCTTTATAGGGAGAGACCTTTTAACCACCATTAACATTAGATCATTTAAGAAACCCACATGTGTTGGGTCATCTTTTTAAAACTTATTTGAAGTAAAAAAACCCTTATATTTGTAGACGAAAAAACATGCACCTTTTTTTACTAGTCTTTTGGCCATTGGGAACTTTTGCTAGAGCAATGTAGCTAGGATTTTTTGCCAACTTCTTCATGAAGGCATAATGGTCAACTTCAACATTTTTTCATAATTGTAATTCCATAAATCTTATCAATGCAATCACTCCTTTCTTGCACCTAATGTGCGTGGTTAGGATTTCAAGGCTAGTAGAATTACTATAGTAGATGATATACCTCATGATTTGATTTTGCTCCAATCCACAAGTTGGTTATTATTCATTTAAACAAATGCCCATGTGAATGAAGTATGGTAGTGTGGCTTCCACATAAGCGTCTATTTTCACAAGTTTTCCAAGTGCATTTTGGTGACATATGCATCTTCATGCACAACTTCAACATTAGTAGCTAATGGATTCTTTGGCTCCTTGTGGTAGACAACTTGCACATTGCCAATATTGTTGTTATCATGTCCTACAACAGTTGGGAATTCCTCATTGGAATGGATATCATGAACATTTATTGTATTCATGATAGGACACGAAGGCAAATTCATCATAAGTCTATTTGGTAAGAATTTGACACAAAATCAAAAATCAAAAACAAGTTTTGAATCGTTCACAAATTTTCTTAAACCTTGCAACAAGACTCGTGACAAGAGGACACTTGAAATTTTTAATCCTTTAAGAAAAACAAATAAAAAGTTTAGGGTTTAAATTATAAAGTTCAATGAAATGAACAAACTTGGTTGCTTGTTGCATCTCGTAGATCTCATTGAACATTGCCATGTGTCCTTGTACCTTCTTACTTGTAAGTAGGAAAAGAGCCCAATAGACAACAAATGAAAATACAACTAAAAATAGAAACTGAGAAAGTTCAATTCATGCACTTCCCTAGCCTTGTTGTACAAACACACCTTTGAACAAAACTTGTAACAAGCTGCAAAACAAGTGAAACACACACAAACAACAAAACTTGAATATTAAAAACCAAAAACACTATGATTAACTATCAACAAACAACACATTTGTTGAAATATCTTGTCCTCATTGCCCCCCACCTTGGAAAATAAAAATAGAATGATTGGCACAAAGGAGGTTATAGTTAGTTGATAATTTTTGTTATTTCATATATTCTCTTCAAACCAAGCAACCAACTTGCATTATGACCCAAATTGTGAACAAAAAAGTGTTGAAGGTGGAAGCTCAAGAACCACATACTTTCTTGTAATTTGCTTGGCTCTGAATTTGGAGTGTTTGATTGATTCCTCCTAAAGTTCAAGTGGTCAATAGGTTGCATTTACAATTTTAACAAAGCATTAACAAAAGGCTCAAAATGACCATTGCAAAGATAAAAGGAGAGTGCAGAAAGTGAAGGAGACATGAAACATGCAACATTTTGAAAACTATGAAACCTTAAACCTAACCATACTAGATGAGTATAAGACTGATCCTAAAAGGATATAAGTTGAGTTTTTTATAGATGCTCTTTCCAATTATCTCCCCCCAGGTTAGGTCCGGTTATAAATATTTGAATTAAAAAGTGTTCTGGTTATGAGGTGGGGTCGGTACTAAGTTGTAAAATGCCTAGGTAGGAGGCAAGCCCAGGTTTTTAGAAAGAGGAAATCTAATGGTCATATATATATATATATATATGGTGTGATACCTGATTAATACCCATAAATAAATCAAATACCCACTCAACACTGGTTTCTACACTATTTTATATTTACATGTCCCATGATGTAAACTTACACTTACATGGAGAGTGAGTCCTAAATCATATAGACACAACATGAGTGAAGACCTTCTTCAAACTTTCTGCATAAGGATGACCAAAAACAAAAAGAACAAAAAAAGAAGAAAGAATGACCATAGCTGAAATTCAAAAGAGCAAGCCCCCTGCCTTCCCACCCCACCGATCTAAAACCAAAGACCACCGGAGATTGAATAGCTTAGGAGCTGGAGGCATAGAGTATGTTATACTTTTTATTCTTATTTGTCATCTTAGTTGCCCTGTGTTCTTGATGGGGCAATCAAAAGTGGGAGTTTCATGTCCATTAGTAAAGGCTTTCACATCAAGGATTTGAGTGCTCCTTCTCCTCTGCTTTAGCTTGCCCTCACATTCTCTCTCCTAAGGAGATTTTTTACTGGCAAATGTTCGCCAAATTTTGACCTGAAAAATATGATTTTCACTTATTCAAAGCGATTTTCATGGAGAAAAGTAGCCGAATTTTGCTAAATTTCCAGAAGAAAATGTCAAATTGCCAGATTTTTATGATAAGTTCCAGACTCCAGTAAGTAGCAGAAAATATAGAAGAATTAAAAAAATAAAAATCATATCCACTCTGTAGCCAAACTTTACTTATTTTTTCTTTGGATTATCACCACTTTGACTACAACACAAAATTGGCAAAAACAAAGCACCTCTCTCCTCCACTTCCGTTCTCCCTCTTGCCATGCTTTCCTCACTGTCCTCAGTGCTCACCTTGTACTGAGCTTGTCTATCTAAATATTAGTGTCAAAATGAGTTAGTCGCAGTCTGCAGGTAAAAGCCACAAGCAAGTAGCTTAGGTACTATAGTTCAGGGCCCTCAACGGGGAGGAACTGAAGCTTAGTGTAACCTACTGTAGCAAATGCACACAGTCCTAGGAGCTCCACAACTTCACTCTAACCAGAAAGTCAAAATTTGAAAAAAACATTTGAAAATTTTTCATCAATTTTTCTACTTGGATCTTAGAAGGAGAATTTTTCATACCAGCTTTTCAACTTTTGGTATAGGTTGTAGAAACCTTGTGCCATTTATTGTTGAATTCCTCCTGGGATGCTTACATATGACATAACATAAGAAGTGTAAAAAAATGTCAAGCTTTTGAGTTCATTCATTGGCGTTGAGTTAACATTGAGTAAAGAATTTGCTAATTAGGATTTAGAACTGTATCCAAGGTAGGCAGGCTGGTGTCCGAACACTTAATGTAGGGTTTGTTTGCCGTTTTTTGAGGAGGGCTCTATTGTTTATGGTGTCTGAAGAGTAGCTGCAGCCCTCCTCTTGGTGCATGTATCACACTAAAAGTAGTCAAAAGCAGATTAGAGGCGAGAAAATTACAGGCCTCCAAAGTAAGGGGGAAATTGTTTTTACAGATTTTTTTTGATTGAACGGCTCACAGCCTATTGTTCAGAAATACGCTTGTAGAGCTTAAGATGGCAGTTTCAGAGCAGTTTAAATCACTCAATTTGAACCAAAAAAAACGACAAAGTTATGCACTGATGAAGTAGGAGTGGTCAAAATGAAGAAAAATGCAAAAAAACACGTTTTGCAATTCAATTTTTTTTTTTTTTTTCTTTACTGCTCTTTTTTGGCTGCTCCTTTGGCTTTGCATTTCAAAGATGTTTGTAAAGCTTGAGAAGGTGCTTCTATAACATTTTAAATCGCTCAAAATGGAGAAGAATTGAGAAAGATCTACCAAAGTGTTCAGTGATAGGCTAATGTTTGGTGATAAGCATATTTACACTACTATTGATTTCTTTGAACATCTTGAATGTATATATTCCAGTGGGCGGTTCTTAGAATGAGGCATAGATACTTATTGAATATCAACCTGACTAATATACCCATTTACCTGCTGCTTCTAGAAAAAAAAACGAACTAGCCAGAAAACCATAGTTTCTTTTCTAATTCTTTCACGAAAATTGTCTATTCTTAAAGGATTTTGGAATAACTAGAACTCATGGTTCTTTTATTCCGATTTTTTCAAAGAACCAAAACTGATGGTTCTTTGATTCTGAAATAATTAAAGAACTGAAGTCAACAGTAGGTACTATAAAAATTCAAAGAACCACCCAGCACTGGTATATTCAGTTTGGTGTAGGAAGGTGCCCTTGGTTTGGATGAAATCTGAATTAAGGTTTTACAATGGTCCTCAACGTTACCTCCATGCAGAAGAGGAAAAATCCTCTTAGTAGAACTACCATTGCTATGAAGTATTGAACTATTAATAGATACTTCATAGCCTGAACACACAACATACTTTTGAGGACAGAAGGATCTCTCAAGTGTAGATTGGCATCCTTAAAGTAGGCCTTCTGAACTTTACTAACTTAGAGTACAGAGTATTATGAAATGATAAGTATGGCTACTCATTGGATGGAGATGAATCATGGCCTTACAATCAATCATCATGATTCATATCCATCCAATGATTCAACCTTTCATATGAATCATGAAATTGGTCTGAAAGGGCTTGAGAAATGATGTCTGGTGTTGTTGAATAACTACACTTCTCATAATTTTACTCTACCACAAATGATAATGGTTAAATATGATGGAAAATTATGGCACTTGAAATCCAGTGTATTATTATTAATTTTTCAGTTTTCTGACCTAGCAGCATTATCCATCATCCCAAAAGATATTTAACATTAATTGGTGACAGGTTTGTAGAAAACTGTCCAAACTGTAGATATTTTTTCAGGGCATTGTTCTATATTTCTGAACGAACTAGATCAAAATCTAGTGAATCATTTTTTTAAAAATATATATTTTCAAAAATGGCAAAACTAATCACTTTTTTCATTATTTTAAAAAAGAAATCTCCACAAAAAAACACTGATGTGGATATATTTTTCACAATTCTGTTTAACTAGGCTATTTAACTGTATTATACAACTATTATACGACTACCTATTGTACAATGAAAAGTGAATATCATGAGTTATAACTAGGTTAGACCAGGGATAACATCTAATACAGTATGGCCTAATCGTGAATAGCACCCACAACAACTAACTAGGGGCATAAAGGTCATACACAACAATCTATGAAAATTATTTTGTAGGGGCATAATGTGGCAAAGAGTAGCACAAGAAGAGGTACAAGGTAATTAGTAATTGCTTTTGAAGGTAGTTTACAAGCATGGAGTAGTATATAGAGTGGGGGAGATAGCTATACGCATCTACCTGGTAATGAAGGAAGGAGGTTAGTAGATACTTAGCCAACAAACAGAGAGACGAATTAATACAGATTATAATTTCATCCATGCGATGCCTTTCATCATTCATGCTGTCAATTTTGTTAATATTCTGAATTTCACTGAAAAATTACACTGAAAAAACAGATATGTGGACATAGTTTTGTCTAAAGAAACATTCGACAAATTATGAAAGTTTGCCCAAAAAAATGTTGCTCATAACACACTAAATACATGAAAAAAGAAAACAGATTCAACATTTGATTTCCAATGTTGTTTAATATTATTCTCGATAAACCATAGATGAAACATGCCTTAAAAATGGAAGTAAAAGACTTTTGTCTTCTCTTTTGTCTCCTCTCTTTTCATATCTTTTGGGAATAATTTGTGTAATTATCTAAGGTTGTAAAGATCCACAAAGCTGATAGTGATAGGCCTCCATACATGGTGTTTTGCATAAATACCCAACTCACATTAGGTTGACAAAATGTGGAAGGACAGTTTTCATTGCAGAGAGGATCCAAAATATTGGGTCATTGTATGGATTGAAACAATTAACGCACCAAAACAGAAAGAATTGCCTCAAATGCTCGAGTGCCTACTACTCCAATTGAGCCATTTAATAACATGCTCAAGTATTGAATTTTCGCCTTACACCCATCACATGCCTTGAAATATTGTGAGCTCCTCAAGCAGAACTCAGGCCAGCATCACCTAGACAAGGATTCGTTTGGCACTAAACATGTTGAAGGTACATGAGTATTAGTTGGGTTTTTGTCCACCTTGCAATTGGGGATAGAACCTAATATTATTTGACCTTCTGACTTTTGCATGGTTTGTTGTTTTATGAAATCCCTATTGCTTTCAATTGGGTCACAAGCAAGTAGAATTTATGTTTTTTATGGTGGGAATTTGTAGGGTAGGAATGCCCATCACTGAAAATAAGCTGGTAACCGATCGAGCGAATTGTTTAGGCTCCGGTCAGTCAAGGGAATAAAATACATAAGTCTTTGTGTAGTTTTCACCCTATCACCAAACACAAGGTGAAAAGAACCAGCGTTTGGTGGTTTTTGCTCCCCCACATAGTCAACAAAATTTGTGTTCGGCATTGGGTCAAATTAAAGCCATTTTTATACTCTTTGCACCTCACTTATATTAAAGATGTGGATGGTGATCACAGACCAACATTGCACTTATACAAATGAGCCACTCACATATGAGTGCATAGCAGCCCAACAAACAAGGTTATTTCAGCTCACTTTACAAGGAACAATTGTTTGCTAGTGGGTCATTTGAAGCAATATTTAAAAGATTTAGCATTTTAGAGTACAAATAATCTTTTAAGTGCCCCAACAAGGTCTCAACACTTAATACAAAACAAAATCTTTGCGTCCGAAAAGATAACAAATAAATTTTACTCTAAAAAGCATGTACATTTGCACAAGAGCATTAGAATCTCACCAAAATTAGACATTACAAACTCTGTAAATCATATTAGAAGGATACACTTCAAAAATCCAAAAGCTTTTCAATTTCTCTTAAGCATCATTGCAAGAATGTCCTCACTATCCAAGGTTGTAGAAGATGGAGTCTAGAGTTTCATAGTGCTTATATTTCCTAGTTTTAAAGGGTTTAGAGGAAATAGAGATGAGACTCCAACTACTTTAGAATTAGAACAAGGGCTAGGACATGTAAAAGAAGCAAACAACTCACATGATTGTTGCATACAAACAAGTGTCCAAGATCAACCCACAAAAGCATCATTTGCAAGAATAGGAATATTTGATGTAGATAAACTCTACCAAGAAAATTTCAACATGTATCTATACTATCATTGAATCTAGCAATCTACAATTCCTAGAGTAATAAGGAGATCAAATAGCTCCGTTTCTCACAAATTTCAACAAGTTGCAAGGCATTATAATGTCAAATACACACTAACAACCTACACAACAACCACATATGTCAATTTAGAATGGGGTGACTTCGAAAATTTCTATGCAACAATTTCTTCTAACCCATTTTTAAAAAGTCATGCTTTTGAACATTATGCAAAACTAACCCATTTTTTTCAATCTTGGGGATTCATACAAAAGGTTCAAATATACCTATTGTAGGACCAAATTAGACCCCCCCAACTTGCTAGAGGTTAGGACTAGGAGGCAAGGGATTAGCATCATAGTCCATTGTACTTCGTAGGAGATGAAGTAATATGTAGGACCAACAATCCACCAATAATTCTAGCACAAGCAAAAAACTAGCAAGAGTAAACAAGGTTCCTAGCTTAACACAACAAGGAATATGGACATTTGATGCGCTAAAAGTTGCAATGGATGTAGTGGAAAAGGATGAATATATTTGAAAAAAACTAGCAAGATTTGGCACATATTAGTCACATCCCTTTCAGGATCACTTGAATGAGAAGACAAAATCAAGAAAGCAAGGGCCACAAGGTGTGCTCACAAACTAGAAGGATGAAGCACTTGTGGCCCTTGCTTTTTTGATCTTGTCATCCCATTCAAATGATTTGAAAGGAATGTGATTGGTATGTGCCAAAACTTGTTAGCTTTTCTCAAAGATATTCATCATTTTTCCACTACATCCATTGCAACTTCTAGTGCATCGGATGTGTTCATAGACCAAAAGGATGAAACACTTGTGGCTTGGATTTTAAAATGCAAGAATGTGGACTTTCAATCACCTTGCATCAGTTCATTTACTTAAAGTAACAGAATGACACAAACTAGGCCCACCTTTTTCAAACATGGAATTCCAAGGAATTCATGGTCGTAATGTTTCAAGCATCAACATCGAAAGCTAAGTATTTGACTTGTTGAAGGATTAAATGTCTACAAAGCACATGATCTCACAATCATGCAACATTTTTTTACCAGAATCTACAAACACTCCATACACAACACAAATATAACCTTGATCACATTTAAAATTCAGATGAAACAAGAATCCAAGCATGGCGATAATTGGGGGCAAAAAGAGGCTCCAATAAAGTTTATAAAACCATTCCAAGGTCCATGGAATGGTTAACGGTGAACTATGTTATTAATGTAGCAGGAGATTTCCTATTAAGTTTTTATATCTTCGGAGGTTAGTGGATCACAGATGATTACATCATATTGTGCAATGCAGGTACATGTATGACAATGCAAACCAAAGCATGGATGACATCTTTCCTTTTCAAAAACAAATTGTCATTTTTCAAAAAATTAGTCTTTCAATCTAACTAACATCTCTTAATTCTAGATGGACATGGATCACAAGTTATGTTAGAAGCAATTGCATAAGCACAATAATTTGGTTTAAATATGGTCACTTTACTAGCTCACACATCTCATGTTCTATAACCCCTAGATGTGAGTTGTTTCAAACCATTCAAAATTGTTTTTAAGAAAGAAAGAGACAATGCAATGGTCAAGAATAATCACTGTGAATTAAACAAATGCACATTAGCTAACTGGGCAAATACGAGCTTGGACTAATCATTTTCCAAAAAAAATATTAGGAGTGGGTTTAAGGGTATAGGAATTTGGCCTCTGAATCCAAAGGCAATGGATCACAAGATTAGGCCATCTAAAGTGTACACAACAACACCTATAAACATTTTAGATCACGATAACGAGGGTTCTGATGATACAACTAATGGGCAAGAACAGTGGGGAGAAGATGGAATTGCTACATAGTTGATGAACATAGCAACAACATTGTAAAAGCTTGAAACTCTAGAAGCATATGAACATGAGTAATCAAATGTGAAGTATTAAGTGAAGGAACCTAGGAGCCCTATTGTTGCAGATGCAAATGGGTAAACATAAATGATCCATGATCTAATTGTTGATGCAAATGGACCTATAATTGAAGTGCAACAAGTTCATCATCTTACAATAACAACTTAGGAGTTAGTATCTTTTGTAAAATTTGCTCTCCTTGCCACATTTGTCGGTAAGGAAAACAAGGAGAGAACCATTAATGGACTATAACCAATCATATGTAATAACATCAAGTGAATATTTTAGCATTTTGCAACAAAAAACCTTAGCCAAGAAGCAACAAAAGCACTAAAACAACAAAAATGGAAAGACCAGGAAGACGACAATAATTCAAGGAGATGATCACCAGGAAGGGGATGACCAAGACTAAAAAGACAACGATAGTTCAAAAAGATGATCACTAGGAAGGGGATGGCAAAGTTCAAGGAGATAATCACGAGGAAGGGGAAAACCAAGACCAGGAAGTTGAAGGTGACAATTCAAAGAGAGATCATCAAGAAGGGGACAACCAAGACTAAGAAAAGTGCGTTAGTTTAAGGAAAAATTCTTTAGGAAGGGGATGACCAAAACCAAGAAGGGGGCAATAGAACTTAAGGAGATGATCACCATGAAAGGGACGATAAAGACCAAGAAGAGGGTGACAAAGTTCAAGGAGATGATAACTGGGAAAGGGATGACCAAGACTAGGAAGAAGGCAACAATTCAAGGAGACGATCACCAAGAAGGGGACAACCAATACCATGAAAAAGATGATTACCATGGAAGAGGATGATCACAAGGAAGGGGATGATCAAGACCAGGAAAAATATGATTACCATGGAAGGGGACAAACAAGACCGAAAAGAGGGGAGTAGAGCTCAAGGAATTGTATTGCTAGGAAGAAGACAAACTGCACATGGAAGGGGACAAATTGCTCTACGACAAGCACTAAACCTCAAGAGTTGCCACATTTTGTCACCGAAAGAAGACAATTAGGAAAGGAGCAAGAGCTCACTAATGCACAACTCTCTCATGCAACCATACTTGCACACACACCACAAGAGGAGTGAAAACTTTCATCCAATGTACCAAAATAAAATAAAAATAGTAGTCTTAACAAGGGGATGAAATTTGTTGCAAACATTGAACAACCATGCCAGGAAGTGAAGAGGGAGCATAGATTCAATCGAACCAATGTAGAGAGGATCCTAACTTGAACCCAAAACCCTAACAGGCAACACCACTTGATTTTTTAGGGTTATTCAAACATGCCATTACCCATAACTGTAGATTTTCATAACCACTAGTGGGTACCAGTGACCTTCAGCCACTCTGAAGTCCCCGGTTCATGTTTTAGTTTTCTTTAGAAACTTTTATCTTTTTTATTTTTTTAATGTGTTTTTCTGTTTTTATTATTATTTTGTATAATAAAAATAAAGTGTTTCTTTTTCACTTTTGTATTTTTGTTTATTTGGATGCAAGTTTGAAGTTTGGAGAAAGAAGAGACACCTCATTCTTTTTCAAGTAGGGTTTTTCTTCATTATTATAAG
>Ga0116228_10004607_pt1 | contig 12235 bp, 10 predicted proteins | sample S1TSphfallax_2_FD_89694 | JGI IMG/M metagenome (GOLD analysis project Ga0116228, IMG submission 89694) | Host-associated microbial communities from peat moss isolated from Minnesota, USA - S1T2_Fc - Sphagnum fallax MG | ecosystem: Host-associated > Plants > Peat moss > Unclassified | place...
AGCACCAAAGGTGCTCCAAATAAGCACTAACCACTTTGTGTGGGTTGTGTGCAGGCCCGTGTGAGTGAATAAGCTTGTCAATTCTTCCTAGTCCCATCCCGGAGCTCCAACACGCCCCTCTACCCCTCCAAGTGTCGTGAGCTAGGGAGCGCATCCCGACTCTTCCTTCCGCTGTCTTTCACTTGGACTCACATTTGAGTCCTTCAAGGAGTTGGGAGTGCGTCAGGATAACCATGTGCAAAAGGGAAAAATGGCAACAACATGCAAACTCCAATTACATTAGGTGCATAAAAACCCAACATAAAAGGAGAATGGATGTGACAAAGGTAACAAACAAGGTTAAATCACAACATTTGGAGACACCATGAAAACTATCCATTGCCTAATCAATAGTACAGTGTTCACAACATATGGATGTAATTAGCCCACATTACTTGGTCCAATGTTGGGTCGAGTACCCAAATAACAATGTTAATGCACCTTCCTCTAGGGGCATTAGAACAAAAGCACAATTGGCAAAGGTGTGTGCAATTGAACAATAACATGAATGGGGCAACATTAGTTCAAACCTTTTCAAGAGCAACATTTTCTAATGCAATAGTTGCCACAACATGAAACAACTTCTATTTCAACAATAGTAAACACATAAACATCACATGTCTCATTAGAATTGCCAACAAGCTTATCCAACAAGTTGACAACAAGCAAGGCGGAACTATACGTTAGACATTAATTGTTTATAAAAAGTAGTGGACAAACAAGGTTAGTCATAACCTTTGACTTGTTTGGCATGATGGTGGATAATGGACGATCAACCAAAAAGATAAGGCTCATCCAAAGATGTTCAATAGAAGAAATTTGATTTTTTTTACTTCAATTTGAGTTTAAAAGTTAGTCACAAGTGACACACTTACGACTAAAAACCTTTAGTTGCATTGGACAATTTGCACATGCGACATGTATTTGCAAATGAAAACATAATTCATGATATCATCATAGTTATGGAAAATGTATATAGTCAATTGATGAGAACATATATGTTCTCATTTGTTGACCATTCATATACCATTTCTCATGTTGGCATGAAAGTATAGCTACTTGTGGCTATATTAATAACCATATGGTGGCCATGTCAATAAAAAAAATTGGAAGTAATTTCCTCGAAGGTTCAACTGTAATTGTATTTGTTAACTATTTGAATGTTTATATTGCACATAATTATATTATTAATAAAATTAAAAAGGAGAAGGATGACAAAGGATATGAAATAAACTTTTGTGAAGGAGAAACATTACAATGATACTATCCCATAGATCTTATTAATTAGCCTACTCATCTACTACCTATTATCTAACTTCTTTAGCTACTAATTATTACTTAACCTACTATTGATTAACTTGAACTTAACTTACCTACCTAGGTTCATTATTATTTATAGGTACCTATTATTTATTATATATCTAGCCTAGCTATTTACATATGGACATATTTACTTGTTCAACTACCTCACCTACCAAGACCAACTAGGTAGTTAATAGTAGGTAGGCTAGTAAGGCATGTAGGTTTGTATGTAAGGTAGGCAATAAGTAAGTCTTTAATGTACCTTTAAGAGAAAAAGAAACCTAATGTGCCATTAGGTGTATATATTTTTAGTACGTTCAATAAATTTTATTATACCTTAGGGGCTTTAGGTTCACATCATAACTGGTAAGAAAAATTGGTTTCAATTGTAATGAATGTGTGACTAATGTGATGTAAACTATTGTTTGTGGATGAAAATATAAATAAAATGCCCTTCAAAGAATGATGAAACATTTAGTTGTGACAGAATTGTAAATATGTCAAAAATCAAATTTAGTTGCAAAAAGGACCTTACATAATTGTGCGTGACAAAGTAATCACATGTGGTCACACATTTATTGATTGCAAAAGATAAGATTTTTTTTAGTGGTTAACAATGAGGTGGTCAAAGTCCTAATTTTAAGGTGTAACAACTCCCATTGTTTTTTTGAGAACAATTACATAATGTTGGGTTTAAAATTGTGTAGTTTATGTCATGGTAGTCTGGATCATGTCATCGTAATAGTAAAATGGAGACATACCACATATGCATATGGAGTTTTAAAGTTATGTAAGGACCTTGGACCTAAAATGCCAAAAAAAACTTGAGAAAGAAATCAATCAAAATGTTTAAAGTAATGTAAAAACTTTTGCAAGAGTTGAAAATTTCGCAAAAAGTAAAAGTTCAACGCAATTAGTTAAGATTTCAAGAATTAATTTAGCATCTCCCCCATAGTAGGGAGAAAATTCTTAATGATGGATGATGAAAAGAGGAGAGATCATAACACCTTAATACAAAAAGGTTCAAGGGCCACTAAACTTAAGGGGAATCAATTTATTTATTGTATTGAGTAGTTGTTAAGTAAAACGTTTACATGTTGATGACCCAAGGAAAAATATGATAAAAAAATTGAAACGACAAAAGGTTGTAGTAAACTTATGGTGCATTCACACTTTATGTTAAGTTAATGTTAAATGAAAATCTAGGTGGCATCCTAGGTGGCACACAATTTTAAATAGGTGATAGCTCAATGTTAAATGAATGTTAACTTAACATAAAATTTTCACGGTAAGTAGGTTTAAGGTAAGTAGGTTTAAGTCTTAAATGACTAACATGATGTGAGGGGACTCAACACTAGAGTCCCTAACACAAGGTGTGAACACAACTTTTAGGAGTGTCAAGGCCTTAAAATTTATTTAAAGCAAAGAAAAATTCACATGAGGTTACTTTTAAAGTGTTCATAATTGATGAAATAATAGGTAGTGACATCTTAATTGTAATTACAAGGATGACACATGGATGAATGTTCATGATTGATGGGATGATATTGACATTCCCATTTGTGAGTTTGATCATTATACACTTTCATGTAATTCAACGGAATGACAATGATATCCCTATTGTGATTTTTTATTGACAAAGATAACCTATATTATTGTAGTACCTTAATATTTTAGTTTGGCACTTAGGTGTTGCACAATTAATTTATTTTTCAAAATCAAGTTTGGGAGTAGAAATGATAACTTATAAAGTTTTTGGCTTGATATTTTATGTCAAAATCAATGAAAATGCAACAAGGATGATTGATTGTTGCATTTTAATGCCACTAAAAACATCTTATTAAAAGAGAAATATTGCATGAACATCACACCGGGTATGCGTGGGTGAAATTGATACCCGGACCAGCTGGTGTAGTCTTCTAGAGGGAGCGCGTGCGCAGTTTGAAGCTTTTGGAGAGCGATGGCGATGGAGATCGGAACTGCAGTGGCGGCACTGTGGGGATGTGGTGCGTCGTCGTAGTGAGCAGATCGGCGGTTTGGGAAGAAGGGGAGAGATGGTGGCGGGGATGAGGAGGAGTAGTAGTATTTTGGCTAGGTGCCGGTGGAAAGTAGTGGTGGGGCGGAGTACTATGCGAGCCTTGAGCATGGTGCCGGATTCAGCCAAGGCAACGCATCTGGGTGGCATTCCACGCCGAATCATCCTCACCACCGTGGGAGCCTTCGCCAAGCTTTATACTACGGTTCTCAATTCCACACAGGTAGGTCTCTTTTTTGTTGCCCTCCTCCTTTTGCATCTCTTGCCATCTATCAATCTCGTTTTAATTTTATTTTTCCTTCTTTAGGGTCTGGATATGGTCTATGTAGGGTTCAATAGTTTCTCTTTTGTTTTGTGTTTTCACCATCGTGGCTCACTGTCTTTGTAGGCTACATAGGTCCTCTTGTAAGTGGTTGCTACAAATGTCACCAAGTGGATGCTACATGTCTGACATTCAACTCAATGCAGCTGAGGTTGTTCGTGAGCAGCAGCCATGCCTTCATTTCGTCTTGTCCTTGTTCTAACACTCTAGGGTTTTTTGTAACCCTAAAATTGACTAAAGTTTTGCTCGAAGAATTGTATGCAAGAGCATCCCAGTTGTTTGTGGAGTATTTCTTGATTCTCATGAGATTTATTGTAGTTTTGTTGCTTAATGATCATGTTGTAAGCTTGTCTGGTGGAATGGAATGGTTGCAGGTGTATAACAAGGACATGCTGATGTCACTGGTGATGTCACGCTCCCCGGGTACACCTCTTGTGACTGTCAGTAATCATATGTCCACGTAAGTGTGCTGGTAATCCTTAGGTTTCAGGAGCAAGAAATGTGCTCTACTTCATTACTATTGACTGATAAGAGATCTCTTGTAATTTGACTTTCCCTCATTTCCATGTTCTCTCTTGTAATATCCTTAGGATCAGTCATTTATCAGCCAGAATTTCTTTGTTACCTTCTCATTTTTCTTGTAGGTTGGATGACCCTTTGATGTGGGGTTTCCAAGGCTTCCCAATCTCAGACCCGAAGCTGTGCCGTTGGACATTGGCAGCCAGTGATATCTGCTTCACCAATCCCTTCTACTCATATTTCTTCCGCTTGGGTAGGTATGTGTATTAGGTACTTGCCAGTGTCATACTTTGTTCTCACTAATGTCTGTCAATTTGTTAAAACTGCTGTTTAATAAAATAGCAGATATTCAATGGTTCTAAATATCTGGGTGTATTATGTGCTTTAAAAGTGGCTCATGGCTGGCAAACCCTTGGATTGGAACAGAAAGAAGCTCTTATCAAGAGCACTTACATACCCTATCCAAACCCCGAATTCAAGCTCTTGGGGTTAATTGTTTATTGTTTGGAGTTGAAAATTGTTCTGGGCATGCTTAAACATTTAACCTTAGTATATTAGAACCATTGTTTCCTAATTTTAAGAAATTTTTACAACTTTCTGACTATCCAATTCTGATTTATTTTAGAATGTATGGAGGTGCAAGTAGAGTGCAGGTTTGAGTATGTTGTGGGTTGTGATTGTAAGCAGGCAAATGCATACCTATAACTCGAGGGGAAGGTATTTACCAACCACATATGAGTGAGGCTCTTAACCGTATCAATGAAGGTGACTGGGTGAGCAGTTATGGGACCAACTTTACTGCCAGTATTTTTTGTTTAGAAGATTTTGAGTAATTGGCTTGGGTTCAGTATGTGTAATCCAGCTGAAAATCATGATAACTTTTGATTGTATGTGTGGCATGAAGTGGTACATTCCCCTATCTGATTGGCTTGTAGATGGCATGTAGATTCACACATTTCCAGAAGGCAAGGTTTGCCAAGAGCCATCTCCCCTTAGGCGATTGAAATGGGGAACTGCTAGTCTGATTGCACGTGCTGCAGTTTCACCCATTGTCTTGCCCATTGCTCACAGTGGGTTTGAGAAGGTACAGAAATCTGTTGTCTCATCCTCTCTGTTTGACCCCTTTTTTAGAAGAGTTTGTTAAATAGGAGGGCCAGGTCTATTCACTAAAGGATACAGCCAGTGTTAACATTGGTGTCTGTGTGCTTCACTCTGATTATGTTCGGTCTGTTTCTTGGGACTCACATTCAGAGAAGATACCTCAAAAACTTGTTGCAGGTGTTACCTGAAAATTACTGGCATGGGCGGCGTCCACTTGTTCCATTGTGGATGAAGCACATCAGTATTGTTGTTGGGGAACCGATTCAGTTTGATCTTCCAGGCTTGAAGCGAGCTGCCCATGACTGGGCCAGGGCTTCTGCAGGTGTTGATGATACCAATGGCAAACTATTTTTCTCCAAGAGTGACAAGCTTGTAGGTCATGGCAGCACAATGAACAATCCTCACCCTCTGCCATTTGGGATAAGAAATAGTCCATATTGTCAACAGGCTGCTAAGACTTTTGATGGCATGAGAAGTGGGCATCAAGAGGTGTCAGAGCCAGTGCTTGAAGAGGCTGCTTGGAGATGGATGTATACCCATATAACAGAGCACATTTGGGTTGCACTACAAGACTTGGTTTGGAAGGCCAAGACTTTGAATGAATCGAGATGCAAAGAGCAGATACATTGATGTATATTTAATTTCAGATGCCTTTGAAAGTTTGACAACAGTGTGGCTTGATTTTTCACATCTCTCCAGACATATCACTGTTTACCCTCATGCTGCCCTAATCATTGACGTTTTTTTACTAAGGTTTTATTCATGGACAATCTACTCCTATCCTCAAGGCCTCTGCATAGTTACTTCCTTTGGAAGGGGGGTTGTGATACCTTATTATTCCTGTTAAGTAATTCCAAGGCAATTTGCTGTAGACACTTGTTTTCTAGGCGTTCTTTTGAGGTGGGCTAACCAAATATCAACCACAGTTGAGACGCAGAGAACTCAACAGCACCTTATTGCAGGGGCCACTCAAATAGAGCAGGAGTTGACAAAGCACAATTTTCAGGCAGCTGGATTGCTAGCTTAACCTAACCCATTGACAATGACTGCTTATGAACATCTGCATTATTTGAACTCTTCGAGGTTTTCAGTTTTCACTCTTGGAAAGTACTAGGATGCCAAGAACTGATCAACAGTTTCTCCTTTTTCAGATTCCTTTTTCTTGGATTCAATAAGGGTCTAATTTTCTGCCAGGAAAAAAGAACAAAAGAAGCAAGACAAGGCTCCAATAGCATCTGAATGGCATCAATTTAAGAGTCAAATTTGACTGGAGAATCTCAGATAGTTACAGTTTCTTAAATTGGTCAGCTGATGATAAGAATGTGGACTCTGTTGCAGCCTGTCAAAATTTTCAGGATCCAATTGTAAGTCCTATTTTGGGCTTGGAGATACACATAATCAAGGAGAAAGTGCAGCAACCTGTTAATTCTTCAGATCCATTTTGTAAGTCCTATTTTGGGCTTGCAGACAGACATTCAAAGAGAGAGATAATGGGAGACAAATTTACCTGGGAGGAGAAAGTGGAGCAACCTGTCAATTCTTCAGATCCATTTTTTCAGTCCTATTTTGGGCTTGTAGACAGACGTTCAAAGAGAGAGACAATGGGAGACAAAGGGAGGCAAAATCTACCTAGGTAAAACATGGAAAGGTTGGTGGGAGAGTAGGTAGGGAGATGAAACTAAAGGGCAACAAAACTGAAGAATATGATGGAGCAAAGGTGGAGGAGAGAGGGAAACAAATAGTTACCCATTTCACTTAGCTGGACAAATAGGGTGCAGAGGGGTCCGGCAGCACAAAAAACTGAAAGTCAATTAGCCATGAAGTCTGACAAAGTGCATGTCTGGGGTGAACACAGCTCCTCCAACATGCTGAATCCTAATCTGTGGTGTCTTCCACCCTCCATTTGATCCCTCTACTAATGGTCCTACTACTTAACTCTGAACTTGAAACAAAAACCTTATTATTTGGCACATTATTTCCCTTCACAACTAAGCCATGATTAGAACAGAGAATGGCATTTCCTCCTGCAGTAGGCATCACAATTGAATATGGTGATGTCACATATTACACTGAATCTGTCAAATTACTATAAACACTGCATACTTTTTAAAAATAAAAATGGATGAAACCACAAAGTTTACCACCTCACCGATAAATGCTATTAACCATGGCTCTGTCAAATTTAATTGGCATAATATTCATCAAGAATATGTCGCACAATTGATGTATAAGGTGTAATGATGTTGTGGATATTTCCAAATTGAAAACACCCATTCAAATGTGATGAACACTGAAGAGGTTACAGAGGGATAGGAGCCAAGTGCTTCTAGCTAGTATTATCTAGATCAGAAGATACAGTTGAAGGCAATTGGAGTTAGAAAATTGCCATTACTCTGAGCAATAGTGACGTAGGATGTATCGGCTTTCATTCATTTGTGGCAGTCTGCATGTGAGGAGTTGGAAGCATGTAGTAGTAGCTCTAAGTAGGATCTGGAATGGATTCTGTTACTGAAATCAATCTGACATGCAATGGGAAAAAAGTTGTAGTTGAACAATTCTTCTACATGTATACACCATCTATCTGGTTCAGAAGAAGAGACCTGGACACTTCTGGTCTTCATGTGTAGGGTGTGGACCCAAGAGCAGTTGAATGCCTCTCTAATTGCAGAGAGAGAGAGAGAGAGAGAGAGAGAGAGAGAGATTCACCACAACCCAAGTGCACAAACACTTTACTACCCCACCATAAAGGGGATCTTAGCCCAACAATCCTCATGCAGCATCACTTCACTATTGGTCTGGCTGGCATGACTTTTGAACATACCAGGCCTGCTTCTGGTATGGGGCTTTGATTTTCTTTTCATAAAGGCTGATACTGGAATTGGGCACTTTAGAAAACTTCCATACCATTCTGGTCTTGGTATTGGGTCCAAGACTGATTATTGGCTGCTATTAGGCACGTATCTGGTATATACTGAATATTGAGACTCCTGAAATTGGTGTAAGGGTGATGTTACCTCAAGTCCCTACCAGGCTGGTACTGGTATAAGGCTGGTATTGCCTCAGCTCATACCGGAATCATAGGGTCGTTACGAGTGTTGATACCAGATGCAGACCTATATACCAGACTGACACTCAATACCAAACCTTAAAGAAAAACAGTAGCTACTTGTGATTGAACAACATGTGAGCACTTACAATTCCAACACTGCAAAGTGAGCCAAAAGCATTTGGATGCTGCAATTCAAGCTTTTGGGTGCACAGCACAGCAAAATCTTCCAAACCATCTTTGGAGTTTGCTCTCCATAAAGTTAAACAATTATCTGTTTTTTAAAAATTAAATTTATTATTATTATTTTCTGGTTGTAAAATGCTTAATTTATTTGCCCATGCTGAGTGTTCATGTAATGATAGTCTTGGAAATTGTCAGGGGAAGCCAAATGGGGTGGGCCAACATCTTGCAAAGCACCAACAAATTTTTTATTAAAGACTTGTAAATCTTTATTAAAAAACATAGTGTAGATTACGGAAATGTACAAAGGAGTAAAATAACAGAAAAGGGAGAAGTGATAGGATGTCACGTTGGCTCACAATTGCTATGAAAATCTATGGATGTCCATAACCGACCGCCTATGGAAGGTCAGCCATATTTACATGTCAAAAATCGACATCTTATAATAGGTTGGCCGTGGTGATGGGAGGTGTGTTTTGAAGGGGTGGAAGTCGGGAAGTAGCTAAGCCTATGGCTATTGTCCGATTTAAGATGGAAGATGCTTGCATCTTTTGTAATGTGATCGAAACTTTTTGACAAAGAAAAGTGACCAAGGTAAAAAGATGAGGGCCTTTTGTCCCATTCAAGCTCCAAATGGCATTGTCATAGTCGTGTGAAAACACATTGGCATGTTTGTGTAAGCAACCAAATTCCTCAATTGCTAGGGGGAGGAGTTGATCAGTGGGGTGTCGCTGCAATAGTTCCTTTCCTTGGCTTGAGCTGCATTTGAGGCAACAAATCCTTGAATTACACAAGATTTTTTAAGTAAATTTGCTTGTGTTGGGTTGGCAACGATAACTTTGGTTAAGGTGTGAATGCCATTTTTGGTAAGCACATTGTTGATTCGTTGACAAAAGGAATTGAATGTGGTTGAAGGAAGCACATGTAATTGTTCTCGTCCCATGTGGAAACTAGCATCTTGCACAATGGCAACAAAGGTGTCGCGAATTGCATCATGGGTTTTAGTGCATTCATTGCCATGAGCACAACGTAAGAAATGGATACGCATAGGGTTGATGGGATGTGTGCATAGACATAAAGGGATGTTTGCAATTGAGTGATGGGGTAGTCCAAGTCGTGTATGAAGCGTTGTGCAAAAAACTGGGGAAGATAATCGATAGGTTGGGAAGATTGGTTAAGTTGTAAGTTAACCACCTGCCCCTAGGTTATAACATGATAAAATTTAAGCACAATGGGCCTCAGATGTCTTGTCAGAGAACATGCTAGAATGGGTATGATAGTGTAGATGCTCCAAGATGGAATCTTGAAATTGAACCATTTATTACTAGATGAATTGTTCAAATGGAGGAAGACACGCATGAGCTAGGGGTGGTAGAAGATCACATTCCACCTTAAAGTGTTACTAGAAAGGAAATGTGTTATTATCAACTCGTGCTAAGGTTTCAATAAGGAAAGGATGTTGATTTAACAATTATGATTAAAGCGACAAGGGCCCAACTCCCTAAATAGGCTGTTGGGACGATAATGGATATTAATATGAGCTTAATGCCACCAAAAGTTATTATGAGGGAGGCTTGTTTACGAGCTAAAGGTCCTTTTGGGTTATCAAAGGATCTTGGACCCAAAAGGTGTCCAAACATTTTATGGAGGGGGGAGTCCAAGGAAGCAAAAGACTCTATGAAAGTGGAAGATGGAAGTGTGCATCGTAAAAGATATGTTGGGTGTGCCACGAATAACAAGTTATAATTCCAAATGTCATTTAAAGATCACCCATTCTAAAGAAAAGGTCCACATGCTGAGCATCTTATTGTAGGACTTTTTTTATGAAGGATGATGTGAAAATTACAATGCCCAACGAAACCCCCATGAACTTAATTCCTTCAAATGGGGTGGTAAACTAGGATGGGGTGTTGAAGTTTGGTGGTATGCAAAAAAATGACCATGCAACACATTTCTAAGGTTAGATGGAAAGACCTATTGCATGAAGTTCAATTTGGAAATGTTCATAGGCAATTGAAAGGGGACCTCTGATGTGAATGTTGTCTGTAATGGATGGAAATAGACAAGAGGGGAAATGACTAGTTGTAAAACGTAAACCCTTAAAATGGGCTAAAGCAAATAGTGCCCCCACCCCAAAGGATCACCTTGAATAGTCCCCATGGAAAATGGGATGATTGTGACATCATTTTCATGATTACGATGACTGTAAACAAAGGAGACTAAAATGCATAGAATGCACGAACAAAAGGGATGAATTGTATGATGTCCCCACCTACTACATGAAGTTTTTGAAATATCACTCCTCTTAACATTGAATTGAAAGTGTTTGTCACATCCAATTGAAGAATAACCCAATTAGGGCTAAGGTCCAAGGTGCATCTGATGTTGTGGATTACTACTTCATGGCCACCTTTAGTTGTAACTTCAATTGCTGTGGGAAAAAGTGTGTTGCAAAAGCTTCACAAAATTGAAAACATAAAACATAGCTTGTGAGTTGATATAATGTTTCCCCCACTATAATAAGACAAACTTCACCTGAGGGCTTGGTCATGGTTAAGAGGTGGGTTGTTCCAAGGACAGGTGCAATTTGGGGTGGAATGTGGCCTTGTGCAATATCAAAACAAAGTTGGAACAATTGAAAGAATCCAATTGCTGAATCTTCAAGGTGGAAAAAATCTTGAAGGTGTTCAAAAACCATCCCAAAATGACCATTTGCTGATAAATGCGACTTACATTGGAATGCCAACTTGAAGGAATCGGAAAAAAGTTCAAGGTCCTGGTCTAGTTTGTGCTCTTTAAGGAAAAGTAAGAAATAACCATATGATTTGGGGTGTAATGTGGTGGGAACTAAAGTGGTGTCGGAAGATGTGGGTGCAGGAAAAAATGGTGTCAAAATGTGAGTTGCTTGAAAGTATTCCCCTACATGGCTAAGGGTTAAATTGTGGAACAAACATTTGTGAGTTGGAGGATCATGTTGGGGAAAAGGGATGGAGGTTGAACTGGTCAACAAAGCTTGGGCCCATAAAAAAAACTCCTCATGTAGGTTTTTCTAGTTGCTTGTTAGAAAACACTTAAGTCAAATTTGCATTTCCCTATGCCTTGGTGCCCCAGCACAAGGAGGCAAAACGATACACCATTGGGGTAGCAAGATGAGTAAATGCCAAGTTGCCACATTGTACAGGTCTTGCGCTAGCTTATTTAATGGAAAATGAAATGCCATACATCATGTTGTAGAATAGTGCAGAGGTGGTTATATAGATGAGGATGGCAAAGGCTTAAGTGAAAGGACTCGAAGACATTAATGTTGAAACCCAAGTTCAAACTAATGCAGATGGAGTGGGAGTAAGGGAAGGTATTGGGCTAGGATGATCACAAGGGTTTGGATTAGATGAATTAGATGTTTGACAAAAAATGTTAATGACGAACTAACCTTCAATTAGTAAATTGGCACCCACGGGTGGGACATGAAAATTTAGGTGGAGGCTGAAGGCATGTTGAAGAAAATGGGGGTAGGTTGGGGTGTATGATCGAGGCCAACTATAAAGACCAATAGAGTGGGAAGGGGAAAATGTCTTAACTATGCATGATCGAAGGGGTTTGGGAAAGTTTAAAGTTGGGACCCCTCATTCACATGAAGGGTTGGGGGCTAGTAGGGGGCATTAATAGGTGGTGTATGATTTGTTAAAAT
>Ga0116228_10004608_pt1 | contig 12235 bp, 13 predicted proteins | sample S1TSphfallax_2_FD_89694 | JGI IMG/M metagenome (GOLD analysis project Ga0116228, IMG submission 89694) | Host-associated microbial communities from peat moss isolated from Minnesota, USA - S1T2_Fc - Sphagnum fallax MG | ecosystem: Host-associated > Plants > Peat moss > Unclassified | place...
AAGGAAATCACAAGTCCCTAAATGTCCTTAGCATCAACCAACATCTTGATGGTGCCCAACTATTCAAGACCATCCATGTGGGTGAGGTTTCAAATAATGTGCATAGAAATAGATTTGAAAAGGCATCAATGCTCTCAACAATAATTATCCCTTCTAATCTCAACACAAACATTTAGTCTCCCATTTCAAATCTATTTTTTTTAACATTACATGTCCAACATTTCGAAACTACATGATGGCACTTCCTTAGCACTTTTCTAACCTTTATTCAAGTCTTGTAGCGTGAGCCCTCACTTTAAAGGCCGCCCTCATGATGCTACTAACTTGTCAAATTCAAGTTACTGTTGTTGTGAGTATGTCAAATTGGGGTTTAGGGTATGATGACTATGTCAAATTGAGGTTGTTGCTATTGCTATGATCATGTCAAATTGAAGTTCTTGTATAATTACGAGGTTGTTAGTACTATTATGCCTTGTATGTTCCCATAATTGAAAAACAACCTATGGCTTTGATTGTATGGTTTTCTTGGATCCTTAGTTGTATCGGTTATTGCAACCAAAGAATTCACTAGGGTATATAAACATTCTCAACAAATGTGTAAGGCAACGTAGGAAACAACCCATTTTTGAAATGTTGGTGCCAATATTTTCATATAATGTAACTATGGTTTGAAAAAATAGGTCCAACCGACAGACTTAAAAAACATTCAACAAAGAAAACATACACCTAAAAGCATCATCACATTTTATTATTAAATTCAATTACACAATGTTTGGTGCCATCGTAGCCATTTCTGTTGCCACCCATGACAGGTTTTCTTAGTGGCAAAACCAAAGTGCTTCCCTTGTGTTTTTATGTTTGAAATATGAAAACTTTTCATTTGTCTACAACAATGATCCGGGTCAAGTTGATCAACCATGCACTTTTTCACATCCTAGGCAAAATGTTATCACAAGAACAAAAAAATACATGTTAACCATTTCCATTAACATATTGCATCTATTGTCTTTCTCATTCCATTAGAAGTAGTTGTCCAAAACAAAAATCTTCTAATCCAAAACAAAATTGCAAATTTACTTGATTAAAACATATTTAAGTCTCTTTACACTAAACATGTGCAAAAGTGTATGGTTGTAAAAAAAAACCTTGATGAATTTCAGCATAAGTCAAAGCTTGAACTATTGTCCTCATCATGTTCATTGCAAGGCTCAAATGAATCTTGTTGGTTGTTGTAACTATCCAAAATCAAGCAGTCAACATTGTCAATTTTTTTTATCACTTTGGGTGAAGGCACAACATTAGTTAGATCCTCTTATACAAAATTGAATGCGGGCATGGCAATAGTTGTTGCAATGTCCATTGTAATATATGTTTTGATTTTGGTGACCATGACCACAAAAACATGTGTCAGATTATGAGACAACAATGTTGAATTTTGAGGTAATGATGATTGCCATTTGAGCTTTGCAAGCTCCTCTAAGCGCCGAGGTTGGAAGTACCTTCTTTCTTTTGGATGAAACACTAGCAAGTCCACGTGCATTATGAAAAGTTGCAAAGTTGTGTGCTCTTGTAGGGTTTCCACCTTGGCACACATTACTACTGCCATTTCGGAAGTTGTTGCTTGTGCCTTTAGTGCCACTTCATGGACTTTCCCAAGTCTTTGTTCCTCCTTCATATGTCAATTACATGTAGGTCATTTCATAATCCTCCCACCTTGGGAAGGCATGGCAAAAACAATAACTTCCACACTAAAATCATCAGCTTCAAGTTCTTCAAGTCCTACTTCTTGAACATAAGGACATGGGCGTTTCATGGCTAGTGTTTTTTTGAAATCTTCAAGCAAATCACTCCACCTAGGCACATCTTTCAACAAAAGCCAATAATGAATAAAACATAATTCTAAATTCTTCGAATGCTTAAGTTTATACAACTCTAGTGCTTTGTGAAGAGTATCTTCTATAGAGCTACCTAATTCGTTCAAAGAAATAACATTTCCATAAATACCAACAAATTTAGAAACATTGTGTTTAATGATCCCCCATTTGGTTTCTAAACTTCTTAGCAATTGTTTAGCATAACCATCAAGCCTCAAATTATTGTAGTGCAAAGACACTCACTCCCAAAATGTGATGGTACGTTGTCCATTGCCTACAATAGCATCCTAGTTCACATGAAGGAAACTTCTACAAGGTTGACTCTCCTCCTCCACCTTGAAGTTTTTTCCTTTTTTAGTTTTGGTTACATCTATGTGGGTGCCTACAACAACTAACATGATGACAAAAGAAGTGTAAAAAAAAAATGATTGAACATTTTGTTGACAAAATCACATGAAGGGACATATGATGACAACAAGACAAAAAGAGCCGTTGCCAGAGTGAAGTGGAAAATCTAATGAGATCGGCAAAAATTTGGTGATGCAAGCATTGCGATGGGGCCAATAACTCTGCTTACCTTTTACGATTGCCATTGCAAGTGTAAGTAGGGGAATGTGGTGGAGATGCTATAATATTGATGAAATTGAAGGTAAGGGGTGACACTATTTTTATTTATGTCTAGTCAAGGAATTAGTTGAAAAACATCCATAAAAGTTAAATTATAAGTTGATCATTTGAGGACTTTTAAGCAATTTTGAAAGTGTTTATTATGATGAAAAGTGGATAGTGGTGGATGAATTTTTGTTTTATTGATTGAATGAAAGATGAATTGATGATGAATAATGATCATTCATTATGGATGAAAAAGAGGTTCATGAATAATTTTCATCCACAATGATGGAGACATATGAAAGAAAGTAAGGTTACTTTAAAATTGAAGAAGTACATTTTGAAATAGATCAAAGAACCCAAGGCAAAAAGGAATGAAGGAAAAAAGAAAAGAAAAAAGAAAATGGATAAAAGGGCAAAAATGTCACGACATAGTTTTAGCAAGTGTATGTAAGTTTATTATGTGTGTGAATTTATGTTTATGTGGGTTGTGGTTGCATGTGTATGCAAGTGGATTAATGTGTGGTGGGAAAAATAGGTGTGGAGTATAGACAAAGGGGGCTAGAAATGATCCATGATGTTTTGGTTAGAACTTACAACATGACCATGGCCATAATTAGGTAGGCCTCACCCATGGAGTAAATTTTTGTGATTTCTTTGTTAAAAGATATTATACATGTGGATTTACTCATTGAGATGGCTAAGTGGCATTTGAGATTCAAATATGTACGCTTCATATTTGATTTGTTCCTTCTCATTTGATTTAGGGCTTCAATATTATTTTATGCCAATAGAACAAGTGCAACACATTATGACTCATGAGACCAACCAATCTAGAAAGATTTGATATAAAGGATAATAGGACTACGGTAAGTAGGACAAGCTCACATGATGATATGCTTCCAATGCTTGCCAAATGGTGTTGGTAGTTTTAAGACTTCCAAGGTGAACATTCAATGCAAACCTTTCAACCTTCAAAATGTACTCCTTACTTTTGTCATGTGATTGCATCAATTGAAGAAATCTTTTTTCAGGGGTATTTAAGCACATAATGTCACATTTTCCTGGAACCTTTTTAAGACACAAAAGTCATTCAATTTATTAAGATTCAACCTCTAAATTCTTAAGGCCAAATCTTGTTCTAGTACTAAAAGTACTTGCTAAGAGTTCCATTTGATCTTCACACAATTTTGCTTTGTTTATGTTGTGTCTAGCTTGTTCTCCTTGGCCTTCACAATGTCACATGTGGAAGACTCTTAACATGTTCTAATAGCTAATTGGACAAGGGCTTGCACATCCTAATCATTTGGTGACCCAGAAGCAAAAGAATATATATAATCACTTTAATGGCTTCAAACAAGAGAAAAGTTTGACAAGATTGTAGAATGAGGCACAAGTGTATGACATGTATAAACAAGCATATTGGTTCTGCCCCTTCTTCAAACCAGGGACAGTTAAAAATTGGAAATGTTGCATTAAATTTCCAAAGAATGAACTCCCAGTTCACAGTAAGACCTAGGGAAAATTCCTCAAAATGTGGGACCAAATGAACTCTGCATTTTTCCCTGGCAACAGATCCATCAACTTCTGAAAATAGAACTGAAATTTCTGCACTTTCCTTCATTGAGACAAAAAAATTCAACAAACTTCTTGTTGCAATGCAATTGAAGAAGCTTGTAATCTCCCATGATCTCCTAAGTAATCAAACATATTTAAGGCGCCAGTAACATACCTAGATAGGTTAACCTTTGATTAGATCAAAATATTTCTAGGCTTCCAACATTGCCTACAATTTAATGAAGCAGAAAAAAACCTCTACAGAATACACCAAGGCTTTACCCACATTCTTCCCACATGCAAGGCTGTTGCCATGATGCCATGGCTTTTGTTCACCTCCCACTTCATGAATCATATGCAAGCTTCACACATTGCCAAACATGGGTCCCAAATAGCGAATGTCTACAAGATTTTGTTGCATAAAATTTGCCTCAAAAACCAGTGCTTTTTTCTGCACCATAATGCTAGAATGTTGATGGAAACAACATTCATCATTTCCGTCACGAAACTTTCCCCTTTCACAAAGGAAACTCAATCTGTCTCTCCTCACACCCACCCACCCTTAAAGGAGTACCAGAGATTTTGTCCCTGAGCTTTTCCCTTGACTCACACAAAGGTTCCCCATTTCTCAAGTATCCAGCTCTTCAAAGTTTTACATTGGCTTCCCTGGCCGCCGCCTGACAGCAGACATTGCCTTGTCAATCACAGTCACATAATCTGATACCCCTTTCTGTCCATTCTTTTGATCTTCCTTGATAACACTCTCCTCCTTTCCCTCAGCACTGGAAGTTAGTGCAGCAACGGGAGTGACTATCCCGCTGGCACGAGTACCTTGTGATCCTGATTTCTGGGTTCTACCCTTTGCCCAAGCAATAGCACGGTCCAGAACTGCAACACAGTTGGCTACATCACTTTCATCATCTAGCCCATTTGATGAAACAGATTCCCAGTTTGCACTGGTAAAATCATTTGTTGATTGTACTGAAGCAAATGATTCACAGGATGCCCCACTGTGACTGAGGGTGGATTTGGTTTCCAAGTCGGTCAGTGTAGATTTCCTCAAGGCAAATGAACCTGATTTCCACTCTGGGGATGGCAGTGGTGGTGCTGTGCTGGCTAACACAAGAACATCATCCTCAACCTACAAAACAGACATCAATTTTTTCAAAAATTTCACTTTGCTATAACCACCCCTTTCATGCCTTGAGACTTACAAACTGGTCCCCACCTTAGGGACTTAAACAAAGCATTGCAGTATCCACCTACACCACAGCCAACCCATTGCAACCTTTCTCCTATTTTCAAGTACCAGACACGGAAGAAAGTATCTGTTTGTGTTTTTGACAATTTGAGATGCCAGGGACCCAAAGAGGCTAGGATGTCACATACCTGAAGTTGCATCCCTATTGCAAATTGACAGCTCTCAAACTCACCCATTATACCCTCAATATGAAATGGACTATCATTTAAGAGAAGGGCATTTTTTACCCACATCTGATGCAGAAAGAGTGGTGATGCCAAGTGCTACAGATGGGCCAACTAGACTTGGTCGTCGCATAAGGCGTGGGCTTCCACTGCTGGTGTCTTTCAACTTTGATGTCATCATGATACTTGATGCCACAGCTTTATCAATATCCTCCACCTATATATACAACCCAGAGAACACCCTGATCTAGCTTAGACTTGCTGCAACATTGAGAGAAAATTCTCTGCAACTATCAAAACATCTGGCATCTATTTCATCACCCCATTTGACAACCAAATCAGGAATTCCTTCATGTCTTTCAGTGAAAGAAAAAACAGAAGGAGACAAAGAAAAAGAGTGTCCAAAGTAAGGTCACTGATAAAAAGCAAGAACACTCACAGAAGGTTCATTTTCAATGACTTTTTCCCTTGCTTGCAGATCTTGAGAGCTGGTCTCTTGTCTTGTAACCTTCCTCAAAGCCATGGCACGTGCCTGTTGCAATGCAAAAGAAGGATCTCTGGGTTCATCTCACTGTTCGTGGGGTCCCTGGGTTCTTTACATTTCTGCATGTCAATCTACTGCAACCTACCATAACAAGTTTGTTTACACACCCCTACTTAGCTCTTGCACAAGACTAGCTTGAAAGAAGTAAAGATTTTTTTAAAATACAAACTGGCTTTGTTAGTAAGATCCTCCTTTGCAATGTTTCTACAGCCTCCTGTACGAACCACGAAACCAGTGTTGATGGAAAGGCCACTCTTTTACACTCAAAAAGATCTCAGTCCAAAAACCTGACTGGCATCACAATACCTGGATCCATCCACATATAGCAGGCATGACATTTACCATATATAAAACAAAGGGAAATGAAAGTGATGCCTTACCCTGCTTATTGCCTTTGCAGTATCATCCTCCATTTTACGAACATCCTCCATAGTGAGCCCATGCCATTCGTCAAGCCAACAAAAGCATTTACGGTGACCCTCTAACAATATCTTTCGCTGTGCATTCTGCAAACCATGTACAAAATAAAAGCACCTCACTTTGTGCCAGACAAACATCACCGCATTATTCAAATAGATGCAAACAAAAACAGAGGGTTAAAAGAGAAACAATGCAGCAAGAACTTTAAAAGAATGATCTTTCACAGAACAAAGTGGGTTCTTGACAAGCTTTGCACCACTCAGAACCAACAAGAAGAAGCCGATCAAACCATCATTGTGAAGATTCCAAAGCTGAAAATCAAACAGAAATCTGTGTCTTTGTTTCAGCAAACCCATTGTCCAAAAATCAGGAAAAAATCTGAGGGATATCAGGAACTAGCAGATTGTCTACAGACCTTGCTACTAAAAACTTCTTTCTGCATTTCAAAGGCAAGGCAGAGGTAAGTACACTGACCTTAGATACAAACTTCTCGAGCCTGGATCCAAATCCCCAGTATGGAACATCAACAGTCACACACTTATATGCACACATGACTGGAGAACATGTTTTCTGCAGTCACAACCCATTGATACAGGGATTACTGAGGGATCAATTGTCCTCCCCATTAACCATTATCCCCCCGTCCCTCCTTGGCACCCACCCCTACCACTTCTCATGCTGACAACATGTTGCAACCATGACGCCCAAGTTCAACCAACATTGATCACCGCATGCAGCAAGAAGTTCAAAGGATTCAAAGATTATGTAGTTAAAAACTAGTTAGCATCTTCTATGCTTGCACCTGCCAGCCTTCCTGAAGGGGTCCCCTTCCTGTCTTTTGAGATCTGAACTTTGTAGGGTCTTCATCTTCAACATATGTTTCAACAGGATCCATTGCAATGTCAATAAATTCAACTTGTCGCTTCTTGATCATCTTCGAGTCCAGATTTAATGCCTGAGCATAAAAGTCAGGAAAAAACAAAGTTAATAATCACAACAACAGCCAGTAACTTGTGGGTTTGTGCCCTTGTTTTGCACAGTACCCAAATCAGATGCCTCCAGCTCCGCCGCCATCCAGCCAAACTTTGTTCAACCTCCATGACCCTGATCTCATTTGAGACTAGTTTGAAACTTTCCCTGTTTCCTGGGTAGTAGCCCCAATATATGAATCTACACCATCAAGCTGCTAAGGTGTGAATGGAGAAAATCTCACTTTGAGTTAACAACACAACCATCTAGAAAACAGGGGGCATAGTCTTCCATCAATTGACAAGCCCTGGTAACTATAGTATTGAATTATAGCCCTAGCTAGAGGAAGATAGCAAGGTAAGAACTCAGAACCCAACATACATTTTCTGTTGTCCCATAGTCTGGCAAATGAGTTGTTTCCAAAATGAGCTGGAATTTGTTGAAAAAGGGACACTGCAACACCAAAGACCAAACAATAATGAAATGACCCAACTTCTCTTAAGCCCAAGATTTCACCTAATGCCACAGATTTGCACAATTTTTACCAGTTGAGAAGCAGAGAACTACAATGAATGTCTATCTGCAAATGGACTGGAAGGTGCACTTGGCAATTCAATTGAAGGAGAGTGGATTGTCCAGAGCCTTACCTTTAAGACTGCCAGAGAGAGGGGCATTCAGGGTCATGCCATTATGGTGTCCCATTGAATCATCAGTATCACCCAATTGTCACAGTCAGTAGCTGAATAATTTCAGTTGGGTCTTTTGCAAAAATGTTGGAATCCTTTGCAATCTAAACACAAAATCTAGAAGATGTATCACCACTCAGGAGAGATGACCAGGATATAAAAAGGCAACAGTATCACAAACCTGTAGTGCATTGTGGGTATGCATTCCATGCCTCTTCCTCCAACATCAATGCCTTCTTCGGCACCAGACTCACAAGCCAGCTTGGCAGCTTGCTGCAATAATTTTCCACATTATACTCTTCAGAACAGAGCACTACTAGATTGCAGGCAACTGAAAAAACCCAAATGAGAACAACACTTAAAAAGCTTGTAGTTTACAATCAGATTACTGACCTGGCAAGATGATATATTTTATGAGTATACTGACCGCGCCGGTCATGATCCTCAAATGGTTCATTCTTCAGCACCTCCACACCATCTCCATCATCACCCGATGATTCACTGGCACTGTATTTAGCAACCATGTAGAGCTGGGCTATCTTGTACTGAGCCAAGACAGATGCCAGAAGTTGTATCAGTATCTACTCTAGAATATGTGTCACAGGACATACACAACATACCACTGATGCCAGAACTTTCCATGGTCTCCTAAAGTCCCTAGGGTGGGTTTCAGCATCCAACAGAGACATCAACTCTGCTTGCAGTTAATCAGTCCCAAACAAGAACACATGTATTTATGTCTGTTTTTTACCCATAACTTAACATTGTACATAAAAAGCAGTCCTGCCTGTGCTGAAGGACTGCAAGAGTCACTGTATGTGGCTTGGCAATGAAATATCATACAGGCAACTCAATCACAATACTATGAGATTTTTTTCCAATCATGATGAGAGAAAATTTCTGCTGAGGAGAAGCATTCCAAGGAATTTTACCTCTTCAACAGTAAAAGGCAGCACAATACGACTGCAGGAAGCCAAATCAAGGATAAAACATCTGCAGCCAAAACAATCAGAATACTTCTGAACTGAAGCTAGCTCTCTGCACAACTGTTTTTTCTTCTTTTTCTGCTTTGAAAGTCCCAAGGAAATTATGCAGGAAAAAGCAAGACAAGCTTCCCAGTCTTGATGTTTGAACAAGAAAGGATACTACTCCTGTACAGCGACCATTGTTGCTTTGTCCAGCTCAGACTTGGTGACACTCAAATTAAAAGCTGACAGAAGTGTGCATCATTGATATCTGTCACACATACACACACACACAAATGTACATCAAATTAGCCAGTACTGACACAAAAAATAGAGTTTTCTTGCACGTCATGTGACAAATTATCTGGCAAAACCTAAAACTGATGCTTCAGTATCCCTGAGCAAAATGGGTTCTTCCTGTCAATCTAAGACCCATTGCTGAGATTTCATCAGCTCCCAGCATTGGTGCATCAATGTCAGACATTAACCAATGCAGAAGGGTTTTTTATCACAAGCCTGGTAGTGATGGGAAAGAACTGAATAAAGAAATACAAAGACCCAAGAAACAAACGAGACAAAAATCTTTCGAGGACAGTGTGGGCCTTCAAAACACCTCCCCACCCACTTTAAGAAGCAATATAAACAACCATTTGAAGATTTCAAAGGCAGAAATTTCAAACACAAATCTCTGATTGTTAACTAAACCTCTCTAGTTGTTATAAAATGATAAGTTTGACTGAGCACCCTTTGCTCTTCAGAGGACTAATTCAGCCCTCCATTTGAGCTGCAAAGAGCTCTTCCATGCTATAAAGTGCCCTTACGAACCTACAAAAATGACTATTGACTACACCTGATTTGAAGAATCTGAACTAAGGACCCCCCAAAGTGTAAACCCTAACATGGCTAAGGGGAAAGTTAGGTTCTTCAACTTGACAAAACAAAAGGACTTTCATCATCAAAACAATTCCATGCTGCCCTAGGATCTCTTCTTGCTCAAGAGAAAATTTGTTAAGACCATTTTCAATAGCTTCTCACTTACACTGCTGGCTCGCATGAAGACATGAGTTCTATACCATCATCATCTGGTCACTGATTGATGGACAACACCAAATGGGAAATTTGACAAGTACAAAATCTAGCAGCAATTCCACCCATCCATCACAAGTATAGCACTGGCAAAGTATCTCTTTTTGTGACCAAAATTTACTATCATCAATGTGGGTGGTCCTCAAATGCAAAGAAAAAAGAAACAAAAAAAGCATTCAAGATTGAGAGACTGAACAAAAGAATCCATACTTAATGACAGGTGCAAAAAAATCTTATACCTGGACAGAAACACAGTATCTTCTTTTGTACTTACAATTTGAGCAGTGAACCTGAATTCCTCCAAAAAGTTGTGAGAGAAAGATGACCTAATAAATTAGATCAGAGAGATTTCTGAACACAGAAAAGTTTGGGGACCTGATGAAGAGCCAACTGCTGCAGGAAGAAGAAGAGAAGGACGAAAAAACACCCCACCCACCCAATAACAAACAGATCTGAATTGTGACATCAACCAATGTGCTGATATTTTCTTGTCACAAATCCAGGAGTGACAGGAACGCCCAACATCACAATGCTGGTTAGCTCCCACAAACAAGAGGAGGGCTCATCCCTAATCCCTAAAATGGAACTCACAATAACACACCAACACACCAACAACACCTGGTCAACATTTCTTCAAAATGTGGGGATCGAATGAAAAACTGGGTACCCATTGTTCCCTGGTTCCTTCCTCCCTTACTTACTTACAAAGAGAGGCAAGCCAGCAAACATACAAACAATCGAAAAACACCCCAAATTTATTATTTCTCAAAAAAACATGGGAAGAAAGGGGGGAAGGTGAATCAAGAAAATAGTATAGAACACAAACAGATCAGAAGAAGAAGAAGAAGAAGAAGAAAAAGAAGAAAAGAAAGAAGTTGAGAGAAAGAGGAGATGAGAGATACTCACTTTCATCTGTGCACAAAACTAAAAACCCCATCACCAGGATGATGAGAGGGAATCAAGCTCGGGGTGGTAAAGTGATGCTCACTTTGATTATGCTGCCCTCCATCATATTGTTGTTGATCTCCATTTTGGGTGAGAATTTGTCGATGACTTGTTTTTGTTGCTTTGATCAAGCAAAGCAATAATAGGTAGTCATATCAAAACCAACTAGTTTGCAAATGTTACTGAGCCTACTGGAAGTTTGAAATGGGGGCACAAGATTAGGAACTTCACAACCAAACTCAACAAGGCTACATATGTTAACAACTAAGTACATTAGACTTAGAGATTGCAAAACAAAATCCCATCAAAAAAACCCATTGCTAAACAACACACTTTCATAAGGTGGGTTTCAACCTAAGACTGGAAATGAGCATTGATTTATACTTTAGATCCTTCCTCCTCCTCCTCTTCCTCCTCCTCCTCCTCTCCTACAGACTACAACAGGTAGGTAGGCTACTCCATATTAGGGGATAAAATGGGTATAATAGCAATAATAGCAACAACATGAAGGATTATCCTTTTTTGGGGAGGGCGTTGTTGTTGGGAGTGAAGAAGAAATTGAGATGCAATTTGGCGATAGATAGGCTAGACATGTGTGAGACCTAGAATGTTGATACTTTTTGAAGTGCAACAACAAATCAAATCCAAAATTTGAAAGCAACTCTTGAAATTGTGAGCCCAAGCAAACAAAGTGTGGCGAGGTTGGTTGGTTGGTTGGTGGGAAAAGTGAGTTGGTGCCAGGTGGGTAGTAAGTAGGCTAGTGAGTGGGGGGGGGGGACTCCAAGCTTCAAAGCTTTCATTATTTGGAAAGTTCTTTTTTGGGGATGAGTGTCAATGCATTGGCACTGTGCATTTGCATCCCCACCACCAAACTCCTACTCCACATGACGTGCCGCCCTTACTACTATTATAGGCCAGATTTCACTACAAGCTGGGTTGGGTTGTAGGCTAGTCCTACCCTAACCCTACAACCCAACCCAGGGTAAAGCCCATTGGGTCCCCAGCTTTGCTAGAGTATTAAGGCCCATTCACACACTTGGGTGTTAGGGACTCTAGTGTTGAGTCCACTAACACCATGCTACCCTAACCCTAGAATCCAACCAAGCTCTATGTGTAGGGTAAAGCTCATTGGGTCCCCAGCTTTGCTAGAGTAAG
>Ga0116228_10004609_pt1 | contig 12233 bp, 9 predicted proteins | sample S1TSphfallax_2_FD_89694 | JGI IMG/M metagenome (GOLD analysis project Ga0116228, IMG submission 89694) | Host-associated microbial communities from peat moss isolated from Minnesota, USA - S1T2_Fc - Sphagnum fallax MG | ecosystem: Host-associated > Plants > Peat moss > Unclassified | place: USA...
CAAACAAATAGTTGCTATGACTCGAGCAAAACTCCTGCAAAAATCAACTTGTAATGACATAAACAACACACAAGTATCTAACACTTACTACTAACCAAATCCCATGTATAACACACACACATGGACAAAAACCAAAAACTTAGTGTTAAACAAATCTAACTTAATTGTAACACAAAACAACTAACTAAACTTTTGGTGATTCAAAAATAAACTCACATGCAATAATTTAAGAATCGAAGCCTAAAACATAAAAAAATAAAAAACACTTGCACAATAAAGAAAATTGCAAAATAGAAACTATGATCTGAATTTTCAAATCACCAAAAGTGACTTGAGGTTACATGAAATAAGATTATATTTCATAATAAATATTTTGAACCTTGTTCACATTTGAACTAGTTCGAAACTCAATAATTAACTTGACTAACTCAATTTATCCTTAACTAACTAGGACCTAACTGAAATGTTAAACTAACACACTTGATAAGTATTATGCTACATTCAATTAGAAAAATAATTAGACCATGAAACATGTTGATTGCCATGGTATCATAAAATGGGTTCATGATTGAATGAACTAAGGAACAATCCTTAAACATATGGCCAACTTTAAAATATTCATAAGATGTGAAAGAACCAACACATTAAAATATGTTTTCACAAATACTATTCATTAATTTGAACATTAAAATAAAAGGGGAAATGATTTTTTCAAAATGGTAAAATACTAATTACACATAATGGGCTAAAAAGTTGAAAGGGACCAAAATGTCTCACAATATTTAAACCCAAACAATCCTCAAAATATTGTTGGATTTGCACATAGTTAGGTAATTATCCAATGGTAAAGTAGAAGATGCTTGGGGAAAAATGAAGTTTCATTGATAATGTTATGAACATCATAGTGTGCTTGGGCATGGTAATGTAACATGGTGGAGGTGCTAGAACCTAATGAACGAATGAAGGTGATGGGTAAGAAAATGGTGAACTACAACATTTTGGTGACATGCATTTTAAATGAGGGGACATATAGAGATTGATAAAATACCAATTAAAAGTGAGCACAATAATCATATTCACAACAAATACATACTCATCTACGAGGCAAACATAGGTATAACTCCATGTTTATTAAAGTCATGGATACAATATGATACCCATCCATATAGGTCATAAGGGCATGTGCATATAGGACATAGATACAATAAAATGCAGCATGCTCATGTAAGTCATATAACAAATATAATCTACAAAATGATAAAACCCTGCCAAACTTTATAGAAAGAAAGCACCCAAGAAAGGGAGAGAAATGGAAACAATGGGCAAGGACCGAAAGTTCAGGCAAGCAAACAGCCCAAGAAAGACAGGCCACAAGGAGGAAAGGGAACCACTAAGAACTGAACCCTCCACACCAGTCACATGAAGCAAATCAACTAAAGAAAGGGGTGGTAACCAAACCCTCCACCAGTCGCATGAAGCAAATCAACTAAAGAAAGGGGAGGTAAACCCCATAAGTTGAGAAAAATGCAAAAGTTGTAATGATGAAAGTGAATTAATATTTGAATTAAAATTTTGAATTTAGTATTTTATAAAGACAAAAAATTCATAACTGTCGTTTGTTTCAGTTAGTTCGGACCGATGGACATAGGGACGATCCAGTGGATCCAGCAACTGACCCACTGGTCAGTAACCGTTGTGTGTCAGTCGCCCCAACGGTAGCCGTTTTCCGTCCCTCCGTTCCTCTCTCTCGCGAGGGAGCGAGCGAGCGGGCGAACAAGCGCGTTCCGCCACACTCGCACACTTCCACGGTGCACAATTCCTTGCTCTTCTCTGGACCTGCGCAGGATCTCGATTCGTCTGCAAACTCATCAATCGGTTTCTCTCTCTGGTACCTACTTCTATTGCTGTTTCCCAATCAAATTTTTTTCCCGCGAAGGACTGATCTGTCTTGAGCTTTTCAGCTCGACGTTCAACTCCATTCTACTAGCTCAGGAGTTTTTGTTGTTGCACCGTTTCTAGGTTGTTGTTGCATAGCTTTAGAAGAAAAAATGGATAGTTGCAATGCTTATGATGCTGTTCTTAGTTTGCGTTTGTCAAGAATTGTTGGGTGGAAATCGAGTTTTCTGTTTTCATGAGCTCATTTTCATGGGGGTTGTGTAGTCCTTTATGCAGTGCTGAAGTTTGCGCTGTAAGCTTGGGAGTTGAAGTTCTGAAAAAACATTTGCTCGCGTCTTGAGCTCTTGTGGCTGCGGATTTTAGAAACTCATGCTGCTGGAGTATGAAGAAACTTCTGTAGCAGAGCTGCTGGTTTTAGTCGAAGAGATCTGCATGCAGACTGTGTTGCAGGGGGCCAGGAACTAAATTTGGAAGGGTTTATTGATGAGCTTCTTGCAGCAAGCGTGTGATGAAGGAGGATCAGCAGGTGGCCGGAGCTGCTAGAACGACTACTCTGGTGTAGTTGCTCACATTGGGGGAGTAATGGTGAAAGGGAACACAAGCTCCCGCCTAAATCCGAAAGCCTCTGAGGCGCAACCATGTGCAGACGGTTCTCTCGAAGCTGCGGCGGCCATGGCTGCTGCGGCACGGCCTCCTCTCTCAGCTCTCTCTGGAGGGGTTCGCAACAATCTTGCTAGTGGCGCAAATGCGACGACGTTGAGCTCAAATGCTCAAGCTGCTAAAAGCGAGAAGCCGAGTCCTCGGGCCGGGACGAAGACTAGTTATGCCAGAGCAGGAGTCGCTTCTGCCGCTGCAAATCATGATCAGGGGAAGTATCCACATTTGGAAAACAGCAGCTTCAGAATCAACTGCAACAATGTATGCAGTACTCCCACTCCCGCACGCATGACTCCAGACAGATTTGTCACGCCTAGCGCAATGACGACGACCTTCAATAGAAGCACACAATCAGCGCCTAGAAGGGCTAGTTGGGTACCGACTCCACCTAAAGCTGCGAAAAACCTCGAAGCCTCGCGTCGTTCCAGCTTTGCAGGTACCCTAGAAAACAAAGAATTCGAGAGCTTCTCTCATGATGCCACATCTAGATCCACCTTCTTTGCTGCAAAAGCTTTTTCTGCACAATCTGTGATGTGAAACTTGCACACTAGTGCTTTTGTTATTAGCATCAATACTCGCTAATGCAAAAAGCTTGACGCATTTCATGAGGTGTGGTTCCAACCTGCAGGTACTATTCGCCACAATGTTGCTCGAGCTTTGTCAAACAGTTTTGCAACTGAGGAGAATATGGATGTTGAGAACTCGTCATCTTCTTCATCCAGCTGCACCTCAGAGTTGAGTGACCCTGAGAGTATAAAAAGCTCAGTGTCACAAACAATATCATCAGTGCATCATCATCAAAAAGCAGCTGGAAGAACTCAACGTTTTTCTTCTTCTTCTTCTTCTGCTACCAGGCCTGAGTTTCCTACTAGTAATTCAGCTGGACTGGAATTCCAAAGAACGCCAAACCGAGCTAATTCAAAGCCCTGGAGGACTGGCTCTTGTAGTGCTGCTGCTGCTAGTCCAAGTAACATAAGATCCATGATCTCTGCTGGTACACTTCATAGAGGAGGTTCCGGATCACAGCAGCTGCATATCAGCAAAAGCTTGAGCCAGAATTTTGTAGAGATGGATTTTGAGCTTGAAGAGGACTCCTCCTTTTGGAATGATCATAATGTCCAGGTGAGTTTTTTCCTTCCTTCATTCATTTCTTTCTGAATGTTTTTTTGGAGTTTCTAATTGTGGATGTGGTTGAGATCCTTGAAGAAACTGATTACTTGAGATTAAACTTGGAGAAACCTAAATGACATGGTTTTGTGGTGGGCCTGGTAGTCTGTATAGAGCTTGGTATTGGAGACATACATTGTCTTTTTGCACACAAGTACTGGAGCTATGTCTGATAATAGAAATTGGCACTAGTATTTCAGGTTTTGGTCCGGATGCGACCGCCCAGCAGTATTGAGGCAGCAAATCAAGAATTTCTCAAGTGTTTGAGGCAAGAGAGTGCTCATACTGTTACCTGGCTTGGCCAACCTGAGTCACAATTCACATTTGATCATGTGGCTGGAGAAAAGATCTCACAGGTGAGTAATTTTCTCCACAATATTGGTGCTGAACTTGAAGCATTGTTTAGAGTATGACATTCGTCAATGCACAATTAATGTCACCTGTTGTAGCATTGTCTTGTTGTGTGGCATTTGTGAACGTACAACTCTTATCACCTGATGAGATTGCATTCCTTTTTATTGTGAATGTGGACTTGCAGGAGAAGCTCTTCAATGTGGTGGGATTGCCCATGGTTGAGAATTGCATGGCAGGTTACAACAGCTGCATGTTTGCTTATGGCCAAGTAAATCTTCTTCACCAGTCAAACCTTCTTCAGAGATGTGATTTTGGAGATTGTAGACAGATTTCACAACTGAAGGTGGTTTTGATGATATTTGGTGCAATTTTTCTTTGGTTATTTCTTACAGTTTTGCATTTTGCATTGAGTGTTGCAGACAGGAAGTGGAAAAACACATACTATGCTTGGTGACATTGATGATCTTTTTCATCAACCAAGTGACAATCGTGGGATAACTCCCCGAATATTTGAGTACTTGTTTGCCAGGATCCTTAAGGTGTATCTCAGCTACCTTCACAGAACAGTCTGGTTTACTCATTTTGTCATCAAAAAGTTTGTATTCATTCACCAAGTAGAAGACATTTGTTGGGTCTGGTTGGAACCCTTGAAGCAACAAATTCAGTAATGTGGTTTTTTCTTTTGAGTTGGATAATCCAACTGCTATGCACAACCTTGTCTCAAAAAACCTGTCTGTTGAAATGACAGGAGGAGGAAGAGCGGAAGTTAGAGCATCTACAATATGTGTGCAAGTGCTCCTTCTTGGAGATTTACAATGAGCAGATCACTGATTTATTGGAACCTACATCCTCAAACCTTCAGGTTAGACATGTAACTCAGCACTGAAACTCTCATTCCTTGTTTTCCAGCTCAAATGCAAGTGATGTAGCATGTGTATCACACCCACAAATTGGTAGATTTGCTGTTGTATGTTTCTTGGTGTGCTGATGTGTGCTTTAATCATCTGGAATGACAGATCCGGGAGGACTGCAATAGTGGGGTGTATGTTGAGAACCTTTCAGAGGTTGAAGTGAAAAGCATGCAAGATGTAGTACATCTTCTTCTGAAGGGGGCTGGCAACAGAAGGGTTGCTGCCACCCACATGAATGCCGAAAGTAGTCGTTCTCACAGTGTTTTTGCTTGCACTATTGAAAGCAGGGTATGCAAGTACATAGTCCTTTCACTTTCTCTTTCTTTGTTGTCAACAATTCTAGGTTTTCAGAACATATTTTCCTGTCCAAGTTCCTCACGGTCAGCTTTTGATTCTCTTTTGCACAGTGGGAGAACAATTCCCTGATAAATATGCGATTTGGACGGTTGAATTTAGTTGATCTTGCAGGTTCAGAGAGGTAATAACTCCCATTTGTCCAGTCCTCTTACAACTTCTCTCTGTATGTGAGGTTCTTGATGGAATATCTTCTGATATCTTGGCCTTAAGTGTTTATTCATCAAATTGATCCTGTGTGTTTGCATCTTTCCAGGCAGAAAAACTCAGGTGCAGAGGGTGAGCGCCTGAAGGAAGCAGCAAATATAAACAAATCTCTATCAACTCTCGGGTACTGACCATTCATCTTACTTTTCCTCAAAATGCGTTTATTGAATTACTCAACGTGCAATCTCACTCTATTTGCAGCACATTCGGCAATATATCAAAAGAAACCGAACTGAGTTTGGGTGGGCAAATATGGGCAGATTGGTGATCATGATATTGGTGGATGTGGCGAATGGGAAGCAACGCCATGTACCTTATCGGGATTCTAAACTCACTTATCTTCTTCAGGTCATCATCATCTATTGCTCACATAAAAGTGCAAGAGGGAAATATCTTGTTTGAGGTTTTGAGAACCATGCTCATGTGGTTTTTGGCAGCTTTTTGTAAACTGGGAATGTTGGGTTAAGGTGTGCAGGATTCTTTAGGAGGCAATTCTAAGACTGCAATCATAGCAACAGTCAGCCCTTCAAGCTGGTACATGATCAATCTAGCTTTGTGTCAACAGTTGTAATGTCTCAACCACAATCTTTGATTGTCTGTGATTGAACTTGGTGAGATTCTAACAAATGCAGGGTGCAGATTCTTGCTCAAGTGCAGGTTTTATAATGTGGGCTAAACCTCAATGTGTGCATTGTGGCAACTGTTGGTCCCTCATCAAATCTCTCTAAATGTTCATAGTGATTTGCTTCATGTCAGCTGCGCAATGGAGACACTGAGTACACTGAAGTTTGCTCAGCGTGCCAAATTCATCCAGAATAATGTATTGAACTTCTTGACATCCAATTGCTTTTGCAACTGCCATCTTGAATCTGATATTTTCAGAAGAGACTTATTTTCTTACTTTGTAATTGCAATCTCAATGAAAGCACACTTTGTACAAAGGGACCCAACAGAACATGTTGAGAAGGAATGCCAACTCTGAAGTGACTGACTTGCAAGTGCAGGCAATTATCAACGAAGATGCTTCAGGAGAAATGACAGCCTTACGCCGAGAAATTCAGCGTCTAAAGGCAAGAATTCTTTCTAGCTGAATCTAATCTTGCATCCCCGAAAATGACGGCCTCTTTCATCTGGTTTTCTGTGATCTGTGTTTTTGAAGTTATTTTGTCGATGGGAATTTTGAAAACAGGAGGAATTAAGTTCATTACGTAGCCAAACTCTTTCAAGTATGCGTCGCGAACGCAGGCGTGAGAGTGATGAATTCTTCAGGTTGTCAATAACTCCAAAGGCCATCTTCAGTCCTGCTCCAGAAGATGTCCATGAAGATGAACCGACTTTGAAGACAGAAGAGCTGCTCGAGAAGGTACTGCAATCACATGGAATGTTTCTAAGACAAGTCTTCAGTATCATTTTCAAGCATCACTGCAGCCATTTTCTATGATACGGGGTGGGTCCTTGAGTCCATCTGTATTGTTCAGTTTATAATTTCACTCTGCAGTTCACACTATATCTGCATTGTTGTGGCACAGATAAAAGCACTGGAGGCTGTACTGGCAGGAGCCTTGAGGCGAGAACAAGTAGCAGATACAACCATAAAAGAGTTATCATCTGAAATCCAGCAACTCAACACATTGGTATGTCTTGTATGTTCATTTTGTCCAGCATTTCACATTTGACATTGGTTTATTTTTTGCTTGTTACAATTTCTACCTGCCAATGGAGTAACAGTGAACTGTGTATTGCTAAGGATCTAGAGTCAAGGAAATTAAGATCTAAGGTCTTGGGGAATCTTTTTGTTCAGGTCCAGGATCAGGAAGAAGAGACTGAGAGTTGCAGGAAAGTGGTACAACTCCGAGAAGACAAGATCCAGAGGCTTGAGTTGTTGTCAGATGAGAAACTTTCTGTAGAATCCTATCTTAATGATGAAAACAAGATGTTGGCTCAAGAGCTTCAAATCATGCAGGGGTTCATCAAATGTAATCCCAAGCTTGCACATTTATCAATGGACAATCTCCACCTCACAGAGCAACTAAAAAGGTATCTGGCATCCTGATGTTTCCAAATTGTAGTTGTCATGTTAGCATGCTCCATAAATCCTAGAAGCAGATTTCAGAGATGGTCAAAATTGGTTGAAGAAATTTAGTAACAATGGCATGTCCATTTTGCAGGTATCAAGAGTTTTATGAAGCAGGAGAGCGAGAAACCTTGTTGCAAGAGAACTTAGATCTTCGAAATCAGGCAAGCACAAGGCCATGAAAGCAGCAAAAATTTAAAATCTGTAAACTGAACTGCAAAACACTTCTCTTGAAAAGAAAACATGTAAGCAACCGTTGTAAGTCAGTAGATTCTTGTGTGTGTTTCTGTCAGCTTCATGAATTGTAATACATTTGCAATGACAGATGCTGGAGCTCCTCAATGCAAAGATAGCAGTGGATCAAGGTCCTGGAGCTCTCGTGAACACAGAGGTGTGACAACTAACTGCTCTTGTGCCTCACTCTCTTTGCAGCTTTGAGGTCAACTATGTACATAAACAATTGCTGTGATTAGTACATGGGGCTTGGAGTTGCTTGTTTGAGCAGTTATGTATGTTTTCTCTGTTGGGGACATGCAGGCTGAGCATTGTCAAAAGGAGTTAGAAATATGCCGTAATGATTTGACCACCTGCTTAGAGGCTAGTGCACAAGTACAGAGGTTGGCCACTCCTTCCCAACTTCTAAAGCATGATCATGTTCTTGCCCCAACATCCAGATTATTTTGTTCTAGTAAAGTTGTGTACTGGGACTTTCAGTTTTGTTCTTATGTTTCTGTTTGGAATGGTTGCAGACAGTTGAATGAGACAGAGACTTTAGTTGGCCAACTGACATTGCAATGTGCTGAATTGCAAAAAGAACTTGTCTTGCTTAAGGTGATTTTCAGACCTTGACCTAAGCTCATACATGGTGTTCCTCTCCTCTTCGAGTTTCTTCCATTGTGAACCAATTGAAAATGTCCCCCTTTGTTTTGCACTTACATTCAGATTTAAAGATTGAGCAGACAAACCTTTATCTCTAGAGATCTGCAACGAATATTGTGAGCAGAAAACTTGATTGGTAACCCGGAGCATGAAATAACTGGCGGTTGGAGGGTGGTTCTGCTGGATTATCTGGTATGCAGGAAGACAGAGAAGATTTGAATTCAAGGTACCAAAAGATTGTAGAAGAAAAAGATCAGGAAATTGGACGTACTCAGCTGGAGTGGGAGATGGCAGCTAAGAAACTACTGATGGAGCTGGCAGAAGGAGACAAAATTCTCATTGAGGCCGAGCAAGAGATGGAGGAGATCATCAGTGAGACTTGGCTTCTCAAGAGTCTTCACAACAAAGCTCAACGCTGGTCTGCTGAATCCAAGCAATCAGAAGCAGATGTTGACAAAGAGCAAGAATACTTTGGAACTGGACAGTTGTTTGAGGAAAATGAGATTTTTGCTTCACAGGTACAGATCCCTGGACCTCAAGATGCTTGTGTTGCCTTTGGGGAGGAGAAAATCAGGCTGGAGAGCAAAATCCAGCAGCTTGAACAGGAGCTTCAAGACTGGCAGCAACAAACACAAACAGCTCAAGCTTTGTCAGCAAAATTGGAGGCATTGCAAAAATGTCTGACTGATCTTGACAGAGAGAAGTCAGCAATGGAGGTTGAAATTGAATTACTGCAAGTTCGAGCACAAGAAGCCTCAACATTGTGTGAGGACAACGTTAAGCTTGTGAATAAAGCACAAAACCTAGAGTTGGAGCTATTAGAATGCCAAAGCAAGAATGCTGAAGAAATTTCCTTCCTTCTAGAGGCTAAAGATAATCTTCATGAAAGAGTGAAACACCTTGAGTTGGAGCTTAAGGACTGCCAGCAAAGAGCTGAGGAAACGCAAACCACACTGGTGGAGATGGCAAAGGACAATTTGGAGCTCAGGGAGGAGATTGAGCTACTGTCGAATCAAGCTCAACAAGCAACCGGCCTTCTGGAAGAGAAGCATAAGCTGGAGAGGGAGATGGTAGAGCTTGAACTTGAGCTGAAGGATTCACACAGAAAGAAGTTGGCATTGCGCAAGGAAACTAAACAACTGGCATCATCTTTAGTAGAGATGGAATGCCAGAACCAATCTCTTGCCTTAGCTGTGGAGCAAGAGGCAGGCACTTCTCTGCAGATGCAGAAAGATATGTTGGTGCTCAAAGAAGAGAAAGAGGCCCTTCAACATTTTGTTGAGAATCTTCAGCAAGAATTGAAGAACTGCCAACAGAAAGCAGAGACTACAGCACTTGTCCATGAGGAGCTCCGTAGGACAGTTGTCTCCTTGCACTCAGAGCTTGGGCAGAAAGTTGAGCTGGAAGCAGATGCAGCAACTATGGCACAGTCACTGTATGACAAGCTCAAGACAAACAATGTAGAGTTAGACATGTTAGTGCAGCGAAACTTTGAGCTTGAGAGAGATCTTGCTCTAAAGATTGGAGCTTTGGAGGTCCTTGCTGAAGAGCTTGCAGATGCAAACAAATCTAGACAAAATGTAGAAAGTGAGAGAGATGAATTGGCAGAACAGATAGCTGCATTACTAGCTACAGGTGCTTTGATGAGCAAGCAAGTGCAAGAGCTGCAAGAGGAATTGCACAAGATGGGTGCTTTAATGAGCGAGCAAGTGCAAGAGCTGCAAGATGAATTGCACAAGACAGGTGCTTTGATGAGCAAGCAAGTGCGAGAGCTGCAGGAGGAATTGGACAAAGCAGTCGTGTTGATGAGCAAGCAAGTACAAGAGCTGCAAGAGAAGTTGGATGAGAAGTCAAATGAGCTGCAATCTATATCAGTGGACATGAGTGCACAGATTTCACACTTCCAAGGCATGGCAACCAGTTTGGTGCAAGAACTGGAGGAGAAGAAGATTGCATTTGTGAAACTGCAAGATGAACTTCACTCAGTGAAGCAAGAATTGGCACATTTGATCGAGAACCGTGAAAATGAACTCTGTGCAGCACGAGAAACTGAAGAGAAACTGCAAACTGAATTGTCCAATGTTACAGAAGAGCTCACAAATGTACAGGTACTTGCTGGTGAGAACAAGAGAATGGCAGATCATGTCAGACAGGAATCAGAGGATAGAGCACTCTTGATATCTGCACTTCAAGAAAACAAGGAGAAACTCCAAGGAAACATGGAGATGCTTCAAGAAGAGCTTCTTCACAAGGAAGAGCTTGTGCAGAGGTTAGAATTAGACATCAGGGAACTGCAACATGTAGCTGAAGATTCACACCTCCAGGAAGAACTGCTTTATGCAAATTCCCAAATCCTTGAACTTAAAACAGAGGTTGAGCAGAAAGTCAAGGCATGCAGTTTACTTGAAGAAGAACTGATCATGACAAGAACAGCTGCTGCAAAAGTGGCCCAGGAAAGGGATGATCTGCGATTTACAAGTGAAAACTGTCAGGAGAAGCTGAGCATTTTGGAAACAGAAGTTGCTGTTGGATGTGAGGCTTTGTGTAAAATGGAGACAGAGCTGACAGTAGCGAAGGCAGCGTCTGCTCAAGTGACAGAGGAACTAGGTTTGAAGATCAAAGAGCTGGGTGCATTGGAGGTGAACTTATTAGCTGTGCAAGCCTCCACTGCTTGTGCAGCCAAGGAAAGTAATGACCTCAAAGCTCAAGTTACAAGTTTGGCAAGCAAGGTGGAGTTCCTGGAAGCAGAGCTTCAACTTAAAGCAGAAGCAATGTCCTTATTAGAAGTCGAGCTGATGACAGCAACCTTGGCAGCAACTGATATGACAGAAGAAAGCATTGGATTGAAAGCTCAGAATGCAGATTTGGAGGCGAGTAAAATTGCTTTGGCAGCTGAACTTGAACAGAATGTCAGCACTAAGTACTCACTGGAAGGTGAACTGAAGGCAGCAAGAGCAAATGCATCTACTTTGACAGAACAGAATCTTAGATTGGAAACTGAACTTTTGGCAGCAAGCCTGGCAGCAATTGACTTGAGAGAAAAAATTGCTGAATTGGAAACTCAGACTGCAGGTTTGGAGGCATCAAAAGTTGCATTGACAGCAGAGCTTGAACAGGATGTTGATGCGAGGTGCTCACTGGAAGCAGAACTGAAGGCAGCAAGAATTACTGCATCTGACTTGATAGAACAGAATCTCACATTGACTGCACAAGTTGCAGAACTGCATGTGAAGCTGGTTGTTTCAGAAAGAGACCTTGAACAGAAATTTGCTGCACTGAGTTCCCTTGAATCTGAACTTGTGGGAGAACGATTGATGGTAACCTGCATGACAGAAGAAAGCTCCAAGTTCCAAATTCAGCTTGCAGAGCTTGAGAAGAAGGTGGAGGCTGCAAGATTCCTGCAGAATGAACTCACTACAGCAACAGTGGCTGTATGTCACTTGACTGAAAAGAGCTCAAAGTTTGAAGCTCAAATTGCCGAGCTGCAGGCAAAGAATTGTGCTCTCAACACAGACCTTCAACATCAACTTGAAGAATTGAGGGCAATGGAGGGTGAACTCAAGGCAGTAAGAATGACTGCATCTAACACAACAGAAGAAAATGCTAGACTGAATGTGCAAGTTGCAGAATTGCAAGCAAAGAAGGTTGCTTCAGAGGGTGAGCTTGAACAGAAAGCTGCAACACAAATCCTACTTGAAAGTGAAGTTGTAGCAGCAAGACTGACAGTTTCCTGC
>Ga0116228_10004611_pt1 | contig 12224 bp, 11 predicted proteins | sample S1TSphfallax_2_FD_89694 | JGI IMG/M metagenome (GOLD analysis project Ga0116228, IMG submission 89694) | Host-associated microbial communities from peat moss isolated from Minnesota, USA - S1T2_Fc - Sphagnum fallax MG | ecosystem: Host-associated > Plants > Peat moss > Unclassified | place...
CCTAATTCAACATCCCACACCATGACCCTGCGATCAGCACTTGCTGTTGCCAACAAGCGCCCAGATGCATCAAGTGCCATATCTGCCACTGGCGCATCATGCGCCTACATCCCCACCACCACCCGGGTGTGATGAGAAAAAGAAACCAAACAAAAATCTCCAATGGAGAAAAACAAAAATCGCAGATGCTTCTTCACCCTAAACCCTGAACCCATCAAGATCATAATGCAAAAGAAACTCAGACATTGATTGCTCTGGCAGAAAGAAGAAGAGTTATAGGGTATGATTTTTTTTACCTTCCAAGTACGTAGACAAGACTGTGACGTCAAATCCCAGTGCTTGATTTGCAAGCTCCGACTGGCAACAAACAGAGATTTTCCATCGCTACTACTTAAGGCAATCGCAGTGACAGTCTCTGAGTCTCCCTTGAGAGTCTTGGTCGTCAGTCCAGTCGCTAAGTCCACAATCTTCACATCATCAACACACGCACACGCCACGAATGTGCCATCTCCAGCCACCACCAAAGCTCCCCCGGTGTAGAACCGCTCCAGCACTGGCGAAGCTCTGAAATTCTTCTTGTAAGACAACAACGACGCCGAAGCCATAACTTCCTTTTGTTATTTCTTTATTTCTTTTTTTTTTCAATTACAACTACCAAGACCCCTGCTGCCGCTGCCCCTTCTTCACCCAAAAAAGGTTCAAGTAAAATTTTCTTCCATCTTGTTCGGCAGATTTGTGCAACACAAAACTCCGCACACAGCAAGCAGCTCAACACATACCACACACGCAAAGCCCTTTCAGTGTCCAAAGAATTAGGGTTTAAGCGGAGAATAATATATTAGGGTTCAAGCGGACAATACTATATTAGGGTTCAAGCGGAGAATATACTCTTAGGGTTTAAGCTGAGAATATATTATTAGGGTTTGAGTATGGAATACCAAATGCTCACTTATTTGGTAGCGACCCATCTATTCAAAAAAGGATAATAGCTAAGCTTTTTGCAAGAAGAGAAAGTAAACCCAAGTTTATAGAACAATAAATCTCCAAATCTAGAATCACCAAGTTTGTTAATTAGGAGTGTAATATAGCTCGTGGAACATCACAGAGGAGTGAAAGTGAGGTGCTTGCAACAATCTTTGTTTGTTGGATGATCCTACTAGGGTAGCCAGGCCGGTCACCCAACACTTAGTGTCTCAGAGGTCTGCGAATTTCTGGAGAGTGCTCCTTTGAATTTCATGCCCAGAGAGGAATTGTAGCCCTACTATTTGCGCACCCACAGAAAGTTGAATCGTTGAAAAAGATCAAGAAATGAGTCAGATGTGACCCTCCAAAGTAGGGGGCCGTCAAATGGTGGAAACGAAAAACCACCACACACTTGGAAGACTATTACCGAACACCCAAAAAAACAAGTCTTTGGAAGTCGCTCTATTGCCTTTATGGTTGAAAGATGATTTGTAGATCATAAGGTTGCACTCTTATAGCACTTTAAGTCACTTAAATTGAACAAGAAATGAGAAAGTTATGAGCATTGAAAGTTAGAGGGGGTAGGGTTTAGGGTTTAAGTCTCACCTCATGACTATCAACAAATTCAACACCTTGGCCCCAACATTTTGGGGCCACCTTGTAAGATGACATTCATGTTTGCTTCCAAGAATTAACAATGATTCTTCTAGTGGATTGTTCTAAGGCATGCTCACAAAACCCTATCCATTGCATAAAATTTTATGTGCACAACCTCCATGTGCATATTCCCACGACTTGTTTGTTCCAATTTAAGAGGTGTAAAGGTTACAATGGTCCATGTGGATTCCAAGGAAGGACAATCAATTGTTGGTGCCATATGTTCCACAAGTGAATCCCCCACATTTTGTGAAGTTGTGACATTTGCTCACCCAACTTGTGTTATTGAAAATAATGTCCAAACATAGGCACAAAGGTGAATTACCTTTAGTGTAGCTTCTTGTGCTAGGACTAAACCATTGACTTTTAAGTCTTCCAACATGGTATGGATCTAGGTGGAAACAAGTTGCTTTTGATACCTTTCTCAATTGCAAACACACCATCAACTCCAAAGATGCCTAAGAAAACAAACTTACTAAAAGCATCACATTGAAAATATTCCAACCCTACAAAACAAAATTAGTTAAAAGAAGATCCATTTGATTGTTGGATTTCTAGCTACAAATAAAGATGTTGTTGGATTAACCACAAAATGGACAATTCATCCTTGGGTTAATTTTTGGGTGCACACATTGCTCATTTTTAATTTTTTTGTCATCTTTCATTTCATTGACAATTGATTGAATTGACTTAATGATATACAACTAACTTAACAATAGAAAATATATATCAAGTAGAAGCATACATTCACTAGAAGGATCACATAGGCCAATTGATGCAAGCAAAAATAGGCCAACTTCCACTTTAATAGGGAAGCCAAACATAGGCCCAATGGCATATGGAAATGATACATCTACATTCTATCTACATTTGTCATGGGAAGAATGACCTACTAATGTCTAACACAATAATGTTATAAATAAAATTCTTAGATGTTGAAGATCAAAAGGGAGTTAGCAATTTTGTTTAAGTTTGCAAATTACACCTTGTAAAAAATTCAAGATACAAATTGTCAAGTAGGGTATCAAAAATGTTCGATCCTTGTTTAACTTAATACAATTTGCATTTTAGGATCCCACATTAATTGTTGAGAATACAATCACAAAGGTAGACAAGAAATTAGTTAGTATTAACTAAATAAAAACAACATTTTTGATGATGTTCTAAATGTTGGTAGATGAATTGGGACCATCAAATTTGACTTCATCATTGTTGGGAACATCATAAAAGGTTGACACAAAAATTATTGCACCTACCAGTCTTTTGGTTTGCACCACCTAAAGTGCATTTACTATGGCCATAACAAGGTTGGATGAAAACCACTAGAAATCAACTGTTATATTCCCACATCTTGTCCAAACCCTTCCAAAAGCCATAAAAGGCCATCAACATCAAGAATTGTAAATAGTTTGAAATACCCATTCAATGAAAAAGTAAAACCATGACAATCAAACACAAAAAAAATTCTAGTGAAAAACAAAACCTTTAAATTGATTTCAAAGGTTTTTGATTTTTACGTAACATGCACAAATGACAACTAGTATAATTAATTAGATGCACCACATCAATGTATTATTTTATTTTATTTTATTTTTAATGAATTGTCGTGTTTAATAAAAAAAAATTATATTTCTAAATTCATTATTTTGTGGCCAACTATCACAAGAAAGTGGACCTCAAAAATTCAAATTACATTACTCAAAACCTAAGATTACAAAATGTGCAAAAACATTCCATAATATGAAGACCCCAACATTAGTAACTAATAAAATAACTACGAGAGGATTTACAAGAATTATATAACCAATTGCAAATCTTCATTTCCTTCTTAGAAAACCAAGTACAAGCCAAAGGAATGATCATTAAATTTTGTTAATGAACAATGCATTTTGAACTTTAGCTACCCCTTTTCAAAACCACAAAATGGACCATGCACATGAACAAAGACTAGTCATGATCAACTACACACATATATAGATTCCTTGCATTATTATTTTATGCACATACAAATGGGTCCATACATGTGGCACTGTGAACTTATACGTGTGTTTTTCTTCTTTTTTTGGCATTTGATTCTTTCATTTTGTTTTCAATAACCATTCACTCATTCTCCATACCCTTTTGACATTGTATGTATGAATTATATGTTTTCATTGAAACATTCAAAACACAAGCATATTGCAATGCTGGACCTTATATACCAATAGTAAAATACCAAATTTTTTTGGTGTCAAGTAATGGAGTCATCTCACATCGAGGTTGAAATATAAACAATAGCCTAGCATAACAAATTGTCCACCATTATGAATTTCATTACCTCTCACACACATACTATAAAATCATAAAATCAATATGAAAATTTTAACTAATATTAGGTAATGTGATAACAAATCTTACACATAACAATTTTATCAAGAATAATGAACACAATTTACTTTTTTTAAACCAAGATATGATGGAAAATAACAAATCATTGTCACAATGTGGATGTGATTCATAATTGCAAGTGACACCCATTAATGGGAACATGTGCTTCCCAAACTTGCTATATTCTCTAGGAATATTCTTGGGATGTAAAGTTTCAAGAACATGTAATCAAAATGAAAATTGCCCCTCAAAGTGATTTTTCAAATATTCATGAACCCACATATTTGTATATTCCTTGAAGCCTTCACTGTCAATGACAATTTTCACACTAACTTGCTTAAATGTGTGTTCACACCTAATCACACATGACAAAAAAATGTTAAATCAACATTTTAATTTTTTAAACAATACTATTTTTTTCCCAAGGAAATAATGTGCCTTTAAAAAATATAAATCAAAGACATATTGTCATGTGACCAAATGAACACAACATATTCAATGCTTGAACATTTTCATTTCCACACTTGGAGAAATCCAAGGCCTTTGAACTTTCCTACCAAAATTGTATAAAAAATAAATGACTTTCATGTTCAACAACTTGATCCATTGGAATTACCAAAATTGTATAGAAAATAAATGACTTTCATGTTCAACAAGTTGATCCATTGGAATTGAATCATGCAACAACAAACCAACAATTTCTCCTTCAAATAGCAAAATGACATTCACTACACCAATGTGTGTTCAAGTTCATGTTTCACCATATTTTGAATGAAAATTGAACAAATTTACCATGGTGAAAATGACCAATAACTTGAACCAAGGTGAAATCACTAAGGCGTAGTGAACCTATTTCACTTTCAAGTTCCCATAGTGATTTAGGCTAATGAAGTGCACCCCACTTTTGTACTAGTGATTATTTTGAATTTCATCAAACCTACTAATGTCTTCATAATGGTTTTGCACATTTAATACCTTTGTTGTTGTGTGTTTTAACTTGACAACATGAGTATTTCATGAGGGATCGATTGCTTTCACATTCAATAATGTTTAATGATGGATGAACTTTTTTTAAAATTTCAAAATGTTGTCCATGATAAATTTTTTCATCTTACATCATCACACATTTAATGATAAGTTTTATGTTAAAAAATCACATCATAATCCAATTCTTAAAATTACATTTGAATCACAAGGATATTATAATTGATTCTACTTAGGCCTATGATGGTTTATCAACCAAATTTTCACTTATGTTTGATTTTGAATCACAATGTCTCACGTACATGTTAAGGTCTTCTTCTTCTTCATGTGAAACAATAAAATGTCAATGTATTATATTTGGATAATAAATATACTATTCAATCTCCTTATTATAATTGAAAACTTTTAACAAAAAAATTTCATGCAAACTTTTAAACAATCAAAGAAGACAACCAAATATAATTATAGAAAGGAAATAATCTAATTCATTTGGAAGGTTCAATATTGGAAAAAAAAATTATGTTATTTATACAAGAGGAAGAAAAGATGGATACAAGATCTTTACCTATGATGAAACAAATTTCATGTATAATTATATCAATGTATGGTTGCAATTTTCAAAACATTAAACAAAACTGAATTTATACCTTACAAGGCTGAAATATTTCATACATTTAACAAGCGAGCATCATTTGCCCCTACCGATGTCAAAAGTGGCAGTTTAAAAACTATTTATAGTGGCATGGACTTTTCAATATTGTTATGGTTTTTCTTCAACATTGAAGGCTTCAATTTCTTACATATGAACATATAATGGAATATGAAACCAATAAATATAGGTAGGATTGATTAATGGATGGACTAAATAAAACCAAACACTTTTGAATTTTAAAATGCACTTATAAAATGTCTCACTTTAATCTAAGGTGTGCATCTTGTACTTCGGATTTTTTTTTGAATTTGATTTGATCTTTGACTTTTATAACTTTGTTGCAAAGTGTTAAAAACTACAATATTCAAGGTCTTTTTTGCTTTTTGTAATGTTTGATGTTTTATTCCTAATTGATGTTCTTTATTAAGGAGTTTGCCAAAATAAACATTGCATATCATATAATACATTTCATGACATCCCAAACCCATCATTGTCAAATTTTGTAAAATTACAATTTTGATTAAAATAAATCATGCCAAAATCAAGTTAACAACTAAACACAAGATTAAACAAGCGAACAACAATTACTACAAGCAAAAAAAATTCCATAAAACATTGAACTCATACTTATGCCAATATTTCACACGTCCCAATCACAATTTCTTATATAAATTAGATAAACATAAGTATCACAATTGAGTGCGGAATTTAAAACATGAAAAAAAACAATTAACACATGAGATCAAGTTGAGCACAAGGCCCATCACATATAAGACCAACAAAGAATTAACATATGAGATCAAAGTTGAGCACACGGCCCAACATAAGATTAAAAATCAATTAACATAGGAAATCAAAGTTGAACATAAGGCCCAATGCAAGATCAAAGACCAATCAGCACACAAGATCAAAGTTGAGCATGAAACCTAGCACAAGATCAACAACAAATTAACAAACAAGATCAAATTTGAGCACAAGGCCCATCATAAGATCAAATACCAATTTACATGTGAGATCAAAGTTGAGCACAAGGCCCCATGCAAGATCGATAAACAACAAAAACATAATAAAATAAAATGCATTTAATCATTTGAAGAAAAAAAGGATTGAGAATTGTAGAAAAGATAGAAAGATGGTGACATAAAAGAGAAAAAATAGAAGCAAAAAGGGAGAGAAGTGAAGGGAAGTACAAAGTAAAGGGAAAATGAAATAAAACTTTGTGTGGCCATGGTCGATAGGCAAAAAAGAGAGATGGGCCATGCATGCACACAAACAAGGAGCATTTGAAGTATATGGTGGGAGTTTTCTTGGAAAAAATACCTTTTATTAGTTATTAACAACTTGACTATAATCACTCACCATCCAATATATTACATCCATTATTTTTGAGAAGAAAACTTAGTAAAGCATAATTCACCAAGCTTATTTTCTTTCTCCTGCTAGTTGTAGCCCATAATCCAAACAATTCAATGAAAGTGAAAAAAAACCAAAAGTCCACAAATCATTTAGGTTCAAAATTTCATCCAAGCCTAAAATGGTTGTCAAATTTGAGCTTAAACAATAAAAAAATTGTGACTAAAAAAATTATTTTGATGTTAATTAACATTTCAAAGTATATTAACATGCAAAATTGTATGGAGATGGAATTGTGTACGATAATTTGAATTACTTTACAATTAAAAAATGCATGAACATAACATAGGTTAAGAGCCTCAAACATTATGGCTAAAAACAATTTTAGAAATCAACCAAAGCCTTTTTTGCCATCTAACATAACATTTATTAACTAGATAATTGATCAACCATTAAACATATTGAATTGTAGCACTTAAACCAAGAGGTACATCACCATTTTTCATCAACTAAATCAATCATCTACCAATTCACAAAGATGATAATAAATAGTTCTAGTTTTGAAAAGCACCTTAAGAATAGCATGAAAAACATCATCCTTTGTTATTGACATGCTACATGTATCGCTTGAGTCCACCGTGTATATGACTGCTTAAGTGTTTGAGAAGTAAACTCCCAATATGGTTTGAATAGCATATGAGCATGGTTCAAATTTCATCCCCACCATCTTATCCACTTGCTTGATATGTGTCAAAAAGATAAAAATTATTACAATGATTAAAAAAATTTTACCCGAGCTCATAATGTGATGTTTATCTACACCACCCTATTCATAGACAAGAAACTAGGTTAGATCAAAGTTTCTTTACAACCAAAAACTGAACAAAACATGCACTCACATTCATTGCTACAAGTGTTATCGATCCCTTGAATTACAATAGGTGTTAAAGCACAAGTCATAGTATCATGGAGTTTGACACCATTTATGAAATCTTGTGTTCCATCAATGTGGTGCAAGTTTATATGTCATTTGATCTTGGAATCCTTATATCACTCATTACATGAAGATAAATATGTGCAAATCAAGACCATATTTTAAGCATTTTCAATTATTCATTTGGTTGAATACATCCACTTGAAAGCAAGTTGTTAATGTAGGTGGATTTAGCCCAAAGTTGAAACACTACATGAAAGTGAAAGAAACATAACATGCAATAATGACTGCAAATTATCTTCATTAGTGTACAATTGTCATCCAGCACATGAAAAAAATAAGGTTTTTTTAAAGTTCTTGCATGAAGTGATTTGATAGAAGATCCTAAAGGAAAATATAACTTGCCAAGAAAAAATGACCGTGGACTATTATAACAACAAAACAGATTCTGCATAACTGCATGTTGTTACTACTATTAGCTCCAACTGTTATTATTTTGTAGAATTTTCTTGTCACAGAGAAGATACAATAAAAATTTGACATCATGTGATAAAAAACCAACCCATTATTAAGAATGAAAAAGGAAACTTAAAAAAATAGAAAGAAAAAAAGAGTGGTATCCTTGTTGCTCCTCGATCAACGAACTACTCTAAATCCGCAATTGTCGAAAAAAAGAAAAAAAGAAAAAATGGACTAGATTAAAATAAGTGAAACAACTTTTTATTATTTAGGAAGATGCAACAAGTCAAAGATGAACACAATCCCAAATTTGTGCAAATGTTTTTGTTGTTTGGTGTTCTACTCCCCCATCTGCCCCCCACCCACTCCTCGCAAAAGATATGCTCTTTGCTGCTCTTGGATGTTGTTTCAACTCGTTCCTACTTGTTGCGGCCACCATGGCCTTCTTCATTTTCATGCAACGAGCAATAGCTACACACTTACGCCTATCTTTTTTTTAAAAACCATAGATTACTCTTCTTTTTAACCCCAATTCTGTTACCTTGCAATGTTTCTTTCTAGGGAAAATAGGCTAGTGTTAGAACACTTAAGCATTCAAAGGTCATTGAATCCTAGGGAAAGGTTTTTTTTGTTCTTGGTGTCCAAAGAGAAAGTGAAACTTTTTTTAAATGCATCCAAAACATAAAAAATCATTAGAAACAAATCAATAATGAATGATCCCTTGAAATAACTTCATTTCTTTCTAACTTTGGTTAAATTCGGATTTGATTTTCAATCTAGAAGTTATAACCAAATGTTTTGAGCTTTTGTCCAAGTCGACCCACTTTGGTTAGAATCAAATTTCTTTTCCCAAGTTTATTTCCCTTCCAAATTTAATTTTAGTCAAAACAAGATGGTGTGATTAATTTCAATCAAAGTCTAGTTCCTATTAAATAGTACTAGATGTTTTAAAATTTCAATGCAAGTCCAATATAAATATTAAGTTTATAATCAAATTTGATTTTCTGGCCAAGCCCAGATTGTGTGAAGGATGTTCACAAAAGATTTTTTAAAAAAAATTCCCCTTCCTTCTCACACACAACGTGTTCACAAATTATAAGGCACTTTGGATCCCTTTTGGAGACATCATCAAAAGTTGTTTTTGAAACACCTTAGATATACCATAGTAGATGTAACAAAAGATTGTGGCAAACAAAGACCAAGTTCACTATTTGCTTGCTTATGTAGGTGATAATTTAAGTTACATTTCTTTAGTTAGTTGTTCCTATTTAATCTTGTCGTCATTTGATCAATAGTAATTGTTTGAAAATTAATGTTATCAAACAATTATTGTTTATCAAACTACTGACCAAGGTTGTATTGGAATAATGTGAATGTAAGGTAAGGCAACAAGTACTGTCAAGCCCACTGCACATTAAGAGTCAAAGTTGAAAATGAAAAAACTTATTTTAATTTATTATTTTATGGCCTTAACTTGGCCCCAAGGAAAAAAAAGGATACCTATCAACTTGGGAGGCCAATTTGCAACCATACTTAAAGGTCGATGTTGATGCAATAAAATATTGTTGTTTTGATGAAATTCACATCATAGAATCCAAATAAGCCCTAAATCAAACCTTATATCTTCTTCTTATTCTTCATTTCATTTTTTAAAAAATCTTTCTTTTTGTTGAGCTCTTGTGCTAGTTTGTGAATGATGGAAAAAGTTTTAAATTTTTGGTTGTTTGAACATCTTTGTTGAATAGCTACCCAAGAGTTGCCTTTTCGTAAAACCATTTGCTCGTGCATAGTTTCATATAATAATTTTATTGGGGTTGCTTTGTTTGTTTCCATAATGAAAATAATGATACTATCATTGCAGTATAATGTTGATGAAGTGCAAGTTGTTGGAATGCCACAATTATAATAATAACATGGTGAATCATCATGAAAACACAAGAATTATAATAATCTTGTGTCTATGCTCATCCATGATGATATGACTTTTAGAGTTTAGCTTCAGAAAGGAAGCAAAGATGAAAAGAAAAATGATACCAAAAAAGAAAAAATTAAAACATACGAAGGGTTGAAACTTTGGTCCTATTTTCTAACCTTAATGGCTTTAGACATGAACTAATTGACCCCAAAACAAATAATATTTTATTAATAACTTGGGGCCAAACAATGAGCCAAGAAATACTCAAATTTCTCACTATTGGGCCCAACTCCTAATGTAAAGCAAGCTTCAATAATATTTAAAAAAAATAAGGAGCTTAAAATGATGTCATTACATCATCATATGAACAATTGATCAACACTTCATTAACACTTAACTTCAAACACATTGTTAAAATGTTATAAAAACACAATACTTAGAAATGACAAGTTTGTGGTGAGGGTATTCCTGAAATAAGGATCTCTTTGCTTTGCTTTGGGGGCACTTCTTTTTGACAATGTCCCATTCCTTGGGCATTACCCTCACACATAATGGCCTCAATGGGGAGCCTTACCCAATGTAAAAAACTATGGAATCTACGAAAACTAGTGAAATCCACTTGTCACCTCGCACATGCCAAACTCAAAACTGAGCAAAATTTTGCCCCCACAATTACATCATGCAAAACAGGAGATGGTTTTCACAATTTGCACAAATAGACATGTGGATTTTGAGTTTAGGAAAAGTCACTGCAAGATTTCAACAGACAAAAGAAGTGTGATCTTTCCTCTTCTTCCCAACCATACTATTTGTACCATACTTTGAATGCTTTTTGGTGTTCTTTAGTTAGGTGATGCAATCTGATCCCAAAATTGAATTCTTTCACACAAGTTAATTCCTTGAATTGTGGGTTTTTGGATCAAGCACTCAATCATATGGATCCTCTCTCAAGTCCTTGAAATATGGATTTTTGTACAAGCATTCATTCATATGGATCCTCCTCTCTCAGATCCTTCAATTATGGGTTTCTGGATGGAGCATTTATTTCATATGGATCCTCCTCACTCAAACCCTTGAATTGTTGGTTTTTGGAACACATTCATTCATATAGATCCTCTGGCTTTTTCAAATCCTTGAATTGCGGGTTTTCGGATCAGATTCATCCATATGCATCCTCCTCTTTTAAATTCTTGAGTTCGGGTTTTTTGGATCATGCATTCGTCCATATGGATCCTCTTCTCTCAAATCCTTGAATTGTGGGTTTTTGGGATCAAGCATTCATTTCATATGGATTCCCTTCTCTCAAATCCTTGAATTGTGGGTTTTTTGGATCATGCATTCGTCCATATGGATCCTCTTCTCTCAAATACCTGAATTGTGGGTTTTTGGGATCAAGCATTCATTTAATATGGAATCCCTTCTCTCAAATCCTTGAATTGTGGGTTTTTTGGATCATGCCTTCATCCATATGGATCCTCTTCTCTCAAATACTTGAATTGTGGGTTTTTGGGATCAAGCATTCATTTCATATGGATTCTCTTCTCTCAAATCCTTGAATTGCGGGTTTTTTCGGTTCAAGCATTCATTTCATGTGGATTCTCTTCTCTCAAATCCTTGAATTGTTTTGCTTGTAGGTGTGTTGCTCAAATGCTGTAAGTCCTAGTCATCTCTCTCCTTCTGGTGTCCAGTTTAAAGCTTTACATAACCATGGAAGAATGGGGTGAGTTTTTTATCCATCTTTCCCATTGTCAAACTCATTGTCCTTTTCTTATGTTCCAACACCATGTGATGTGATCATCATCCCCATATCTAGTTCAGTTACAGATAGTAGCAGTCCAATTGGGAAGTAAATGCGGTTGCATCAGGTTCAGAATATTGCATGTGTATGGTTCAGCAAACTTCTTTACATGCGCATGGAAGGAGGGTTGCAGATGTTGAGG
>Ga0116228_10004614_pt1 | contig 12223 bp, 8 predicted proteins | sample S1TSphfallax_2_FD_89694 | JGI IMG/M metagenome (GOLD analysis project Ga0116228, IMG submission 89694) | Host-associated microbial communities from peat moss isolated from Minnesota, USA - S1T2_Fc - Sphagnum fallax MG | ecosystem: Host-associated > Plants > Peat moss > Unclassified | place: USA...
AGGGTTTAGGAATGGAGGTCATAGGAAGAAGACTGTGAGCAGTTATTGCAGCTAAATTAATACAAGAAGATGCTGCCCATATTTGTTTTACAGCTAAATTTGGGAATTTATCTGAAAGATAATACGACTGATCTTTTTGTACTGGTGGACAGAGAGGTAGGTAGATCTAGCATTTCTGATGGTGAACTTGAGCTTATGCTGCACAGGTACATGACATGCGCCTGAGAGAAAAAAGCTAGTGGTTGACACATTTACAAAGGCCTGAAATTGCTGAATTTTTCCTGTTGCTGCAAAAGAGTTGGGTTCTATAAAAAATGAACTGTTTGTCGGGCATGAATTTGAAACCATACAACAGTGGAGGATGAAAGGGGAAAAACTGTTGTTTACAGTTTAATGCTATTTATTTTTTCCCAGATGCTTGCTGCATGATGATGGATGGGGTGTGGCAGAGGTGCTGAATGAGACAGTGTGCAACAGCAATGGCAAATGTGAAGGCCTGACTGTATGTGCTCCCAGTATACATATATACACTCTCAACAACATAGATTTTATGCCTTTTTATCCACATTCCTGTTGAAGTTACTGCCAGGTTCTCGTCTATGGTTGGTTCTCTTCCCAAAAAACCCTAAAACTCTAAACCTTCGCTGAGATAATTCTTAAAATGAAGTGTGCTCCATTTTGAACTACAGATCTTTTCTGTGCTGGAGATGATAGCATACATGTGCAACCTGTTGTTCAATGTTTGAAGTGCATGACAAGTGCCCTGGCATGGTATGGCAATGGGGCTGATATACAGGTGCAAGGAATATTTTACATCAATATTGGTCCTTCAGAACAATCTGCACAATGGCACCATGTGCATGGGCAGAAAGTTGCCTCTATATTTTGCCTTCTCTGTGCTTGAGGTACTTGGATCATTGCTTGAAATATACAAGATCACTTTTGTCTTCTAGCACGTTAGACGTGAGAATGGAAGTCTGTCTATTTATCTAGTTTATGATAAAAGATCTGCAGATCTTACACATTTTGCAGATATATTTGTTGTGGAGCATTTTGCACAAACACTGACTGACACAGGTCTGTTCCTTGTGGTAGGATGGAAATGGAGATGTCATCCAATCACCACAGTTTCAGCCATGAACCCACACTACAAGCTGCCAATTGTTACACTTCAGGTAACAACAAAATCATTCCTTGCTGGATAGATTCTCAATGTGGGTGGGTGGTTCAAAATGTTGAGAGCTCTGCCTGCCAGCAAAAAATAATGTTGTAGCAGCAGTTCTTACTAATGAGAGTAGATAAAAAGTAAGAAAATTATGTTTGAAAGACACTTCTTGAGTTGGGAAGGTGGTTTTTTTCCAACATCTTATCTTATTATATCCCTATGTTTTAACAATCTTGGCAATGGGTGCAGGAGGTATATGATCAATGTTTGCCTGGCCAACATTTTTGAGGTGGAAGAAATTGAGATCTTGTCTAAGAGTGCCATAGTCAATCTACAGGCCCTTTTCTCCAACTGAGACATGAGTGGGCTTCTGGACAGGAAACAGTTTCCTGTATCTTGTTTTCATTTGCTCCATACATGTTCGAAAGTGTCATGCTCAGAGGAATTCCACACTAGTCTGTTCTGATTATCTTGTCATCTTCAAGGACCACCTCCACATGCAAAGTTGCAAGTTTGAAGTTTTTTTTAAAAATGTTTTGTTCGTATCTTGATTTGCAGATGAAAGTTGAAGAGGTCTCTTTTTCTGCCAATCAAAAAAAATTTGAAATGAGGAAGGAGTTACAATGCCACATTGAAGGTGGTGGGGGTGGTGCTGCTGATGGTAGTCCCAAAAACACTCCTTGAGGCAACCCAATGACAAAAAACACTCCTTGCAGAGACCCATTGATCAAAAACTGTTCTTGTGGAGACCCAATGATCAGCACCAAATATATGGTTGTACTTGCACCTATGGAGATCAAAACATTCTTGATTGAGTTCTGAATTGTGTTAGTCAACATGAGTTTGGAAGGTTTTATCATTCAATCCTCCTTTTGAGTTTCATGTTTGCTGTTACTTGGACAATATTTTTTTATATGCATTGGGTTTTTTGAATCTTGATTGGGTACTACTATAAGTGGGTCCATTTATTTTCTGGAATTGCATGCTTCCACACTGCTGTATTTTGGAATCAAAATCTCTTTGTAGAGCTTGGCTACTACATCACAATGTTTTGCTTGAAATGATAAGAAAGTGTTTTGATTTGGCACCAGAATTCTGGAACAAGTTAATAAAAACAAAACACAAATTTGGCACAAGTAACAAATGTATGAGACATGAATTGCATCAAAGTCATTTTGGAAAAAAATTACAGCTCTGACTAAGAGCTAAAACCAGTGCTCATAACATATCATGTACCTATTAATGAATTCTCTTCATAAACTCTTCTTGCACAATGTTTTAAAAAACACTTCTATTCATGTTATTCTTATTAATCAACTTTTTTGCCCGCTTTTTGCTGACTTTGGTCCTTTTTTCTTTCTTTTAAGTCCTCTTTCCCAATGTTTTCGCAACTTGGGTCTTCTTTGGGAATATGTGGATAATTTAAATTCTTGCTGGATTGGAAGGAGCCATTGTTGTGGCAATACCAAATTATAATGCTTTATAACACTTTACTGATTATAAAATATTATATTAATCTTTGAAATTTGACTCTCCATTGAGCAGCCACAACAAATATACACCCACACTTCATGCCCCTGTGATTGGCCTAGGCCCAAAAATGGCAAAGAACATAGGTGGGCAAAAAAATTCTTATAGTGAATGAGGTGGAGCAGCATGCACCGAGGGGAGGAGGGGCAGGTTTTTACTTGGGTTTTGGGGTGAGGGTGGGGCTGTTGGATTTCTGTTGTTCCCAATGTGTTCTCACTGTGTTCCAATCAAATTCTTGCTTGGTTCCCAAAATCCTCCCCAAGTTCCAAACATGGAACCTCCATTGTCTTCCCAATAATGGATCACTTTATCACATACCTTTGTCATAAACTCTACTCTTGTATAAATATAAAGACCCCCAAAAGTAGGAGACTATAATATACCTATGTATTTTGGGGCTGTCCAAAGCTTGATTAATGTTTTTTTGTTATGGGCCAATCAGTAATGCCCATCACAAAAAAAAAAAAAAACTTCGGGGGTCCTCACAACTACTTAATACGAGTCACAAATATACTACCATGAATACCTAGTAGCCATAACAAGGAGGGAAGACCATACCTTTGGTGAACCAGCACCCACTAGTGCACCATCCATTGGATGCCCATTATTACTCACTTGTGGATGAACCTCAACTGAGTTAACATTTGGTTTCACCTAGGTAACTAATTCTGTAGGAAATAGGTCTCAGATATAGGTATCTATGTACGAAAATAGGTAACTACTAGGTTTCTACTATGCCTCTTTTGCCACTAGGGTGTTGCCGACCACCTCCTTCCAATGTTCACTTCTTTTCTACCCAAAAAAAACTTATTTCTATGCACATTTACCCCTTCACAACAATATTGTATACTTTAAAGTGCATTCACACTTGGTGTTAGGGACTTTGGTGTTGAGTCCCCTAACATCATGCTAGTCATTTAGGACTTACACCTACTTACCATGAACATTTTATGTTAAGTTAACATTCACTTAACATTAAGCTATCAACCATTTAACATTGGGTGCCACTTGGGATGCCACCTAGATTACCATTTAACATTGAATTAACATCAATGTGGATGCACCATAACCTTTCCTATGAGAAGATATTTACCATGTGCATGGCTACCAACAAACTATTAATATGCCTCCTCCCACCAATGCAGGGCCCTTGAGCCCCTAGTGGCTCATTTTTTTTGCAAATTTGGGGTTGTAGCCAAGATGGCTACTATCCATACTAAGACCTAGAATCACTAGTGATCGTCCCTGAGAACATTTAGCCATGTATGGCTATAAACCAAATATGAAGTACAACATGTTCCTAGCGTTTGACATCATGTTCCCATCCTTATGATGTCACATTCCCATCTATGTGATAACTTTTCATGTTCCCATTTGTCACAACATTCATTCTACCATAGTGGACATTCACACCCCTACACCCCTACCAAATCATGCACCCTCACACCTTTGCCTAAACCTACACCTTGCATTCCCACCCATGCCACATCAACACTTGGCCATGTGGGTGTGACATCAATTCCACCTCATCATATGCCACATGATGCCACATCATCCATTTGCCACATTGATGCCACATTAGTGCCATATCATGTCATGCCTAGTGACAAATCAAGGCCATGTCATCATGTGCCACCATGAACCTCCATGCCCTAGCACCCCACACCCCCACATTACAACTATCTGACCTTGTTCAAAATGAGCTTGTATCTAATTTTGGACATGAACAATGTACTTTAAAAACTAAATTCAACCTACAAGGTTGCATTGCATGAAATCAAAAGGTTCCACCTCATTTTATCTAATTAAGGTCTAATTTTCAATATTTCCTCATATGGTGTAAAGGTGATTTTTGTTGTTAACATTTAGTTGTCAACCAAACATCATAATATTGTAGACTATTTGGAGAGGATACAAAATGAAAGTTCTCAAATTGAGTTCAACATTGCATTTATGACCAATCTTTTTGCACATAAACAACCATATTTTAGATGACAATTTTGATAAACCAATGTTCCACAAGAATTTGGTAAATCTTTTTTTAGAATATCAAGATAGTAATCTTGATAATATTCTTGTCCAATATGATTTTCCACACATGGTGATCAACATAATCATTCCTTGTTGGCAATGATGTGAGTTTTGCTAACAACAATCTGCCATGGTTTCACCTTGTGTTGTTGGCTATGGTTCCTCCCTTGGGCTATATAACATTCGGAATTCATAAAACATCATCATCATCCACTACTACCAGTCACCCTCGTGCGTGTGTTTCTCAGCATGCACCTCTTTTTTTGTCAATCCCTAAAATTTCACCAAAAAAACACATTGGGACAACCTTGTGTCTTTGGTCTTGTTGCATGCTCTTTGATGCAAATCTAGAATGTTCACAAAAAAATCAATGAAAGATATTGGGTGGGCCAGATGTTTCCATGGAATCATCTCCTACAGAAATGGTAGGTGCACCAACTATTGTCTATTTGACTTCAAGTTAAATAGATATGGTAACTTTTGCATTTGGTGTTTTTTTTTGTTGTGAGCACTATTGCAAGTTTATGTACATGATGATATAGCACCTGGAATTTGCAAAACAAATTGAAAAAAAAATTATATATACTTTTGAAAAATCTAAAAAAGAAGATCAATTTGAATATGTTGCAGCCATGATCATGAATAACAAAAAATTTGGCCTTGATGCTACTAATGATGATGAAACGTCTAATGAAGCAAGCTTCAACTTGCGAGTTGTAAAGTACTTTCGACACTTGACTTATGAGTCTTTAATCAATCTGCAGTACCTATATGTTACCATTTTAGAAACTTTATGACGAATTATCCTACTATTCCCATGGTAAAAACTCACAACCAAAAACAAAACTTGAATCATATAATTTGTCCTCCTATTTTGCCTTGCAATCTTTTAGTCCAAAAGACTTCAATGTGTTTCTTGATCAATGTCTGATGAAATAGGTGAATACATTGATTTCCAAAGTTGAACTTGAAAACTTGATAATTCGTCTTTTGTAGACATTTTTTCTTTGAACTTTGTGATGATGGTCTTGCTACTATGCAACTTATAAACATGACACATTTGATTCAATGGTGAAAACCTTTTGTGTTTTTTGGAATTCAATAGCTTGTTCAATAGTTGATTTTAGATCATTAGTTCCACATAGCTTGAACTTTCCCATTGTGTAGAAGTTTATACATGAAATCAACTGCAAATCATGTGATGCAAAACTTGTGTCTATTAGGGATTTGTCCTCTTGAAAGAGAGTGAATCACCTCATGGTGGCCATATGAGTAGTGCACACACTGAATTGTGGGAATCAACAATTAATAGATTGATAGTAGTGATGGAAGATTAATTCTATAACATGCATATGGCAAATCACCTTCTTTGGTCAAGGATTATGTGAGTTTGCTAGGTGCCACTTTTTGCAAATATGGTTACTAGGTACTGATTTTGAAATTGTACGCAATCATTGCATTCTTTTGGTTTTTTTATTGTTTGATGTACTACATCTATCAAGTGAAGATGGCAAAAAGTGTAAATGTTAGTCACAATTTAATTGTTCTATAAATTCATGTTGCCTATTAACTAATAGGATTAGCATTAATAACGGGCCTTTTGATAACTTGAATTAGAAGTTGCCTGAAAGTACATCTCTAACAAAAAGAAAGAAAAAAGGGTGCATAAAATTCACTTTTGTTTTAAGTTGGGAATGCCAAACCTTAGCCCTAATCTCTTCGTCACGACATTAAAACTAGGTGTTGGGTTTTAGTTTGTAGCAATGCAAAAGAGTTAAAAAGGGAAAGTTCTTTTGGGAGATAGTAAGCAAAGAGCAACAATGGGAGTTCTAGTGATTAGAAAGGGTACAAGTCGAGATTGAACAACAATGGTTGGGGAAGAGGTAGGACCAAACTCAAACCTATAGGCCTTCATTCACTCCCATTGCATTTGTAAGACATCAATAAAACCCTTCTCCGGATTTTCTTTTGCAATCTTGTGCATTGTGTTTTGTTTCTCCTATAGACGACTTTGCATGTGTGTTTTTTTCTTGCATTATGTGAGTGACAACTCTATTAGAATTTGTATAATATGACTGATAGGGTTTCTTGGGGTTTTGGAAGCCACGTGTGTGTGTAAAAGAGAGTTCTATAGAGACATAGGAGGGAAGGGAAGGTGCCCATTTTGTGTAGCTTTGGAGCTAATAGTGATCGGTTGTGATCTCTTGTGTTGGGTGGTAGTTTTTGACAAATTGGTGGAGTTAGTGCCTCCCAAGTTTTACGTACCATTAGAAGGTTCCAATGACATATGGGTTAGTTCAAATTCTTGTTGAATCTTGAATATTGTTGCAACTTGTTGTGGAATTCTTAAATGACATGCATCATCATTGTTTGTAGTTTTAATAATAGTTTATGCATTCTTGTGTGTTTTTATGTATCAGAAGTTGCATGCCTAGGTTGGAAAGCTTTTACATGGGTTTTCTATAGAAATGTATTTCATAGTAATTATGGCTACAAACATCTTGTAAGAACCTTTGCATTATTACTAATGAGGTGAGAAAACTATCGTGGCAAATACATGGCATGAACAAGGTTGCATGAACAGTTCCATGGCAATTAACAATAGAAAACCTTTAAAAGGTTAAAAAAGTTTGAATAAGTGTTTCTTTAGTTATGTGCACATCTTTTTGAACACTCATGTCTCCAATTTCAAATGAGGCATTAATGTCTTTATATGTGTATAGGGTTTCATCTTGTGGAACCACATTCTTGTGAGTTGAGATAATGGTTTATGTGATGAAGTTGTTAACATGATATGCATAATTTAAAGTTGGCTTCTTCAAATTGTTTGTATAAATAATGATGGGTAATGAGTGTTGTATTCTAATTGGACCTAAACAAGTGTTGCAACAATAGGAGAAGCATGATGAACATGTTGTGCAGCATGCAAATTTATGTTATGACTCTAACATTACGATCTTATTAAGTACATTTGTTTCATTAGAGATCTTGAATCTTGATAATTCCTCATCTTTCCATTCCAAGATATGTGATAATGGTGGCAATAACTCATTCCTTTTTGTGTGGCTTCAACAGGTAATCAAGGAAAGGTAAAAAATAAGACATTCATATATAAAGAACTTTTTGAAAGATTACATAAGCACTTGGAGCTCCTACATGCCAAACAACATGCAGATGTTGCCAAGATAGCACGTGAATGGCAAACAAAAAAGAAATAGGATAATGCACTCCCAACTCCTTGAGGGATTCAAATGTGAGTCCCAAACAAAAAACAACGAAAGAGTAAAAAGTCGGGGCACACTTCCTGGCTCGCAGCACTTTGGAAGGGTAAAAGGGCGTGCTAGAGCTCCGGGATGGGACTAGGAAGAATTGACAAGCTTCACTTATTCACACGGGTGTGCACAAAACCAACACAAGGTGGTTAGTGCAAGTTGGAGCACTTTTGGTGCTAGGACGAACCATGGGCAACTCAGACTCACAAGACTCACCACGGCCTGGACTTGGGGGAAGCCACCACTTTCCCCCTTATAGTATACTCTGCGCCTCTCCATGAAGCCCACATCCAAATGGCATTTTGTCCCGGGATTCCCAAGTGGGAGTCCCGAAACTGCCAAAATTGGGACTCACGTAGCTTTGGGAGCCCATAACTTCGCGTGCAGACCTTGGATTGAGATGAGGGCTAAAGAAAAGTTGTAGCCCCCATTGAGAGCTTTTCAACAATATGTCGCACGCCACCTGAAAACAAGTAAACCGGGTCGATTCCCGACTTTTAGTGGTCGGGAATCAAATTGCCAATTTGACTCCTGACCTTTCTTTTGGCCATAACTTGTATTTCAGATATCCAAATGGGTGATGCGAGCTCATTTTAGACATCTAAGTTTCAATAGTTTTCCAATGATATAAATAACTCCTCAATCCATTTGGTTTTGACCCCTACAATCACTCTCTAAACATTCGAGAGTCCATCGGGATTCCAACTCCCAAAGTGGGAGTTCCCTTGGGAGTGTGAGGGCCTATTCCTTCCCACTCTCTTGCACTCCCAAGAGCATGTGACATGACTTTCGGGCTTCCCTTTTGGCCCGCAACCTTGCAACCCCTTGCCTTGGTCGCGAGCCCAAAGCTAGGGTTGCGACATAGGATGTGTAAAAGAGGTCATTGAAGAAAAAAACCAAGATCCAATTGTCATGGACACACCACCAACCAAGTAGCAAAGGCCTGTTACTATGGTGCTAGCATGTGTTAGATTTTCTTTGCTATATATATCGAGTTTGTAAATATCTTGTTATTTAGGATTGGATGACAATTGAATGTTTACAATCACAATGGTAAAGTGAAGTTGGGGTATTTATGGTAGTCTAACTATGAATTCATGGTAGGCATTGAAGGGGAATAAATATTGTACAAATGGTAAGTTAAGCACCATGCCACTATTACTGATGTAAACATGCATGGCTGGATTGTTATGACACTTGAAGTTATAATTTCAAGAAGCCAAAATGTAGCTAGAATTTGGTCATGCCAAAATGGGTATTCCACCATTCGCTTCACATGGTTGGGAGAAACACTAGAAGGAGTCAAAAAAACAACTCCTTGCAAAGGTGCTTTTAGTTGTGATGAGTAAAAAAAAAGTCCATATTTGACATTTCTCACCAAAAGTTTTTATCCGGTTAGGAATAAACAAGCTTTTTGAAGAGAATGAAATGTGTGGCTCAATATTTTATATGTTGGAAATTTTGGCTTGACATGCAATGAAGTTGCAAAAATACATGCAAGATCCTTAAAAGGGCCAAGTGATTTAAAAAACCCATCAAACTTATTATCAGCTTGGTGACATTGTCATGAATTTGAGTCTTCTTGTATTATAGGCGATACATGAACTTAGAATACGAGGATGAGTAGGCCAACTTTGCTAGTAACATTGACAGTTGTTGAACTTAGTGTTTTTTCTAAAAAGATTTTCATGGTCAAGTGTTATGGTGGTTGGGTGGGTAGGAGATTACTACAAAGCACTTGTGGAGTGCATCCTTGAGCAAAACAACATGAGAATAGGTGCAATTCGTGTGTTTTTTCTTTTTTGTCACAATCTTGCTAAGGGAGAATATGTTGATGAGTATTTTGTGTATTGTTGTATGTAAGTACTTGATAATCCAAAGTTGTTGAAGCGAAGTTTGAAAAGAGAGGAGTAGCAACAATAAAAAAGTAGCAAGAAATGGGTGCAATCACAATCAAATGAGCTAACAATGATGAAGGACTCAAGGATTGTAGTCCTTTTTGTGGTCATTTTCACTTTCTCATAGAAAGGACTTTTGGGATGAAATCTTTTGCAATATGTTATTAAAAATACATATAATGTTTTCAATTAATACATCACATTTTTTGTATTAACTTTTCATGAATAACTTTTTTTTTAAATGTACATATTCTACCAAATTCTACGTTCCATATTGAAAAATTATTTTGATTTCAAGTTGTAAATGAAAATATGTTAATTATTTAGTGTTTTGTTTTATTGTTTCATAAACTACAACTTTGTTTTAGATGTTATGTACATTACACCCCATTTACATGTCATAAAGGATTCTTGAAATTTTAGAATTTTGTTCAATAAATTTTTTATTTTAAAATTTTCACAACTTTCAAATTGTGAGTGTTTTTTGAGTGGATAATCAATTAACATCATTTCAATTTTTTTCTGATCAAAATTCCTTTATAAAAAAAGTCTTTAGCTTAGTAATTTACAAAATTGACTACTTTTGATGCAAATGTTGTTCAAGTTCAAAGGTCCTTTATTAAAACCAAAACCCAAAATAATTAATTTTGAATTTTTATTTTGAATTCTTCAACATTCATATTAATCATTTAGCACAACATTCCATGATTAACATGACATTAAAGTGGCATCACAAAAATATATCTAACAAGATTATAATTTTTATTAAATTTTGGGAGTCGCCCAACTTGTTTTTTGGCTTGTTTGATTGTGACTACACCGAAATGGTGAATCCTTCATATGATTAGTGTTTATGTTTGTGTTTTGATACTATGATGGATTCCTTAATGAGGAGGTTGGCCAACATGTTGTTTATGAACATGAAAGAGAGGAAGGCAATTGAAAGTAAAACACACCAGACCAAACAACAAACGCAGATGGAAATTATCATGCAACACCATGATGCAAAGAAATAACGACAAATTGCAAAGGTGAAAACTCTCCCTAGCTCCCATTATGATTTAAACCTTAATTGTGAATATTGAAAGTTTTGTAACATTTGACGAAAACTAGCAAAAATCTATGTTTTTTCTAGAGTAAATTTGGTTCATTTGGTTTTTTTTTATTAGATCATGTCACCAAAACTTTTTTTCCACCTACTAAATGCATATAATGTGGTTTGTGGATGTAGAGAGAAAATAAATTATTAAGACCTTATTTGAAGGCTGAAACAAAAGTTTCATCAATACTTAAGCTACCATATAAGCACATATTCATGGTGCATGTTTAGTAATTGTGAGTCCCACTACAAGGTTCCACTACTACAAAAGTGGGGTGTAATTTACTAACCTAAATCATTATGGGACCTTAAAAGTGAAATAAGTTCATTGCATTTTACTGATTTCACCCTAGTGAAGTTATTTCACTATAATATCATCATGTCAACATCATGTTTCATTGCTAATTAACATAATTCATTATTATAATTTACTGTAGTAATTAGGTTTATTTCTATTTTTTTTATGTTATTTTAGTTATTCTAACTTATATTTTATGTTATTATAGGCTATTATAAATTATTTATCCTAAGTGTAATAACTTAAAATAATCTAAAATAAAATATAATGACCCAAGGTAAAAATAACTTAAAATATAAAATAATAACCTATGAAAAATAATTTAAAATACCCTACAATATAATAATTACCAATAGTCTATGATATTATAACATATAATATCCAACAATAATTTATAATACAATAATCACCAATATTTGTAATAAAACATATAATAACAACAATAACTTATAATACAACCATTAATAAAATAACCATCAATAACCACCAATGGCTTACAATGGAATATCCACCAATAGAATATTCACTAATAGCCATTAATAGAATAACCATCAATACCCACTAATATGATAACCGTTAATAACCACCAATGTCCAATAACAAAATATTCACCAATAGCCATTAATATAATAACCACCAATAGCCACTAATACGATAACCATTAATAACCACCAATATCCAATAACAAAATATCCACTAATAACCATTAATAACAACCAATAGTCATTAATAGAATAACCATCGATAATCATTAATAACATTGCCACCAATAATCATTAATAAAATAACCACCGATAATCATTAATAACATTGCCACCAATAGTCATTAATAGAATAACCACCAATAACCATTAATAGATTAGCCACCAATAGCCATTAATAAAATAACCATTAATAGCCATTAAGAATAAGCACCAATAATCATTAATA
>Ga0116228_10004615_pt1 | contig 12220 bp, 10 predicted proteins | sample S1TSphfallax_2_FD_89694 | JGI IMG/M metagenome (GOLD analysis project Ga0116228, IMG submission 89694) | Host-associated microbial communities from peat moss isolated from Minnesota, USA - S1T2_Fc - Sphagnum fallax MG | ecosystem: Host-associated > Plants > Peat moss > Unclassified | place...
CGAACCGGTCTGGTTCATGCCCCAGGACCAGGACAAGATCTGGATCTGGTCCTCGAATCCCTTGACCACGGATTCGCCTTTCAAGGTCCCCACCTTCAAGAAACTATCTATCGCCATGACGACTCTCCTCGTTGAGTTATGTGAGATCCGGAAGCGAAGGCTTGGTCGGCCGCCTTCCTTTTCCTTGGAATTCAGATTACGCGGCCGCGGCCGGCAGATCCTTAGGGAGTTCTGAGGTAGTTGTGATGAAACTTTCCTTCGCCGATTGCCTGATCGATTTGCGCGCCCGGCAGCTATGGCGGGGGCAGCAAGTCGTGCCACTCGAGCCGAAAATGTTTCAGCTGCTCGAAATCCTCGTCGAACGGCGACCGGCGGTGGTGGCAAACGAGGAACTCGATGAGCTGTTATGGCCCAAGGTGTATGTTGCGCGAACCAGCCTGGCTCGCCTCGTCTCGGCGTTGCGATCCGCGGTCGGCGACGAGCCACGCGACTCCCGGATCATACGAACCGTTTACAAGACCGGCTATGCCTTCTGTGCCGCGGTCAGTATCGCGCCCGACGAGGCGGCGCAACGCCGGACCGGCGCCGTTTACCTCGTCTGGAAAGAACGATTCATCCCCTTGTGCAATGGTGAGCATATCGCAGGTCGCGGCGCCGAGTGCTCGGTGCTCATCGATGCGACCACGGTCTCGCGGCGCCACGCAAAGTTGGTGGTTAAGGGCACATTCACAACCATCGAGGACCTCAACAGCACCAACGGCACGCAGGTCGATGGCATACCGATCAGCGTCGCGACCCCCCTGATCAATGACAGCAAAGTCACCTTGGGCAGCGAACACTTGCTGGTAAGAATTCGCAATCCGTCGGCGGCGACGGTGCGGGTATCCCAGACGCGCAGCCATTCGGCGGACGGCGCTATAATCAAGTGAATGGGCGGGCATGGGGGGGAGACCTTGTCGAGAACCGATTCGCACGGGGAGACCCGGTCCCCTGGTTCCGTTGACGTCGAAGTCGTCGCGCTGAGCACCGCGTCCGGCGCCGACCTGCGCCAGGACGCGGCGCAACACGAATCGGATTTCAGGAGCGAGCAGCAGGTCGGGCCTTATTTGCTCAAGGAGCGGTTGGGTAGCGGCGGTATGGGCGAGGTGTGGCTGGCATCGCGCACCGACGGCAGCTTGAACCGCCAGATCGCACTGAAATTGCCGCACATCCATTTGCTGGCGGCTGTGGTTCGCCGGCGCTTCGAACGCGAGCGCGACATTCTCGCCGGACTGTCGCATCCCCATATCGCACAGCTCTATGACGCGGGTGTCGACGGCTCGCAGCACCCCTATCTCGCGATGGAATGGATCGACGGTGTGTCGCTACTCGAGCATTGCCGGTCCGGACGACTGCCGCTCGAACGGCGGCTGGCGTTGTTTGCGCAGGTGCTCGATGCGGTCGGCTACGCGCATGGGCGGCTGGTCGCCCACCGCGATCTCAAACCCTCGAACATCCTGGTGACGCGCGATGGCCGCGTCAAGCTGCTCGACTTCGGGATCGCCAAGCTGATCCACGGCGACGCGGACGGCGATGGGACTCAGCTGACCCGGCTCGGCAGCTGCATGGCGACGCCCGGCTACGCGGCGCCCGAACAATTGACCGGCGCACCGACGACCGTCGCCGTCGATCTCTATGCGCTCGGTGTGATCCTGCACGAACTGCTGACCGGCGAGCGCCCGATTCGACGGACCCTGCGCAGCACCGAGGAACCTCAGGAGGCGGCGCGTGCTTCATCCCGGATCGATGCTGCACATGCCGCAGAGGTCGGCGGACTGTCCGCCCGCGACCTGCGCCGCGCGCTCGCCGGCGATCTCGATGCCATCGTCGCCAAAGCGTTGGAACCCGACCCCCATCGGCGCTACCGATCGGCCGAGGCCTTCGCCCAGGACCTTGAACTGAGCCGTCAGCACCGGCCGATCTCCGCGCGTCACATCGGTGCAGGCACGCTCGCGGCCAAGTTCGTGCGGCGCCACGCGATCGGCGTCGCCCTGTCGCTGAGCCTCCTCGTGGCCCTGATCGCCGGCAGCGCCGGCATCGCCTGGCAGGGCGTCCGTGCCGAGCGCGAAGCGCGTCGCGCGACCGCGATCAAGGACTTTCTGGTCGGCGTGTTTCGCGCCAGCGATCCGCGCATCGCCGCCGACAAGCCGCGTGGTGAGATCACGGCGCGCGAGCTGCTCGACATCAGCTCGCAACGCATCGAAAGCAGCTTCGCACAGCAGCCCGAGACGCAGATTGAGCTACTCGGCGTGACCGCGGACATTTACCACGCACTCGACGAAACGCAGCGCTCCACGGCGCTCTACGCCCGCGAGACCGAGCTCGCCAAGCAACTATTGGGAGCTGCGGATCCACGCATCGTCGACGGGCTGCTGGGGCAGGCGTACAACGCGGATGCGGACGGCGATGACGCGAAGGCGCTCGAGTTGCTCGCAGAGGCCGATCCGCTGATTCATCGGAGCCATCTGGATGACACCGAGATCCGCGCGCGCTGGCTGTTGATGGACGGCGAGGCGCTGTATCGCAATCCCGCGAAGAGCGGCGACGCACAGCGTGCCCTTCGGGATGCGGCCACGCTATTTGGCAAAGTGGCGCCGCTTGACCCGCTATACCCCGACGCGCTCACGGACCTCGGTACCTTGTCATATGACCGGTCGGACTTCGCCTCATCGGCCAAATACTTTCGGCTCGCGATCGCGGCAGCACAGCGGGATCAACGGATGGCGGGCGATGTGCTGCTCGCGAATCAAGGGCTCGCGCTGGCTTTGCGATCTCTGGGTGACGGCAAAGGAGCGTCTCAGGCATTCGAGGCCGGCGCAAAGGTCGCCGAAAAAACCTATGGTCTCGATAACCGGCAGTATTGGATGATCGCATCCGACTGGGCGCAATTCCTCTATGACACCGGCGAACGACTCCCAGCCTTCGCGATGTTCGCTGCGCTGATCGACCGGTTGCCGATCGAGACCGGTGGTTTTCGCAACGCCAGCGACGCTCTGGAGGCGGCATTGGTCTTGCGCAAATACGGCCGTTGCCTCGCGACTGACGGCCAAGGCGCCAAGGCCGTCGAATTCCTGGAGCGCGCGCGGGCGCTATTCCAGCAGTCGGCGCAGCATCCTCCGGATGCGGCGATGTTGCAGCTCGATCTCGGCAGTGCCTACGAGGCGGGCGGCCGCTCGAGCGAAGCGCGAGATGCGTTCCTCGAGGCGATTCGCACGCTGGAGACTCAGCAAGCGCCGGCTTCTTGGAGCGCGAGCGCGCATGAGCGACGCGGACGTTTCTTGCTCGCCCAGGAGGATTTGCCGGCTGCTGCACTCGAGTTCGGCGAAACCCTGCGCCTTGCGGGCAACCACACGACCTCTGCCACGATCCTGGCACGCGCGGGCTTGGCGTCAGTGGCCGCGATCCGGGGCGATGTCCGTGCCGCACTCGACGAGAGCGGCGTGGCGATGCATCAGCTCGAGCAATTTCGGGAAATAGCCGACGTGCGCATGCGGCCCTATGTCTGGGGCGCGCGTGCGAGAGCGCTGCAGCTCGCAGGGGACTTGGCTCCCGCTCGAGAACTTGCGCAACGAGCGCGGGACGCTGCGCTCGCCTACTTCGCCCCAGATAGCCCGGCCATCATGCGCGCAGAAGCCCTTCTGCAGAGCGCTTCGACCGGTTCATCGCTGCCGTGAACAGCCAAGTCTTCAAGGGTCCTTGGTGACCTTGACCAGGTTCTTGCTCGGGAAAAGCCTGCCGAGCACGAAGCCGACGATCAGGGCTAGCGCCGTGACGACGAACAGGTCCAAATACGAAGGATGGGGATGCGTACCGATCGCCGTTCCACAGTCCTTTTCACTGGGAGCACACGTGGACGCGCCTCCGCTGCTCCCCGTGTCCGTCTGGGCAAGCACGATGGAGTGGCTTGGCGAAGCCAGGCGCCGCTCCACGCCTTGCAGCAGCTGCGCAAGCTCCCCGGACACCGGACCGTCGAAGCCGAGATGTAAGCTCATGATGAATCGCTCCCTGTCGTTCTAATTCGAGAGACCCTGGCCAGCTGGCGTCGTCGCGACGACCTGCGGGCGTCACGCGGATGCACTGATAGCCTACAACGGAACCGGGGTGGAATCCCAGACGTCGCTGTTCGCCCCGGCTCAAGTCTTGAGCCTTTGGGGAGTGCCAGGGTCTTGAACGGCATTTTGCGGCATGGGCGCCGCAGTCCCCGTCGACCGGATATTGGCGTTGTCCAGCCGATCGAGAGTGGCCGCCGGTAAACAACTTGGGGCAAGCGCGATGTGCAGTTCCGCGGCGGTCGCCTCGATCGTCGTGAAGCAGCTAGAACCCATTTTTCGATTGAGCGGCGCCAGAACGCCACCTTCGATCGTCGTCGCGGGTGAGGCCGTGCCGCCCGAGAGATCCGCGTCGACGAGCAAATCGCTGCCCGTGGAGGGTACGGCGACGGCGTTCATGACCACCAAGCTGCTGTTGACGGCTGCGAGCAGGGCCGGCGCCTTCGCGGCGGGCAGGCCCGATACGCGCAGTCGCACCTTCGTCGGTTTGAAATCGAAGTATTGCAGGAAGAAGTTCTTGTTGAACTCCGCGCCGATCAGACGGCCGACCTCCTGCAAGGCGAGCTCTTGAGTCGCCCAGCTCTGCTTTTCGGGAATCGCGGTGTTGTGATAGATCTCCTCTCCGCTCTTGGCGTCGGCGGCGTTGACGGTCCACGAGGTCAGCGCAAATTTCTCGATCACGAGGCCCGAGGCCGGCAGTCGTGCCGACAAGCGTTTGAAGCGCACTTCACCGCTGACGCGAAAATCTGCCGGCGGATTGGCATCCGCGTCGACCACGGTAAAGCCGAATGACCGGATGCGTTCTTTGAGAATATTCTCGGCGACCGCCGACGGCGCCGGTGGTGCGCCGTCGGGATCGTTCGGCCCGGCCGCGCTGATCGCGACCGAAATGCGCGGATTGCCATTGTTGCGAATGAAATTCACGCGGTCGTCGCGGGAGATGGCATTGAGCGCCTGCTGAACTTCGCGCAGGTTCACTCTGGCACTGACGATGCCGGTCAACAACCCGTCGCCGCCGACCTGCGGCGCGGTTTGCTGGACCACGTCGGTCAGAAAATCGCCGTTGCGCGACAGCAGCTTGGCGCGCAACAGCGGGTAATTGCTGTTGAGCGACTCGGGTTCGACATACAAAGCCGCGGCCTTCGCGACGATTTGTTCGCGCGCATCATCGTTGACGACGCGCGTGGCGCCACCGGGCACGTTGGCGAGCGCCGGGTCGGAGGGATTCGCGACGCCCACGGCGGTGACGATCGCGGCCGACGGGAACGAACCCACCGGCCTCCCGGCTTGCGGTCCGCCGGGCGCGGCCACCGCGTTCGCCGCGCCGGCGTTCGAAGCGACCGTGGAATTCCCGTGCGAGTACCACCAGTACCCGCCCCCCGCCAGCATGGCCACGATCACACCGAGGAGTACGAACAGCTTTCCCGGGGTGAGCCAGACCGCCGTTCCGGACGCGGGTCCCGAGTGTGGCGCGCCCGAGCCGCCGGCAATCGAGCCGTTGCCGGGCAGGCGCACCGCCGTGCCGGTTTGCCCGAGCGCGGTGCCCCCGGCGCTGCGCGCGGCTTGCGCCGCAACGATGGCTTGTTTGAACTCGGCCGCGGACTGATAGCGCTCATCGGGTCGTTTGGCCATCGCACGCTGGATGACCGCATCGTAGGCTGGTGGGACCTGCACGTTCAGGGCCGACGGCGGCGGCGCTTTGTCGTTGAGCACGCGATGCATGATCGTCGTGAACGCGCCGGTAAATGCCACCTCGCCCGTCAACAGTTCGTAGAGCACCACGCCCGCCGAATACACGTCCGAGCGGCCATCCACGGTCTGTCCCATGAACTGCTCGGGAGACATATAGCTCGGCGAACCCAGCACGGTACCCAGTTGCGTCAAGGTCGAGGATTCGATGCGCGCAACACCGAAGTCGGCCACTTTGACGGTGCCGTCCTTCAGCAAAATGATGTTGGCCGGCTTGATATCGCGATGCACCACCCCGGCTTCGTGCGAGTACTCGAGCGCGCCGAGCAACTCCGACATGATCCGTACGACTTCCGGCAGCGGAAACCGCTCGTGCGCGTTGAAATAGCTTTCGAGCGAGCGCCCCTCGACGAACTCCATGGCGATGAATGCGGTCGTGAGCGCCGCGCCCGTGGCATCCCTCGCGGATTCCTCGCCGTAGTCGTAGACGGCGATAATGTTTGGATGGCTCAAGCGGCCCGCCGCCTGCGCTTCGCGGCGCAACCGGGTCAGCAAATTGTCCGCCTTGGTGCCGTCGAAGAATTCGTCGATGAACGTCTTGAGCGCAACCCGGCGATCGATGTTCGGATCGAATCCCTCGTAAACGACGCCCATGCCCCCACGGCCGACCTCGCGTCGCACCTCGTACTTGCCAAGTCTTTGCGGCATGTCCGAAACGGCACTCATAGCCTGTCCTCGAGTCGTTTACTTGTACTTGTAGTCGATATCCCAAACGCTTTTCTGCACGAGTCGCTGCACCATCGTATCCATCGAGATGCCGCCGGCGGCGGAGCCGGAGATTCCCGCGACCGAAGTCGACTTGGCGCCGACTTCCATCTTCTCTTCCGTGTAGCCTGTGCCGACTTGCTCGGTCGTGGTGGCGTCGAGGATCTTGTAGCGCATGCCGATCACCCAGACGCCCGCGGACGTCGACGTGTCGACCGAGCCTGTGACGGTACTCGCGGCGGCCGTGGCCTGCGTGGGTCGCCCGAAAATGCCGATCAGCGAGCTGGCCACGCCGCCGTTGAATCCCTTCTTTTCCGTGGCGACCTGCTCCGCTTTCAAGATGTCGAATTTCACCAGGTATTTGGTGGTCTTCAACTTGCCCTTCTGCATCACCTTGCGCGCCTCATCGGGGTCGCCGGCACCGTAAGCCAGTTGGATTTCATTGATCATCGGGCCGAGGTCGGCGCGATCCAGGACCTTGAAGTTGGCCTTCGTGAGCTCGAGTTCGCCGAAGTCGGCGATGTTGTTTGCGCCGAAGCGTTGCACGAAGCCGGCGTTGTTACTCTTGATTTCGCCCGGGATCACCACGATTTGCGGACCCGCCGTGGAGGCGTTCGTGTAGGTGACATCTTGGTACATCGAGCGATCCGCGGCCGCGTTGGCGTCTTTGGAGACGCTGCTGTTGGCCGTCGGTGAGGGGCTGGAGGAACTGCCCCACGTCGGCGCGGACTGGCCCCATGACGAGGGCGCCACGCACAAACCGGCAATGGCTACGGCGATTGCGGAAAGTTTTCTGTTACTCATGGGTCACTCCTTTTCCGTTATGGCTCGCGCTGATGGCAATAGTCGTGCGCGAGCCGGCTTACCAGGCGATCCGCCTGTTCATTCACCAAGACGACGGCGGTATGCAGCGTATCGCTGCCTGAATAAGAGTCCGCCCGCGCGCTGACGTCCGATAGCGGGCGTCCATCGAGGCGCGATAGCGTCATGTCGATGCTGACCGCGACCTCGTTGACCTGCACGACCGGGTTGACGTCGGCCTGACTGCTGATGGCCCCACGCAATACGTAATCCGCGCCGAGTCGCTTCGATGCTGCGAGGGCCGCGTCTGGATCGTTCTTGAAATAGGCATCGATCTCGGCTTGGGCGATGCCCGCCTTGATCTGCTGTGGCGTATACATGCTGAAACCCAGCGCGCGCAGTCGCTGATCGATTACCCGCAAAAGGGGCTGAAAACGATCCTGAGCGGTCAGCCATTGATCGCCGTGCAATTCCGCTACCAGAAACAGAATTCGCCGCCGCTGCAAACGCCGTCGGCAGGGTTCGTCGAGGGAGTCGGCCGCTACGGCGTCTGCTTCGGTATCCGACTGTACGGCATTCGCGGAGGACGGAAAATGGAACGGCTGTTGATCATCGGCAACCGCCAGCGTGTCCCGGCCGCTCCATACCGCCGCGAACAAGATCGACAACAGGAGGGAGCCGGCGCGCATGATTTCGTGTGTATTTGCTCGAGATATGTAGGCGTTCAAAAGCTATAACGAGAAAACCCTCTCAAGTGGTCCAAACTTGCAATTCATCCAAAGCCGCGGTTAGCCTTGATTCATCGTAGGCAGTGCCAGCGCTGGTATGCCTGGCGGCAGATGCCGGCTTTGTGGAACACAATCGAGGGGTGCGCTATTGTCATGGGATTGCCACCACAACGTGTTCGGGAGCCTGCGAGTCATGAGTCGACCCACGGTGAAGGAGATCAATTACGTCGATTTCAAGCGCATCCTCGACCAGGCGGCTGCCAACGGGACTCGCGTCGAGAAATCCGACAAGGCCCGCTGGACGACTTACGTAACGCAACACCGCGTCAAAGAAGCGGGATTCGTCGCCTATGCGAAAAGTCATTCCGAGTCGTTGCAGCCGGTGATCGTCGATGAAGCGGGACCCAGCGGCGGCTATTACCTGTACTCGGAGCGCGACGAGGTTTGCTTGAAATGGATACCAAGTTCTGCCTAGGAGTTGAGGAAATTTCGGTGCGATGATGGCTACTTCGAGAAGAATAAATCTACATTCCGTCCTCGGACCCGATCAGCTTCTGATCAAAGGCGCTACCGTACGCGAAGAACTCGGACGCATGAGCACGATGGACCTGGACATGCTCAGTCCGGACGAAAACCTGGCACTCGATGATCTGTTAGGACGCGGCTTCTCGTTGGAGCTCGTTCTCGACGGGGACACCTCGCGCTTCTTTCACGGAGTCGTGGCCGAATGCGCCCAAGTCGGTCGCTTGGGCCGCTACGCCCGCTATACAGCGAAGGTCGTGCCCTGGGTTTGGCTGCTGACACGAACCAGCGACTGCCGGATATTCCAACAGCAGAGCGTGCCCGACATCATCAAGACGGTGTTTCGCGAACACGGTACGGCGGACTTCAAGGACTCGCTCAATGGGAGTTACTCGCCGCGGGACTATTGCGTTCAGTACATGGAAACCGACTTCGATTTCGTCAGCCGCCTCATGGAAGAGGAAGGGATTTATTACTTTTTTGAACACGAGCAGGACAAGGACACCTTGGTTCTCTGCGACAGCCCCGGCGCGCATAGCGCGACGCCGGGCTGTGAAACCGTATCCTACTATCCACCGTCGGAGAACGTGGTACGCGAAGAGGATTGCATCGACAACTGGCTTTTGTCGCATTCGATGCAGAGCGGCAAGCTCACCCATACCGACTTCGATTTCGTGAAGCCACGCACGTCCTTGCTGGCGCAATACACGGCGGCGGGAGCCTATCCGAAGGGTGATGCCGAAGTATTTGCATATCCGGGCGGATATTTGACGGTCGGCGACGGCGGCCGCTATGCGCAGCGACGTCTCGAAGCCCTGCAACAGCAACATGAACGCGTCGTTGGATCGGGCAACGTGCGCGCCTTGGCGGTGGGCGCCCTGTTCACGCTCGAGAACTTTCCGCGCGACGACCAAAATCGGGAGTACCTCGTCGTAGCGTCCGTGCATCGCCTGGCCGGCAGCGATTACGAATCGGGTGTGGCTCATGCCTCGACGGATGTGACCGTCACGTTTGATGCCATCCCCAGCAAGCAGCCCTACCGCTCCTTGTCGACGACGCGACGTGCACGCGTGCCAGGGCCGCAGACGGCCATCGTCGTCGGCAAGGGCGGCGAGGAGATCTACACCGATCAGTACGGCCGCGTGAAGGTGCAGTTCCATTGGGACCGCCTCGGCAAACGCGACGAGAACAGTTCCTGCTGGGTGCGTGTCAGCCAGGTTTGGGCCGGCAAGAATTGGGGCGCAATGCACATCCCGCGCATCGGCCAGGAAGTCATCGTGAGCTTCCTCGAAGGGGATCCCGACCGCCCGATCATCACCGGGCGTGTGTACAACGCGGCCGAAATGCCGCCCTACGATTTGCCGGCCAATCAGACGCAAAGCGGCATCAAGAGCCGCAGCAGCAAGGGCGGTTCGCCCGCGAATTTCAACGAGATCCGCTTCGAGGACAAGATGGGAGCCGAGATGCTCACGATCCATGCCGAGAAGGATCAGGAGATCTCGGTCGAGCATGACGAGTTACATACGGTCGGCAACGATCAAACACAGACCGTCGGGCACGATCAAACCGAATCGGTAGTCCATGACAGGTCGCGCAAGGTCGGAAACGACGAGACGGTCGTCAATCAACGCGATCGGGCGATGACGGTTGACCGAGATAAATCCGAAACCGTGCTTCGCAACAAAATAACCCAGGTCAGCGGCAACCATTCCGAGAACATTGGCGGGGCGATGAGCATCGTCGTCGCCAAGACACTGACCGAGGCGGTTCTCATCAATTACTCCGAAAGCGTCGGTGGTGCAATGGAACTCACGGTCGGCGCCGCGCTCGCGATCACGGTGGGAGCCGTGATGTCAGAAGCCGTGGCAGGCACGAAATCCGAGGCGATTGGCGGATCGAAAAGCGAAAGCACCGGCGGCGATAAGACCTTGCAGGTGGGAAAAAATCTCGTCGAGACGATTGCGCAGAACCGGACCGTATCAGTCGGCAAAGACCTCAATGAAACCGTCACCGGTCAGCACATTGCCGAAGTCAAGAAAGAATCGATGCTCAAGGCAAAGAAGGTCGAGATTACCGCCGACGACGAGATCTGCTTCAAGACTGGTGACGCCGAAATCAGCATGAAGAGTAATGGCGACATCACCATTCAAGGCGGCAAGATCACCATCAAGGCGAGCGGCGATATGATCTTGAAAGGCAGCAAGATAGCGGAGAACTGAACATGGCAAGTCGACCGGCGCAAATTCCTTCCCACCCCCCGGAGTCGCGGCCCACGATATGCGGACCCGTGCTGGGCACCATCGCCGCGATCACCGTTGATGCGCGACCACTGGTCCGGTTCGATGGGGCGCCCGGCCCGACGATCGCCCGCGTTGGGTCGGTCTGGGAATCGGGAAGCCCGACCGAAGCCTCGGTCGGAACGCAAGTGATCCTCATCTTCGAGAATGGCGACCCGGATCTGCCGATCATCACCGGATTCGTCGGAGATTCTCTCCGATCCGGCAAGAGTGCACCGGTCGATGCGACGAACCCCGACGGCTCGAACCGGTCATCCGACTTGCGCGGACGCAAAGTCACGCTGGAGGGCACGGAGGAAGTCGTACTGCGTTGTGGGTTGGCGTCGATCACCATTCGCGCCGACGGCCAGGTCGTCATCAAGGGAACACGACTGACGAGCAAGGCATCCGAGACCAACAAGATTCGGGGGTCGTCCGTTCTAATCAATTGAATAGTGCTTACTGCGCGAGGAAACTCGAATGCCCGTGACCGTCGGTGTCAATTTCATGTCCGTTGTCCATGCCGGAAGCGACGGCATCAGCACGGCTTTTCCGGACGTCTGCAAGACGCCGGCGCCGCCGGCACCGCCGATTCCGATCCCATATCCGAATATCGCGAAGTCATCCGATACCGCACAGGGCGCCGCCACCGTTCAGTGCGACGGCAACCCGGTTTGCGTCAAGGATTCCAATTTCATGGTGAGCACCGGCGACGAGGCAGGCAGCTTGCTCGGTGTTGCATCGAATAAGATCAAAGGGAAAGCGGAGTTCGTAAACTTTTCCTTCGACGTTCAGTTCGAAGGCAAGAATGTGCCGCGGGCCATGGACCTCATGCTACACAACGAAAAAAACACTCCGCCGGTACCCGTCATACAGGGACCCATCATGTCCATGGGCAATGACAAGGGCACCTGCTATTTCTGCGGAAAACCTCTCGATTAGATGCATGGCAACTCGCGTATCTCCTGGCGACGCATTCATCGAGGGACTCGGCATGGTCGCGTCGCTCGGCTCCGATGTCGAGACGATCTGTGCGGCGGCCCGCGCGGGATTGATTCGTTCACGGACCTTGGACAATTACCGCATTCGCTCGGGAGTCGATGGTGCCGAGGAAGCCGTCGTTGCACACGAGGCTACGTTGATCACGCAAGGTTTCGAAGGTGAAGCTCGGCAAATTCGCCTCGCTCAAGCTGCCCTGACGGATCTGCTGCAACGAACCTCACATGTCGACTGGCCGGCACAGTCGCATCGGTTCTATGTTGCATTTCCCGCCCCGGGGCGGATCGACGAAGGCGATTTACTGATTGCAGATCCTGGCGCTCGAAGTGCGCTGGCCGAAAGGATCGCGGAG
>Ga0116228_10004617_pt1 | contig 12219 bp, 11 predicted proteins | sample S1TSphfallax_2_FD_89694 | JGI IMG/M metagenome (GOLD analysis project Ga0116228, IMG submission 89694) | Host-associated microbial communities from peat moss isolated from Minnesota, USA - S1T2_Fc - Sphagnum fallax MG | ecosystem: Host-associated > Plants > Peat moss > Unclassified | place...
CGCGGGCTCATCCATCGCACTGTCCCAGGCTGGCCCGTCCTCGGCGAAACCGAGCGCGACACGATGTTGGGCCAAGGCGGTGAAATCAATGCCGGCCGGGCGCTGCGCGCGCACGAGGTCGGCGAGCGCCTGGCGGGCAATGGCTTCAACCGACATGTGTTTCCGCGCAGCCAATTGGCGCAGGCTGTCGTGAACATCGTCGGGCAGATTGCGGATAACGAGCGCGGACATTGGTTTTGGCTCAGGTTGATATCGCTTGATATCGACTTTGACGCCAGGGCGCAACTGAAAACTCAACACGCAATGGCCTCCAGGTGGCCGGACTCCGCGTAGGGCACTAACTCGGTGTCGCGGGTGATGATGATGAGGCCATGCTCGCGCGCGGTTGCGGCGATGATGCGGTCGGCGGGGTCACGCGGTGGAGAACCTGGCAAGGTCGCCGATGCGATCAGGATTGATGGCGGCATCGGCGCGAGCGTGACGCCTGGCTGGGCCAGCAGGGCGGTGAACCACGCGGCGGGCGACAGGGTGAGCGTCAGGCGGCCGCGGGACGCCAGCGTAGCGATTTCCCAGGCGCTGATCGGTGAGATATGAACCTGACCCCCGGATTGCGCGGCTGCGATGGCCTCCCGGCTCGCGGCGGAGAGTGGGTCGCCGTTCATGAGCCAGATGGCGGCACAGGTGTCGAGGAGCACGGCGCGCACGCCCGTGTGGGCGGCGGCGAGCGTCGGCGATCTTGGGACGGGCTGGCCCGTCAATGGTTGGCGTCCCAATCCTCATCGAGCGGAGCGGCCAGGTTGCTGCCGACCGGGACGCGGACTGTGCCCCGCAGGGCGCCCCAAAGTTCATGTGGTGGCTGGTAAGACGCCGGTGGCATCTTCGTTGTGGCCATGGGCTCATGGCCCCACGATTGAGATGCCTCGGAAAACCCTGTGGCATGGTCCGTTGGTTGTGGGGGCAACGGGGGCTCCTGCGCATGAACGGTTTGCTTTGCCAGAATGCGGCGCACCAAAGCCTCGACAGAAAGCTGTTGCAAAGCGGCTTGCTGCTTTAGCGTGGCATGAACGCTATCAGACAGATTGCGAATTGTGATGGCGGGCATAGCGAATTGATAGCGTGATCGCCTCCAACTTACAAGCACAAAAGCACCTCATCACGGTCGCCGACGATTTTGGCCTGTCACCCTTGGTCAATGAGGCGGTGGAGGTGGCGGCGCGCGACGGTATCCTGACCAGCGCAAGCTTGATGGTGGCGGCGCCGGCGGCGGCGGATGCGGTGCGGCGGGCGCAGGCGCTCGGCGGCAAGTTGCGCGTGGGGCTGCATCTGGTGGTGGTGGAGGGGCCGGCTTGCCTGGATGCGGGCGCGATCCCGAAGCTGGTGAACGCCGCCGGCGCGTTTCCGTCAGACCAGGTTGCGATGGGGTTCCGGTATGCGTTCAGCCCGGCGGCGCGCCGGCAATTGGCGGCCGAAATACGGGCTCAATTCAAGGCGTTTGCGGCGACGGGGCTGCCGCTCGATCACGCCAATGCGCACAAGCACATGCACCTGCATCCGGAAGTGGGCCGTCTGATGCTGACGATCGGGCGGGAATTTGGGTTGCGTGCCGTGCGGGTGCCGGCGGAGCCGAAAACCCGAGGGCAGGCCAGGCGCTTTGGCGACAGTGTGCTGTACGCCTGGACCGGATTGTTGCGGCGCCAGGCGAAGCGGGCCGGCATGCTGACCAATGATTACACGTTTGGTTTGGCGGCGAGCGGACACATGACACCTGCGTTGGTGCAGATGCTGGTCGATCGGCTGCCGGATGGATTGACCGAACTCTATTTCCATCCAGCAACCGGCCAGGACGAAATTCAGCGGCGGCACATGCCAACCTACGAGCACACGGCGGAGCTCGAAGCGCTCCTGCAAACCCGGGTGCCGTCAAACGTGCGGCTCGCGGCCTATTCCGACCTGATCTGACCAATCTCGCGCACCCGGCGCTGCAAAGCGGCACGCGCCGTGGCCGCCTGCGCCGCAAGGCGCATTAACGCCGGCAACTGGGCGGGATGGCGCAACACAGATAACGCGACGCGCGCCAGGGCAATGGCGCCATCAGCGTCCAGGGCAATGATAGCAGCTCGGGGCAAAGTGCTATCGGCCGGGTCGCAGACAGCACGAAGAACAGCAAACGGCAGCCCCTGGCCGGCAGCAATTTCAGCCACCACGCCTGATTCGAGGTCTATGGCGTCCGCCCCGGTGGCGCGTCGCAGGCTTGCCTTCTCCGCGGCGGAGACAGCCATCGTGGCGCCGGCATAGAGCGTGCCAGTCGGGCCGCCGAGGGCACTGACGAGGGTTGCGTCGGCGAGATGCAGGCCGTCCGCAGTGAGCACCGCGGCCGGAATGACCAGGGTGCCGGGCCGCAGCGCCGGGTCAAGGCCGCCGGCAAGCCCGAAGCTGATCAATGCGCGGGCTCCGTCGGCGACCAAGGCGCGCGCCGCTAGCGCCGCGCCCAGTGGCGAACCGCCGCCGGCGCGCACGGTGCCGAGGGAGCGGGCCAGGCGGGCTTCGGCGGCGAGTCCCGTTACGATGCCAATCATGGGGCGCCACAAAGGTCAAGCAAATAGTTCCTTTTTGAAAAAAAGAACCAAAAAACTTTTATTTTTGACACTACGGCCTCAACGCGAACGCTCGCTGAAAATGCAATATTTACGCGACAGCCATTATCGCGTATAGTGATCGAGGGGGATTCGTAACCATCATTGCCCGGAGATCTCAAGGGAGGTTCGCGTTATGGAAAATCGGTACTCAAGCCTGATGGCTGCAATAGTTCTGTCCACCCCGCCGGCCGCATACGCCGGCTCGTTGACCGGAAATTACAATCTGACCTTCAACCAGATCCATCCTAAAATGACGCCACTCATTTATTGCATGAGCCTGACCGACAACGGCAGCGTGCTGGGCTACGCGCATAGCGGACCGCTGCTGCTCGGCGGTGAACTGAGCGGGGAATTCTTCGTTGCCGGCGATGTTTTCATTGCGACGGCGAGTTACGAGGGCAATGATCTTGTGGTCACCGGCGAGGTGGACGGCCGGCGGCTGAAATCCGGAGCGAGCGTTGGTGTCCTGAGCGGCGCACCGCAATATGGCACGCACGTGTCCTTCGGTGCGCTTGGGAGTTGCCAACGGCCGCGCCCCACCCGCACCGAAAATGAGTAAAGGTTTTTTGGTTCTTTCTTTCAAAAAAGAACTGCTTCCTCCTATATCCCGAACTGAACTTTCTTATCGTTAGACCGGACAAGATTGCGGAACCGCGACAGCGCCAGCAGCGGAAAAAACTGCTTGTAACCATGATACCGCAGATAAAACACGCGCGGAAAACCAACGGCGGTATAGGGTAACTCATCCCACTCGCCGTTGTCCTTCTGCGTGGCGCGCAGCCAGGCAATGCCGCGGCACACCGCGGGATGGTCCGCCCGGCCCGCGCTCATCAGGCCGAGCAGCGCCCAGGCGGTTTGCGAGGGCGTGCTTTCGGTAAATGCTCCGGGGTCGGCATGAGCGTAGCTTTCCTCGTCCTCGCCCCAGCCGCCATCCTCGCGCTGCACGGAGAGGAGCCAATCACACGCGCGGGTGACGGCGGCATCCTCGGGGGGCACGCCCGCGGCGTTGAGCGCGCAGAGCACTGACCAGGTGCCGTAGATGTAGTTGGTGCCCCAGCGGCCGAACCAGGAGCCGTCGACTTCCTGCTCGCGCCGCAGGTAGGCGAGCGCCTTTTGCAGCACGGGGTCGGTGGCGCGCATGCCGATTTGCGCCAGGAAGCTCACGCACCGGGCGGTGACGTCGGCGGTCGGCGGGTCGAGCAGGGCGCCGTGGTCGGCAAAGGGGATGTGGTTGAGGTAGAAATGGGTGTTTTCCGGCTCGAAGGCGCCCCAGCCGCCGTCGCTGCTTTGCATGCCGACGATCCATTCGCGGGCACGATCGATCGATTCCTGATGGGCCGGATCACCGTTGCGGTGCAGGATCATGCCCACCATGGCGGTGTCGTCCACGTCGGGGTAGTGCGCGTTGTTGTATTGGAAAGCCCAGCCGCCGGGCGCGACGTCCGGGCGCCGAACGGCCCAGTCGCCCTTCACGTCCAGTATCTGGCGTTCGACCAGCCACGTGCTGGCGGCCTCGACCGGTTCCGTGGCAAGCGCCGTGCCGTAAGCGGCTTCGGCCATGGCGTGAGCCGCGAGGCCGGTGTCCCAGATGGGGGAGACGCAGGGTTGGCAGTAGGCGCGGGTGCCGTCGTCCACCAGCAGCTTGCGCAGCGAAAGCCAGGCGATGGCGGCGTCCGGATGCGAGGGCGGGTATCCCAGCGTATCGAACATCATGACGCTGTTGGCCATGGCGGGATAGATCGCGCCCAGGCCGTCCTCGCCATTCAGCCGTTCCGCGACAAAATCGATGGCGCGGTTGATGGCACGATCGCGCAGCGCGCGCGGCAATGAAGGTTCGATGCGCTTCAGCACCACATCGAGCGCCTTGAAGGCGCGGCCCCAGGCGGATCGATACGGGCCGCGGATATAGTCGCGGATTTCGTTCGGGTCGCGGCGAAACAGCTCGCGAATGTGGATCCGGCGCGGATTGCGCGCGCGCGGGCGTTTTGCCATCAGAACCAGCAGCGGCACGATGACGGTGCGGCTCCAGTAGCTGACCTTCGAAAGATGGAAGAAAAACCATTCCGGCAGAAGCATGATCTCGACAGGCATGCTGGGCACCGCGCGCCACGGCACCTCACCGAACAAAGCGAGCTGCACGCGGGTAAAGACGTTGGTGCGCTCGGCGCCGCCATGCGCCAGAATTGCGTCGCGGGCCCGTGCCATGTGCGGCGCTTCGGGGTCATCGCCCACGGCCTTCAGCGCGAAGTAGGCCTTGACCGAAGCCGACAGGTCGAACGCACCGCCGTGGAATAGCGGCCAGCCGCCATGCGCCCCCTGGATTTCGCGCAGATAGACGGCGATGCGGGATTGAAGCGCCGGATCGATGCGGTCGAGGAAATGCTCCAGCAGAATGAATTCGGCCGGAATGGTGGCGTCGGCCTCGAGCTCGAAACGCCAATGCCCGTCGCGATACTGGCGCCGCTGCAAAGCGCCGGCGGCGCGCGTAATGGACGCCTCCAGGGCGCCGGTGCGATCCTTGGTTTCGGCCGTTATCAGGGTCGTGCGCTCCAGATTGACCTTAGGCGACCAGCAACGCCCCCGCCGCGGCCACCCCCGATCTGATTGCACCTTCGATCGTTGCGGGCAATCCGGTGGCGGTCCAGTCGCCGGCGAGCGTGCAGTTTTGCCACTGGGTTGTGGCAGACGGGCGACGCAACTGTTGGTTGGGTGTGGCAGCAAACGTCGCGCGCTTCTCCTTCACAACACGCCAAGGTGGCATGGGTTCCGGCAGGGAGAGCACGCGGCGCACTTCGGGCCAGACCGTGGCGGCGAGGTCCTCGGCGGTGCGGTCCACCAGGCGGTTTGCGGCGCTGATGGTGACCGAGACCACGCCCGGCTTGACAAAGATCCACTCGCTGGTGCCGCCGATGAGGCCCCAGAAACCGGCCTCGCCAGGCTCCGCGTCGGTGCGGAAATGCAGGTTTATGATGGCCTGGAACTCGTTGGGGGTTTCCAGACCAGGGAGCAGGTCGGCGGCGATCCACGGGGGCGCGGCCACGACAACGTGATCGGCGCGGCTCAGCAGGATGGGGCCGTTGGGGCCGCTGAGGGCGGCGACCCGGTCTTGCGCGAAGGTGAGGCCGCTGATGCGGGTGCTGGTCAGAACGTTGGCGCCCGCTTGCGTGAGTGCCGCGACGGCGGGGTCGATGAAGGATTCCGACAGGCCGTGGCGGGGGAACAAAGGCGCGCAGGCATCGCCGCCGCGGGCCAGAGTTTCGTCAATGACGGCGCCGAGCAGCCGCGCCGCGCCGTTGATGGTTGGCGTGTTGAGCGCCGCAATGGCGAAGGGTTCGACAAGCCGGCGGTAGAGAGGGCCGTCAGGAAAGCTGCCGGCCACGGTATCGGTCGGGCGTGCGTGGCCGAGCTTGAGCAAAGGCAGGTAGTCGAGCGGCGAGGTGCCGGGGACGCGGCGGGATTTGCGCAACAGCCAGAAAGGAATGAGCCCGCGGTTGGGGCGCAATGTCCAGCGATTGCCGGAGCGCAGATCCATGAACGGGATGGCGGGGTTGGCCGGGCCGGTGAGGGTGTGGCGGGCGCCGATGCGGTCGAGATACGCGGTTGCGGCGTGATTGCCCGAGAGCAGCAGGTGGTTGCCGTTGTCGATGCGGCAGCTGAGCGTGGCGTCAAAGTAGGAGCGGCAGCGTCCGCCGCAGGCAGGCCCGGACTCATAAAGGGTGACGGTGTGACCTGCGTCGAGCAGCGTGAGGGCGGCGGACAGGCCGGCAAGGCCGCCGCCGATGACGTGAGTGTGCGGCACGGGTTAGTGTCCCGCAGCAAAGTGAGGCGCGCAAGGCTTAAGGAAGTCGTTCTTTTCTGAAGAAAAGAACCAAAGACTTTTGCTTTTTGGTGCAATCCACAACCTGTCGGTTCATGGCCGAAGCATTGCTGCAGGCGCAGGAGCAAAAGTCTTTCGGTTCTTTTCTTCAGAAAAGAACTGCTTTCCTTCCTGCCTTCCTTACGCTTTCGGCCCGGCGAGCGAGAAGTGCGCGCCCTGTGGGTCCTGCGCGTTGACAATCCAACTGCCGCCGGGAACTTGTTGCGGCCCATGAATGACCTTGCCGCCGCCGGTGGTTACGCGATCAACAGCTGCATCGATATCGGCGACGTTGATGTAATATTGCCAAACGGGATATGGCATGAAGGGTGGCTTGGTCATCATGCCGCCGACGCTGCCGTTGGCCAGAAAGATTTGGTAGGCGCCCATCGGCCCCATGTCGTGGACGTCGCCCTTCGTCCAGCCGAACTGGGCGGCGTAGAAGTCAAACGCCGTTTGCATGTCGGCGGCGAGCAACTCGTTCCAGCCGAAAAGTCCCGGCGTGCCGGCGGCGGGGGCGGCCGGCGGGTTTGCCGGTTCCGGGTCCGGCTTGAAAATGATGAAGGCAGCGCCTTGCGGGTCGGCGACAACCGCAAAGCGGCCGACGGTGGGAATTTCGGCCGGCCCGCGGTGGATGATGCCGCCCGCGGCAGCAATGGAGGCGGCCGCGGTGTCCACATTGTCCACATAGACGTAGCCGACCCAGTGCGGCGGAAATTCGGCGCCCTCGGGCACGCCCATGATGCCGCCGACGCCGGTGCTGCCGGCGTTGAGAATCGTGTAGGGCATGCCGGGCATGCCCGGGTCGATTGCGGTCCAACCGGCGACTTCGGTGTAGAAGTGGGTGGCGGCCTTCGTGTCCGTTGTCATGAGTTCGTACCAGACGAACTTGCCTTGCGAGCTCCCCATAATTTGCGCCCCCGTATTCCTATCAATTGGTCCGGCGGCTGCCGGTCATGCGCGTCGCGTCATGCGGCGCAGCAGGATTGGGTTTGGTGCTGATCTGCATATTCGTCATGGCGGCGCACCCAGTCGCTGAAATTGCCATTCGGGCCGGTTTCGTTACGGCCTTTCGGTGTCAAATCCAGCGGCACCTGGGCGCTGAGTAGCCGTTCGTCGCTGCAACCACCGTCCAGGGCAGAGCACGGCGTGCCGCGCTGATCTCATCCTCCAGCCGCGTGAGTTCCTTTTCGCGCGCGAGCAGGGCCCGCCGCGCGGCAAGCCATTCCGTCGAAGAAACAACAGCATGAGGCTGCATCCACGCTTCTCCTTGTGGCGCCGGTGTGTGCCTTGACGGGACGGAATTATATCAACATACGTTGCTGATGTCAAACCGTGCCCGCCAACAAGGGTGCAATGCGAAGGCGCATTGTACCCCACGTCTTAGTAGCGGTACAGATCGTGCTTGAAGGGGCCATTTTCGCCGGGCAGGCCCAGATACTCCGCCTGCTTGCTGGACAACTTCGTCAGCTTCGCGCCAACCTTGGCAAGATGCAGCGCGGCAACCTTTTCGTCGAGATGTTTCGGTAACGTGTAAACCTTGCGCTCATACTGGCCCGGCTTGGCGGTCCAGAGCTCGATCTGCGCCAGCACCTGGTTGGTGAAGCTGGCCGACATGACGAAGCTGGGGTGGCCAGTGGCGTTGCCCAGATTTACCAGGCGTCCCTCGGACAGCACGATCAGGCGCTTCTGGTTCGGGAATACCACCTCGTCCACTTGCGGCTTGACGTTCTCCCAGGTGAAGTTGCGCAGCGCGCCGATTTGTATTTCGCTGTCGAAATGGCCGATGTTGCAGACGATGGCGCGATGCTTCATCTCCCGCATGTGCTCGAGCGTAATGACATCGACGTTGCCGGTGGCGGTCACGAAGATGTCGGCACGCGGGGCGGCATCCTCCATCGTCACGACTTCGTAACCCTCCATCGCGGCTTGCAGGGCGCAGATCGGATCGACCTCGGTGACCAGCACGCGGCAGCCGGCCTGGCGCAGTGACGCCGCCGAACCCTTGCCGACGTCGCCATAGCCCGCCACCAGGGCCACCTTGCCGGCCATCATGACGTCGGTGCCGCGGCGGATCGCGTCCACCAGCGACTCGCGGCAACCATATAGATTGTCGAACTTCGACTTTGTGACGCTGTCATTGACGTTGATTGCTGGGACGGCCAGGCGGCCTTCCTTGGCCATCTGCCAAAGGCGGTGCACGCCGGTGGTGGTTTCCTCCGACAGGCCGCGCACCTCGGCCAGCAGATCGGGGTATTTGTCGTGCATGAGCACGGTGAGGTCGCCGCCGTCATCGAGGATCATGTTGGGGGTCCAGCCGTCCGGCCCGCGGACAGTCTGATTGATGCACCACCAGAATTCCTCCTCGTCCATGCCTTTCCAGGCGAAGACGGGGATGCCGGCGGCAGCGATGCCGGCGGCGGCGTGGTCCTGGGTCGAGAAGATGTTGCAGGACGACCAGCGCACTGAGGCCCCCAGCGCGATCAGCGTCTCGATCAGCACGGCGGTCTGGATGGTCATGTGCAGGCAGCCGACGATGCGGGCGCCGCTCAGAGGCTTGTTGGCGCCGTACTCGGCGCGCAATGCCATCAGGCCGGGCATTTCGTCCTCGGCCATGGAGATTTCCTTGCGCCCCCACGCCGCGAGCGAGATGTCGCGAACCTTATAATCGTGGGCAACCATAGTATCGGGCATAGTGATCTCCTGGGGCTTCGGCCGCAAAGAGCAAAGTCCCCCGAAATAAGCAACCCAACCCATCAAGTAAAAGTTTTTTGGTTCTTTTTTTCAAAAAAGAACTACTTTCGTTAACTTCTTTCTTAAGGAAAAATTTCCTTCTTAGCCGCCCGGTCAATGACCTCCCGGAACCGAGGATCGATGCCGTGCAAATCCACCACATCCACGGTATACGGCAAATTGGCGTCGTCGAACGCGGTGTTAAGGGCGCAGATCTCATCGAGCGTCAGTTGCCGCGCCGCGTCCACGGCGAGGTCGGAAGCGCGATGCACGCGTCCGTTTGCGCGCGAACCGAATATAAAGACGTGCGCTTCCGGCGGAAGATACGTCGCCAAAATGGTGCGTATTTCCGCAAGATCCTGCGGCCGTATATTAAGTGTGTCGCTCATGCCGCCTGCCGCGGGTTGATCTGCGCGACCAAAAACCGAACCTCGTTGCGGAAACGCGGAATTGCGTCAAACACCGCCTGTGCCCTGTCCTCATTATAAGTATGGCCGGTGACGCTGCGATTTTCGCGAAACGCCCGCCAAACCGAAATCGCTTCAGCCACCACGCCGCGCGCATAGCCCAGGCGGACAATTCCACTGAAATCCATGGCCTGAACCTGCGCCGGACTTGGCTCGGTGTCGGCGAGGAAGCGTTTGAGCGTTTTGTAGGAGAGCTCGTAAGTGAATTCGAGGGCCTGAATGGCAGCGGCGCGGAGCTGCCGTGTCAGGCGGCCATCGTCGCGCGCCAGATCGGAGGCGGCGTAGGCAAGCGCCTCCTCCAACTGGGCGATGGCACGGCCGAGCGAGGTCATATCGATCACGTGCGGATGCCTTCGGTGGCGCAGCTAGCGGACAAATACCTGCACTTCCTTGTCGTGCAGCGCCGGGTCGGTGCGGATCGCCTGCTCCACCTGGCCGGCGTCGGCGCCGCTCGCGATAATGGCCTCGGCAATCTCGCGGCCGGTGGCCGAGGCGTCCTGCAGAGCGGCGGCCTGCGCGTCGGGCGTTTCGGCCTGCGGCACCAGGGTTTGCACTGTGAACAGCACGTTGGGCTTGACGGCCAGCGCACGGTGCACCGATTGCGCCAGCGAGGCGGCGTAGTTCGGCTCGCCGGCGTATTCGATGGTGACGATGGGGCCTGGACCGGGCGGCGGCGGCTTGGCGGCGGGCGGCTTGGGCGGGTCGCCGGCATGCGGATTGAAGGTGCGCTGATCGATCAGGTGGCAGGATGCCAGCGTAGCGACCAGGGACAGAATTGTGACGCGAAACCAATTCGACATGGCGCCAAGGTTGCAGACAGAACAAGGAAAAGGAAGTAGTCCTTCCTTCGTTAGCGTCGCCAGCCCCTAAGCGCGGCAAACGGCCCATCCGGCGCCCCCACCTCTGCCACCTCCGGCACCACCACCCGCTTGCGCGGGCTCGCAAGCAACGGCGGGCTCGGCGGACCGAATTGCGTTTCCGCCAACGCAGGCGCCGGAATGACTCGCAGCCCCAGCGCCCTTAGCACGGGAGGCAAAATGTCCGCGCGCAGCCCAAGGCGCGACGTAAGGTCCGGCATGGCCGCCGGCCGGGCGCGCGTCAGCCAGGCAAGCTCGGCCGCGACGCGTTCGGCAACATCCAGGCGCAGCAACACCGGGCCCGCTTCCACCCAGCCCAGCGCCGGCAGGCTGGCGTGCGCTTTGGCGGTCGCTACGCTCACCAAGCCAGGGTCCGGCAAAACAGGTGTGGCGACCTGGTGGCGGACCGCCCACAGCATGGCCCGTACCGCGGCAGCGCGCGGCTTGAGCAGTTCCGGCATGAACAGCGCGAAACGGCCGGCCCGCACGCCCAACGGTTTCAACCGCCCGCGGACGGCCGGCGGCACCAGCGCTTCGGTGGCGCCCGGCACCACGCCGCCCGCCTCCGCCAGGCGATGCAGGGCGCCGCGCAACATTGGGTCCGCCTCGCCGGCCTGCACCGCGCGATGCAGCGGCGCCAGCTCGCGGGCGATCAGGGCGGCAATAAATTCGGCGAGCCGCCGGCGCACCCGCTCACGCTGCGGTCCGTCGAGAAATTCGCTGTCCAGCACATCGACTTGCGGATACAGCAAGCCGCGGCCAGGACGCAGGCGGGCGACGTCGGTGCCGTCCCAGATCAGGCTGTTGCCGCCGGCGATGGAAAAGGCAGCGTCCGGCGCCGCCTCCAGCAAGGCGACGCGGCGCGGCATTTCGGCCCGCAGGGAGCGCCGCGCCGCGCGCTGCACCAGGCGTTTCTCGGCCCCCGCGGTGGACGGGTCGGCCTCGAAAGTGAAGCCCGCGACGTGACCCACGGTATGGCCTTCGACCACGACCTCGCCGCGGGCGGTGACGGCGGACAGCAATTCCTCGCCATCCTCAACCGCCTCCAGGCGGCGCAGCAGGTGCGCCGCCCGGCGATCCACGAAGCGCGCGGTGAGGCGTTCGTGCAGCGCGTCGGAAAGCTGGTCCTCGACCGCGCGGGCGCGAGCCTGCCATGTGGCGCTATCGCGCACCCAGTCCGGCCGTGCGGTGATGTATGACCATACCCGCACGCCGGAGAGCCGTGCCATCAGCGTATCGATGTCGCCTTCGGGCCGCCCTAGGGTGGCAAATTGCGTCTCCAGCCAATCTTCCGGCAGGAAGTCGCGCCGGCCGATATGGGAGAAGATGCGGGCGCACAGGCGCACGTGGCTGTCGTCGGTGATTTTACGGAAGTCGGGCACCTGGCACGCATCCCACAGCAGGCGAACCCGGCTTGGGCGATCTGCCAAGCCTCTCGTTTCGGCATCGCGGGCCAAGGCCGCCAGCGATTCGAGGTCGCTTGCGTCGTTGCCGCGCATCAGCCCTGCGCGGGGGGGTGGCGCGAGCAGGCTGTCGAGCAGCCCGTCGATGCTGGTGAAATCGAGTTTGTCGTTGCGCCAGGCCAGGCTGGTGAGCGGCTCGAACACATGCGCCTCCACCGCTTCAGCAACCTCTTCCGGCAGGTCGGGACAGGTGGCGGTGGTGCCGAA
>Ga0116228_10004620_pt1 | contig 12215 bp, 7 predicted proteins | sample S1TSphfallax_2_FD_89694 | JGI IMG/M metagenome (GOLD analysis project Ga0116228, IMG submission 89694) | Host-associated microbial communities from peat moss isolated from Minnesota, USA - S1T2_Fc - Sphagnum fallax MG | ecosystem: Host-associated > Plants > Peat moss > Unclassified | place: USA...
AAAAAAAAAAAAAAAAAAAAAAAAAAAAAAAAAAAAAAAAAAAAAAAAAAAAAAAAAAAAAAAAAAAAAAAAAAACAAACAAAAACAATTCAAGGCTCCCGTTTTAACAATCTCATTGGCCATATACACTTGTTTCTCACAAAATTATTTACATTTTTATTAATGTGCCACAAATTGAGGAATTTGATATTCTTTGTATTATTAGGGGGGGGGGGATAAATTTTTTTGTTTTGCAAAAAGTGTTTTTTAATTAGTGTTTACTGGTGGGCACATGCACCCATTAGCCTAAGTATATATTGAACCTTCCACAAGGTCACCACCCATCCCAATACTATTTCAATCAAATTCAGCTTAACTTCAGAGTTATTATAGGACCTTAGTAAATAAATTGTTAAATATTCTTATTTAAAAATTTTAATTACTTTCCAAATACAAAATTCACTCTAAAATCCAATAACTAACTAACTAAATAACCAACCAACTAGCTAACTAACTAACTAACCAACCAACTAACTAACTAACTAGCTAACTAACCAACCAACTAACTAACTAACTAATTAACTAACCAACCAAGCAACCAACTAACTAACTGTATACATATATAACTATTTTAACCCCTGAAATGTTCAATTTTTGGACACCCAAAACTTGGAAAAATGTGTCCAAAAATGTTTTAAATTTTTGGAGGTGCAACACTTGAAAGAAGTTGGATTTTTAAATTTTTTTTGGGGGGGCAAATTTTAACATTTCCAGGGTTTAAAATAGTCACTAATAAGAGACCTCAACTCTCAACAAGTTGAAATGCACCAGGGTCCAGTATATCGGTAGGTGTGCTTGCTTCTGGCCCCTTTTTCACATGGGACCCTACTACTCACTCCCAAAGCTTAAAAGAAAGAGTTTTCTAAGGATTGTTTTTGTTTTGAAGATGACCATGGTTTTGCTTTTGTTGCAGCAGAGGTTGATTGATGGGTTGAGAGAACTTGGAGTACTCCTGTGAGTGAGTGAGTACCTAGAGACCAAGGTGGTGGTGGTGGTGGTGGTGCACAAAGAGAGTGTGTTTTTGGTGGTAAGAAGAAACTCATCAACTTAGTTGCCATTTGAAAAGTTTGTGTTTGTGTTTTTTTTTGGGAAAGAGCTTTTTTTTTTGGTTGGGGGATTGTTTTTGCAAGTATGGATTTTGGGTTGTTAAGTTCTTTTGTTTTTGGTTTGTAGTTAGTTGTTGCAGATCTGGTAGGAGAAAAGAGCTCCAAATGGAAACAGTGATGCTCATGGTGAGGTGGGTGGGTGTGTGGGTGGGTGCTTGCAACAGATGATATAATACCAACAGCAAGAAGAAGAAGAAGAAGCAGACAGGAGAGAAGTGTTAGTAAGCCATGACAAAAACCATGAGAGCTGTGCAGTACTCTGGCTATGGTGGAGGTGCTGCTGCTTTGAAGGTATCATTCTGCAGCTCAAGTTGACCCTTTTCTCTACACAGCTTCTTGGTTTACTTTGGTTTGGTTTGGAATGAACATGTGGTGTATGTATGAGAGCAGCATGCTGAAAGGTCTTCTCTATTGTGTGAAAACTGTGGTTGCAAAAAGAGCTTGCAAATGAAAGAGAAAGTATTGAGATGGAAGAGCTTCAATTAGGTTAGAGACAAAAAAAAATTATGTGGGAATTGATCACATTCTTTCTCCTTAATTTTCTTTTTGTGAAATCAAATTTGGTGGGTAAAATGCATCATGGCATGAAGCACACGATATGTTTTAGTTATCTGCACGAGGTGGATTTTTGTTGTTGAATTACGAATTTTGAAGAGAGAGAGACAGAGAGAGAGATTGATTTGTATCTGAACAACACACAGCATGTGGAGATTCCGGTCCCAACTGTGAAGAAAGACTATGTGTTGATCAAAGTGGAAGCTGTGAGTATCAATCCCCTTGATTGGAAAATTCAAGATGGTTATGTGAAGCATATCTTGCCGCCCAGGTTTCCACACATCCCAGGTACTTTACTTTCACACACCATGTGCAAAATTTGAAAGAGTAAAATTCTAGTTGTTAATTTCAATAAGATGTATTGAGTTGGAATTTGCTAGTTTGTTTTGTGAAGTATCTAGGATTTCAGGCGTGCAGTCTTTGGTCTTCTTGCAAGAACAAGAAAAGAAAGAGTTACCAAGTTTGAAACAAACTGTGTGTCTTGGGGACTCCTGGATGTCTAACTCAGACTGAACTGGCAAAACATGCTCTTGGGGACAGGCACTGATGTTTCAGGCGAGGTTGTGAGTGTTGGTCATGGAGTTACAACTTTTGCACCGGGTGACAAGGTTGTGGGTTGCCTTGGCACGGTATGTTAGGGTTTCTCTTTTTACTGACTCCCCATCCAAACAAAATGAAACCTTCTAAACTCTTTTCTGCAACTTGGGTTTAGGGTACACAAAAAGGCAGAAAAACAAGCTCACATGATCACAGACAGACTTCTCAACACCTGAAAAGGACTTTTCCTTGGCAAACTTTTCAAAATTTTCTGTGGGTTTCATTGACTAAATTTGTTGGTGTTACACAACATGAGAATAAATTGATTGCTTGGATGCACAGTTTGGTGGAGGATTAGCTGAGTATGCATTGGCACACATCTCAACCATAGCAAAGCGACCATCTGGGGTGACAGCACTGGATGGTGCCTGTTTAGGCGAGGCTGCGTTCTCTGCTCTTCAAAGTGTGCGTGATTGGGCAGGAGTTCAACTTAATGGAAGTAAACCGAAAGTTCCCATGAATGTTCTCATAACGGGTGCTGGTGGTGGTGTTGGAACATTCGCTGTGCAGGTTATCTCTCTCCCCCATTTGATCAGAGTCAATTAGTATTCCCCCCCAGGTATGAATTCTTCAAAATTGAACGTTTCAAGGACTTCCTTATATTCCTGAGTGGGGGAGTGTTTCAAAAGTCCACTTTGTTCCTGAAAAAGATCATGCTCTCTTAAAGTTGTCTGGCTTGTTTCTCTCTTGTCTTCTCTCTTTTTATGCTTGGTTTTTTGGTTTTTTTTCCCCCCTTTCTTTTCATGTTCCTTTTTCTTCTTGGTTTCATTGGTCTTCTCCTTCCATTTTAGGTTTTGTTGAACTAGCCAGCAATGTGGTTTAAATTTTCCTATTGTTACAGCCATTCTTGTGACAGAAACTCACAGTAAGTTTGTTTGAATTGTAGCCTAGAGATGGAATTTCTGAAATTGGTTTTGTCCTCTTATATGTGGACTTGAAAACCAAAGTTTTCTAATTGTTGTTTGGTTTTTGCTGGACATGAAAATGAATTTGATTTTTTACTCTCAAGTGTACTGCAGCTTGCAAAATTGGGAGGCGTGCATGTGACAGCCACATGTGGTGATGGTGCAAGACAGATGGAGCTCGTGAAGAGTCTTGGGGCAGATGAAGTATTGGATTCCAAGACAGCAGAAGGTGAATCTCTGGAGAGTCCATCGGGGAAGAAGTACGATACTGTAATTCAGTGTGGTGAATACACGCCCTTTGCCCATTTCAAGCCACAATTGTCACCTAGTGGCAAGGTCATTGACCTTGCTCCATCACCCAAAAGCATGCTGTCGAGCGCCACCAGTCTAGCTTCATTCTCCAAACAGAAATGTGTTCCTTTTCTGCCATCGACAAATTCCACTGACTACTACTTTCTTTTTAGTCTAATGCAGCAGAAGAAACTCAAGACGGTCATTGACTCTCAGTTTCCCTTGTCGCAAGCAGAGAAAGCTTGGGCAGCTAGCATGACTGGGCACGTTACTGGAAAGGTCATTGTCACTTGTACAGAACACAGCTAGATACTGTCTTCCAGAAGGTGAAGAAAACCATAAGATCCTCTTGATAGGAAAAAAAACTCTCCAAAGAACCAAATCCAAAATGTGAAGCTATGAGACAGGTTAGTAGTATGGAGTTTGTTGAGGTATTGTAATGGCATCACCAGAGCGTAGCAATCATGCCACCTTATCTGCACCCGATTTTCACGTTTTGTGCAAACCTCGTATGGAAGACCCAAAAAAACTCTTTTTGTGTGGTAGATTTGGACCATCAGGGAAAAGGGCTGGCCTTCATGTGCTTTTCAAGAATGGAAACAATCTGTTAGATGATTCCTGGTTTTGAAGAGGAGCTTGGTTGGTAAGTTCTGTTGAATTCTGTTTCCATACGTAATCACTCACTTTTCTTTCTCCCTATTAAATTGCTTAAACAAAGTTTTTGGATAGCATGTTCGTAACATAACAAGACTAGCTTCTTGTCATCTAATTCCTCTGCCCCTTAAGCCAATTTCAAATTGCCAAGAAATAGAGAATTTACATGCTAGACTCCTGTAGATTCGTAGTGCATCAGGGTGCAAGGCTGATTTTTGGTTGCTACGAAGCAAGCATATACTATATACCTGGTACTGAGACTGATACAACCCTACCTGACATTACATTGCCTACCTGATAAGTAGGGGCTGTGAGGCTGGTATTACCTCATATCCTTGGCAGGCAAGTGCTGGTGCAAGGCCAATACTTGCCTCAGCCATACACATACCCATGTGCTCACTTCTTTGACACCAGGATCAACATCGGTCTAATACCAGGGTTCCAGGGTTGTAGAAGGACCAGTATCAGTCCACTTACTGGTGCAGTTCCCCAAGGTTGTATCAGGATCAATATCAATCTATATACCAGGGTTACAGGGTTGTAACAGGAGCAATTTCGGTTGATATATCAGGGTTCCAGCCTGATACACACCAAACATTGGTTCAGAATAAGAGATTTTACATGAAATTCCCAAAAAAGGTAACTCCAAAGAGTTGATAGAAACACACCTGGTGAACCCAAAATGTGGCCTGGACCAAAATGAAAAGTACATTGTTCTGTAGTCTCTCCCTTCCTCACTTGCAGGGCAGAGCTAATGAAGTGTCAATAATAATGTAACAATTAAAAAGAATAATGTGTTGCACTTCCTGTTCCAAGAATGCTTATTACAAAAGCAAGCAACTCCATGCATACAATCTCAGGCAACAGAGTGCTTCTGCGCAGATTCTCCCTCCTCTCTCTCTCCCCCTCTCCTCTCTCTCCCTCTCTCCATCTCTTCCTCTCTCTCCTGGTGCTGAAAGCATACTAAGATAAATGTTTCATCAAAGAAGTGCAATCGCATTTCCTCTACCCCAGCATCTACACTTATGATGACAGAAAAAGAATGGAAAACAACAAAATCTTCGTCAAGAAAAAAAAACTAAGTACGAGAATTGCTGCATTCAGGGGCCTAATTAGTCAACAAAAAGCCAGCAGGCTGCTTCAGTTGCTGCTGTTCTGTCTTTTTGTCTGTCAACAAAAACCCTCATGATGACTGTTTTGCTTGGAATGATTTCATGAGGGAAACAAGCTTCTCAACTCCGGCTTTTGGCATCGCATTGTAGATAGAGGCCCTGACACCTCCAACAGAGCGATGTCCCTTCAGTTGCACCATTCCAAGTGCCGCTGCCTCCTTGATGAATGCGGCTTCTAAGTCAGGGGTAGCCATGGTGAAAGGAACATTCATGCAAGAACGCACCGATTTCTCCACTGGACAGTTGAAGAATCCGTTGCTACTGTCAATTGCATCATACAGGATGCCTGCCTTTTCAATGTTGTTCTTCTCCACAGCTTCCAATCCTCCTTGTGCCAGTAGATCCGCAAACACAAGACCACACACATAGATGGTGAAGCAAGGAGGAGTATTGTACAAGGAGTTGTTGTCAGCATGGATCTTGTAGTCCAGCATGACTGGGGTTTGTGGCTGTGCATTCCCCAGCAAATCCTTCCTGATGATAACAATGGCCACTCCTGCAGGGCCGATGTTCTTCTGCACTCCACCATAAATGATCCCGAACTTGGATACATCGATGGGCTTGGAACAGAAATTGGAAGAAACATCAGCAACGAGGATGGTGTCCTCACCCACCTTCGGATACTCCTTGAACTCCACTCCATGAATTGTCTCATTTGCACAGATATGCACATACTTGGCACCGGGTGTGAGCTTGATCTCCGATTCTGCCGGCAGTCTTGTATACTTCTCAGACTTCCCGCTCCAAGCCAGATTTGGTTTGCAGTATTTCTGTGCTTCCTTGTAGGCTTTATCGCTCCATGAGCCTGAGACGATGAAATCCACAACGTCGTCAGGCTTGCACAAGTTCAGAGGAATGGCAGCGAACTGCGTGGTGGCTCCTCCCTGCAGAAACAAAACTTCGTAATTCTCCGGTATCTTTAGAAGCTCTCTGAAATCAGCCTCCGCCTTCTGAATGATGGACAGAAACTCCTTCCCGCGATGGCTCACTTCCATGATGCTCATTCCGCTGCCCTTCCAGTTGAAAAGATCGGCCTGCGCTTCCTTCACAACCTTGGCAGGCAGAGTAGCCGGTCCCGCAGCGAAGTTGAAAACACGGCCATCGGTAGCGATCTCATTTGACAAGCCATCCTGCGATTTCTGCACAGACGGAGGAGCAGTAGCTGTGCACCTTGCACTCAGACTGGACGTCTCCGCTCTCCTCACCAGATGTGCCGCCTTCTTCCGTTGCAGATTCGTTACCCCTTTACCAACGAAACCCGACACGAGCTGCGTCCGCGACTGCGAGGAGGAGGCCAACTGTTGTATCCTCTGCGCCACAACTTGATGAGGAGGCGCCATTACTGCTCCTCCCTGTTCTATCCTCATTGCCAACACGCCTTCCATCCTCACGGGAAAACCCTCTCACAAAACCCTCCCGTAAAATTCAACGCTACACAAACCCGAAGAAACAACACACACAAAAACTCACGCCAGAAAGAAAAGAAAACACGAAAAACCGCGAACAACAGCGACCTTTGAGACTCGACAAAAACACAGAAACAAGATGCTCTTGTCTACAACTATTTCACCGCAACGATCGAGATCGGCAGCCTCGATGGCGGCGAAAGGCACCGCGAGCAGCAGCAACAACGGGGGAAAGAGCGCGAGCGAGCGAGGGTGACGCGGTGATGGATGGCTGAATGGATGAACAAGCTTTAGGTAATAGATGAGGAAAATCCCATTCATCCTCTTTGGATGAACTTTACAGATTAGATGTACCAAATCGCATTCATCCTCTTTGGATGAACTTTACATCTTAGATGAAACAAATCGCATTCATCGTCTCTGGATGAACTTTACGTAGTAGATGCAACAAATCGCATTCATCCTCTTTCGATGAACTTTACATATTAGATGCAACAAATCGCATTCATCCTCTTTCGATGAACTTTACGTAGTAGATGCTACAAATCGCATCCATCCTCTTTCGATGAACTTTACATATTAGTTGCAACAAATCGCATTCATCATCTTTGGATGAACTTTACAGAAATAGATGAAACAAATCGCATTCATCCTCATTGGATGAACTTTACGTATTACATGCAACAGATCACATTCATCCTCTTTGGATGAACGTTACATATTAGATGCAACAAATCGCATTCATCCTATTTGGATGAACTCGACATCCTACATGCAACAGACCACATTCATCCTCTTTGGATGAACTTTACAGAAATAGATGAAACAAATCTCATTCATCCTCATTGGATGAACTTCACGTGATAGACGAAACAAATTGCATTCATGTTATATTTGGGCTTATCGCATAGGCATACCAGTGTTGGGCGGGTATCATTTTTGATACCCTCCGGATCCGGTTTTCACAAAATAAATTACAAAAGATTAAGATTCTCGCTTTTGGAATTTTTTTAAAAAAAAACTTATACACCAGGTCAGGGTATTAATATTTTAATAAAAAATTGAACTTATTCTCATGATGTCGGTTCTCATAAAATTGAGAACCGTCAATTATCATTTGGTGGCTCTCACCAACCGATTATTTCGTCTTTTTCAAAAAAAGTTAAAAAATCAAATTTACAAAAAAAATTATTTTTTAATTATTTTTCTTTTAAATTGAAAAATCATAGTTATGTGTAAAGTAAGAAAAAATTTAGGACATATATTTTTGATTTCAAGAAAGGTTAGCAATATACGTCAAATATTGATAGTTGGCTTTTCAATCTTTTGGGTATCAAATTTGAAAGATTGATGACCAACAATTTACTTCAAATTTTTAGCAATTATAATTATATATATATATATATATATGTATATATAAACCTACACTATTACAATGAAACAATGAATCTTCACTATTATTTATAATTTATATGCAAAATAATGGTAATTAACATCTAACCTTTTTTTTTGCAAGAGGTCCTAGTTTTACCAATTTAGCCAAAATTATGGTCATAATTAGATTTTATGTTTTCCCAAAAATAAAAAAAATTAATGTCATGGGAAAGAAAGAAAAATGTAAACAAATTAAATGTATTGTCATAGAAGAACTTGATTTGAAATTAGGGTTTGATTTTGAAAAATATCAATTTGGTAAACATTTGTCAAATTTTTGAACCTGTTAAGTTTTATGAAGGTAAAAAGATTGTGCAAGGTCAATGTAGTACATCAAAGTGGGAAAAATTAATAGTAGAAGCATAGATATGTGAACAAGTTCTTTGGAAATATTAACACGACTCTATGGAGATCTTCATTCTTCAATCCTTATTATATGACAATATTCATCTAGATATAATGAAATTGTATTGTATAATAGAAACAAATCTAACAAGGACCACAACATACCTACAAATTATAACAACCTTTTTACACTTTCAAGTCATTGAAATCATGAGTTTTATATCTTGCATCTCGCATACATCTCGCATGGATGCCCATAGAACCCACATCTAAAGATATCCAAATTGGTTCAAATTCAACTCATATTATAAAAAGGATGCAATTTCCTATTCCATTGGCCACAACGCGTATTATACATCAAACACAAGGAACACATATTATACATCAAACACAAGGATTAACACTTCATCACTTGGCTTTTGATCCTAATGGAGAACATAAGCATGGTTCATGAATAAAATATAAATAGGGCTTTAAACCTTGTTGCAATGCATTCGTGTATAAATAAATCATGTCACCTATTTTTTTCATTGGAATTTTGAAAGCACACAATCCCAATGAGAATATAGGTGGCATGAATTTGGTGAATAATCAATCACTATCTTTATGAACTAATGATAAGTAAATGTTTCAGACCTTCTACCACTACAAAGTTAACTACTTTAACTATTTTTTTTCATCTTCGGGTTGTGACAACCTCTAAGTTAACTATTTTTTTTCATCCTCGGGTTGTGACAACCTCTAAATTAACTATTTTTTTTCATCCTCGGGTTGTGACAACCTCTAAGTTAACTATTTTTTTCATCCTCTAGTGGTGACAACCTCGGTCACCACTTAGTGTAGTTAGTGGTGTTTTAGTGGGTTTAGATGTTTAGTGATAGAAGGTCTGAAATGTTTCATCAAAATTGAGGATGAGATGTAATGGTGCATTCACCTCACATTTATTCCCATAAATTTAAATTATATCACAATTCCCTTTTGCAAAGTTGGTCAATAATCATTAATAACTTAAATAAGCTCTTTTAGTGACTCATTAATAAAATACCCACATGTAAACTATGTTGAAATTTAAACAATAGCCTTGTAAATTGGTACCTTATTTTGATTGATTCCTTGTCACAAAAGATTATTTGATCTTCCCACTAGGTTCACAAATTAATTCAATAATGATTCCACTATAAGAATTTGCAAAGAAAGCCCATGAACCTTGGGGCACATTTAAATTCCTTGTGTTTGAGTTCAACTAACAATGGTCTTTTATTTCATCAATGAAACAACTTCTACAACCCATTCACCTATTTGTACACTTGATAAAATATAATAAAATTTCAATAACAATTGAACCAAAATTGAAATTGGGACTTTTAACATCAAATTTTTAAAAAAATTAATACATGATATCTCTTCAAATTTTTTTTTCATGGTCATCCATTAAAGTGAACAAGTTTCCAAGTCAAAATTCCCCAAGAAAATAACAACCAAAACCAAAACATATTGTGTTTCAAAACTTGTAAGATTCATAACATTTTGAGGACCTTATCCATTCAATGCATGTGAACCCATTATTTTATAGCCCATGTTAAAATATTTCATATGAATAAAATTATATTTTATTCAATTGTGATATTTATGTTCCAAATTATGTTATGAATGTGATATTTTCCTCTAAATGTTAATGATTATACATATATGATTTTTTACAATAAACATGAAAAACATAACAAATTTCATTGTAATAGGGCTGAGCATAGTCCCAACCTCAAGAACCCAAACAATTTTTTGAAAAACATGAAAAATAACATGAATAAGAACATGTATTAATAATATAATGAAGAAAATGAACACAAAGGTGAGCAAGATTACATTACAAAGTTATGGTTAAATTAGAATTAATCAAACTACAGTTAACAAGGGTTTCCAAGGAACCTTCCAACATGATTTACAAAATATCCATTGGGGATGAAAAAAGAATGTTGATGTATGAAGTGTTCTTTTCTAATGGATGAAATTAGACATTGATGAACATAATTTCATCCATGAACAAAGAATCAAGCTATCACAAATAATTGTTCTTTAAAATATTTTTGCACCTATTTTGAATGTTTTATGGAATATGACACTTAGTTGATTAATGAGATTTGTGAAAATAATTTTAAACATGGGGGAATAATTGATTCCCTTTGTGATGATATTTTGTGTAACATTTCACACAATTCTCACATTTCATGCATTCATCCCAAGTATGCTCAAAGGGATATAAGAAGAATTAAAATCATGCACTCAATCAAATATAAGGTCCCATTTATGTTTCAATGGTTTAAAATTAAAAATCTTTAGTTTAAATCTATGGACCATGTTTATTTTGATTAAATCTCATAATTCCTAAATTGATGAGTTATTATCTTATGTTAAATATTAGTTTGTGTTAACAACATTATAAAAAAAACCTAAGTTTGATGCACATGATAGGTTCAAAGGTTTAAGTTCAAATAATGTTATGTTTAAGCTTTTAAAATTTTGTACAAAATTAGCAAGATATTTTTTTGGTGGAGGGAATCAAAGTTTTAACATTATTGGATTTAGTGACCATTCAAAGAATTAAGTGGTTGAAATGAGCGTTTTATTTTTCAAATTTGTGAGGTAGGTGGGTTCGTGATCATCCACAATATGTAGCCAAATTTGGCTCATGTTAAATAAGAAAATAGACAAAAATTAGCATTCTTTGTATCCTTTGGCAACATATGGCAACTTATTTTTCAAAAAACAACTTGAGATCATTTTTCCTTGAAAATTCCTTTGTATCATTTGCACCTCCACTTTTTTTGTCACCGAGATGCCAAAATTGCATTGACAAAACATTGGTTGAATTTTTTAAAGATTTAACTATCTCAACTATTTATAATCTTTTTGTCTCATATTTCAAAGGAACCAACTTCTGACTTTAATATCTTTATTCAAAAGATTTTAAACATATAACATTAGTTTAAATATGTAGGGTTGAATTATATGATATGTTGAACATGTGTACACTAGATAACACTAAAAGAAAGTTTATCATTTGTAATCAAAACTTTTAACTAAATTAAATTTTTACAACTACTTTTAATTTTTAAAATGGTTGTTTGCAATCGATTTTTGCAGCCAAAAGTAGTTGTAAATATGAAATTTGATTACAAACAACAATTTTACTTCTAGTGTAAGTTGGTAATATGGGAGGACCAAAAAATCAACACCTCTAAATATTTTTTTTTCATATAACACATGTGAGATTAAAATTTAACAAAAAATACATTTCAAGAAAATATATAGGTAAATATTTCTTTCATTTTATTCATTGAAAAACCTTTAATTTCATTGGTTATACTTGTCATCTACATTATGAAGTAATTTAATTTCCAATTGTTAGACAATAGTTAGATGATATTATTAAAATGAACTAATCCATGTTAATGATCATGTTAAAGCTTGATGTTTTATATCTATTGAATAGGTAGGGCATCATTTTATTATTAGTGAAATCATGATTTTAGATTTTATTTATTTATTTTCAAGTTCTAGATAAGTGAACATCCAAGGATATATTTAACATTAATTAATTAACAATGGTTTACAAAAAAATTGTTGCAATCAAAATGTTATGACATTTTATCGCAAAACAAAATCTTGAAATTTTGGTGTTTCTTAAAAGAAGATATTATTATTATTATTATT
>Ga0116228_10004621_pt1 | contig 12212 bp, 10 predicted proteins | sample S1TSphfallax_2_FD_89694 | JGI IMG/M metagenome (GOLD analysis project Ga0116228, IMG submission 89694) | Host-associated microbial communities from peat moss isolated from Minnesota, USA - S1T2_Fc - Sphagnum fallax MG | ecosystem: Host-associated > Plants > Peat moss > Unclassified | place...
CAAGACACTCTGCCGGGCAACGCGTGGGTGATCGGACCGAGGCAGAAGTCGATTCCCGTGCTGTCGTCGGTGAACGAGTTCATCGGTGATGTGTCGGAGAGGCTGCCATTTTTCGACCTGTGGCCGTTTCGCTATGCCACCAGCTATGAGCTGAAGCCGGGGTGCATTCCGATGCGCTGGAGCGACCCGCGGTTCTTCGAGTGCTATCAAGCCGTGGGCGACTTCCCGGAGGTGGACGTGTCGCTGAAGCTTATCTACACGCGGATGATCACGGCCTTCGGTTCGTCGGCGGCGGGGATTCTGTAGGTTTGCGTTCTTCCGGTCGCGCGCAAGGCGCGCTCCTACAAATGCGGCAGGGCTACCGAACCGGAGCGGCTGTTGTAGGAGCGCGCCTGCGCGCGACCGGGTCAGGCGATACATCCGGCAACCCAAGCCCGACCCTGTAGGAGCGCGCCTGCGCGCGACCGGACCGAAGCGACATGACAGGAACGCCTCGCTGGCGCTCCCTCAAAACGGCCGCGTCAGCTCGAACCGCACCGGAAGCTCGGCAGTGAAATGCGCCGGACGATCAGCCGCCGCAAAGCGCCAGCGGCGGATGGCATCTTCCGCTGCACGATCCAGGTCGAAGTCACCACTGGAACGCCCCACGGCCACGCCCATCACGTCGCCTTCGGGCGTCACCGTCACGTTGAGCACCACCTGGCCCTCACGACGGGCGCGCAAGGCAGAGATCGGATAACGCGGCGACGGCATGTACACGGCACGCAACGGCTCTGGCTTCGCTGCCTCGGCCACCATGGGCAACGACTCAGGTCGTGACCGGTTCACCACGCGCGGCGGCGGCTCGTCGCGCAAGATGCCCGCCGGAGCCGGCGCCGTGCCGGAACGCGATGCAGGCTTCGGCATGACCACCTCGGCCAGCGGCCGGGAGGCAGGTGCCCGTTCATAGGTAAGCGCGGTAAGCCAGCTCGTGCCGGCAATACCGAGGACAAGGCCCAGGGCGCTCAAAGAAGTGCTGGTACGTAATGCGAGCATGCAGATGTTGCCCGGCCGGCACCCCTTCGATGCCGGCCGTTCTTCCTTATTGTCAGGGGCGTTCGAGGATCGCCGTGACGCCCATGCCGCCTGCGGTGCAGATGGAGATCAGGCCGCGGCCCGAGCCCTTCTGCTCGAGCATCTTCGCCAGCGTGGCGACGATGCGCGCACCCGTCGCCGCGAAGGGGTGACCCGCCGCGAGACTGGAGCCGTTGACGTTGAGCTTCGACGGATCGATCGATCCCAGCGGGCCGTCGAGGCCCAGCCGGTTGCGGCAATAGTCGTCGTTCTCCCATGCACGCAGCGTGCACAGCACCTGGGCGGCGAACGCCTCGTGGATTTCGTAGAAGTCGAAATCGCCCAGCGTGAGCCCGGCCTGCTTCAGCATGCGGGGCACGGCCACCGTCGGCGCCATGAGCAGGCCCTCGCCGTGGACGAAATCTACCGCCGAGACCTGGGCATGCGTGAGGTAAGCCTGGATGGACAGCCCGCGCGCCGCCGCCCAGTCATCGCTGGCGAGCAGCACCGCCGCCGCGCCATCGGACAGGCCCGTGGAGTTGCCGGCGGTGAGCGTGCCCTGGCCCGAGGTCTTGTCGAAGGCCGGCTTCAGCGAGCCCAGCTTCTCCAGGGTGGAATCCGGCCGCAGGAAGCCGTCGCGCTTCAGGCCACGGAACGGCACCACGAGGTCGTCGAAGAAACCGGCATCGTAGGCGGCGCCGAGCTTCAGGTGACTGGCCAGGGCCAGTTCGTCCTGCTCGGTGCGGCCGATCTTCCACTCCCTGGCCATCAGCTCGCAGTGATCGCCCATGGACTTGCCGGTGCGCGGTTCTGCCACACCCGGGAACGAGGGCTTGAGCTCCTTCAACGAGAAGCCGCGAGTGGCGACCTGGAGCTTTTCCTTGAGAGTCTTCGCACGATTGAGCGCCAGCAGGCGCTTGCGGAACTTCTGCCCGTAGACGATGGGCACGTCGCTGGTGGTGTCCGAGCCGCCCGCGATACCCGCGTCGATCTGGCCGGTGGCGATCTTGTTGGCGATGAGGATGGCGTTGTCCAGCGAGGTGCCGCAGGCGCGCGCCGTGGTGATGCCCGGCGTGGTGGGCGCCAGGCCCGAGGACAGCAGCGCTTCGCGGGCCAGGTTCCAGTCCGACGAGTGGCGGATCACCGCCCCCATCGCCACTTCGCCCAGCTCCACGCCATGCAGGCCGTACTTCTCGACCAGCGCGCCGAGAACCTTGACCGACATGCCGAAGTTGCCGACGTCGGCATACGCCGTGTTGTTGCGGCAGAAGGGAATGCGGACACCGCCGACCACACCCACGCGCTTTTGCGTCTTATCCATGCTGTTGTGAGGAACTATCCGGAACCGAAGGGGGATTGCCCGAGCGGGCGAACCCGTTCGAAGGCGAAGATGCCGTGGACGCCGACGATCGCCGACGAAAGGCGTATCGGCAAGGCTAACCCGCATCCCCCTCCGGCGAAAGCCCGGAGGAGGCGGATGGTAGAATGGCGTTCCTTTGCCGTTGTGGAAGACCCGCCGTGTCCGAGTCGCCGCTGATCGCCTGCCCCGCCGTCCTGGCGCTGGAACTGGCCGGGGGCGACACCCCCGACCGGCTCGAACTCACCCGCGACGAAGCCCAGGAACTGGCCGCCCTGGTGGCAGAAGACCTGCGCGCCCTGGTGCCCGGCGTGGAAGCCGCCCGCTTCGCGCTGGCCGGTGCCCTGTTCGACGGCGTGGAGATTCTTCGCCCCGGTTACCCGGTGTTCGCCACCCTTGAGGAACTGGCCCGGCGCATCCCGCGCGTGACCACGGCCGGTGGCGTGGTGGCTTTCGGCACGCACGAGGGCCACATGCCGGCCCAGCCGCTGGTGCCCGATACGCGCTACGCCGGTGGCCCGATGCGGCTCATCCCGTGGATGCTGCTGGTGCCGGCCGACCAGGCGGACGACATCACCGCCGCGATGGAAGTGGAGCTGGTGGGCCGTGGCGAAGCCGGCGCGCGCACGGCGGATTTCCTTATGCGCACGCTTGGCGTCCGCCTGGAACACGCGCGCTACCTCAGCCGCAACGACCTGCTGGCCCTCACCTGCGTGCAGTACGAGCACGTGAACCTGGCGCCCCTGTGGACCATGCTCGAAACCGCCCTGCTCACGCCCTACCAGCAGGAAACGGCGCTGGGCTCGCGCGGCCTGCCGCTGCGCTATGCCGACGGGCAGGTGAGCATTCCCGGCATCGCCGGCTGGTTCACCCGGGACGGCGAGCATCGCGACAGCGCCGCGCACGAATTCGCTGGCACGCTGTTCGAACTTCGCCAGTACGCTGCCCTGCTCGACGCCCACCACGTGCCCCTGCGCATGGACGGCGACGCCGCCCGCAGCGAGCCGTACTTCATCGAGCATGTGGCCGACGCCGATCCGGCCCTGCCGCCGCCCGAGCTCTACGCCCATGAAGCCGCCGGCCTGGGCATGGCCGCCATCACCGTGGCGCAGCCGTCGGCCGGCAAGGCCCGCATTCTCGGCCACGGTTATCCGCTGGCGCCGAACGTGCTGGGCCTCCTGCTGGAAAACCTCGCCGACCGCTACGCCGCCACGCCGAATGTGCACGCACTCGGCAAGATCCTGCTGGATGCGAATGGTGCGCTCGACGCGCCTGCTCCGGCCCTTCACTAAGGTCTTCACGAACGATATACGCCGGCCGCGAAGGGCGGGTAGAGTGACGGCATTCCGCAGCCGGCGCCTCCATGCAACCCACGGTTCCACCACCGACCGCATCTCCGGCCGACTGGCCGGCCTATCTGCTGGATCGCGCGCCGGCGATGATCGCGTACGTGGACGCGGACACCCGCTATCGCTATGCCAGCCCCTCTTACCTGACATGGATGGGCATCGAGGGCGGCGTGGTCGGCCGGCGCATGGAAGACGTGATTCCCGCCTCGCTCTACAAGCGCATCATCCCCGGCTTCGAGGCTGCCCTCAGCGGTGACCAGACGGTGGCCGACCGCGAGATCCGCGACGACGATGGCCGTCACTTCGCGCAGGCCACCTTCTCACCGGACATCGACGAATCAGGAGGCGTGCGTGGTGTCTTCATCATGCTGGCCGACGTCTCGGTACGCCGCGAACTGGAAGCCCGCCTGCGCGAAAGCGAACGCCGCTTCGCGCTGGCCTTCCGCCATGCCGCCATCGGCATGGCCCTGGTACGGCCGGATGGTCGCTGGCTGCAGGTGAACGAAGCCATCTGCGACATCCTCGGCTACACGGAAGACGAACTGCTCACCTCGGTGTTCCAGGACATCACCCATCCTGACGACCTGGCGGCCGACCTCGCCCTCACCGAGCGCGTGCTCAACGGCGACCGGCAGTCGTTCCACATGGAAAAGCGCTACATCCACGCCGAAGGCCACATCGTGCACGCGCTCATCAGCGTCTCGCTGGTGCGTGACGAGCGCGGCGAACCGTTGTACTTCATCTCGCAGATCCAGGACATCAGCGAGCGCAAGGCCTTCGAAGATGCGTTGTTCCGCGAACGCGAGCTGGCCGAAGTCACGCTGAAATCCATCGGCGACGCCGTGATCACCACCGACACCCACCTGGTGGTGACCTCGCTCAACCCCATCGCCGAAGCGATGACCGGCTGGAGCAGTCACGAAGCCGTGGGCCGACCCATGGACGACATCTTCCGCCTGCGCGATCCTCTGACCCGCCAGCCCATTCCCAATCCGCTGCATGCAGCAGTCACCCGCAACACCATCGTGGGCCTCACCACCGACGCCATCCTCCTGCATCGCAATGGCTTCGACAGTCCCATCGAGGATTCGGCCGCCCCCATCCACGATTACGCCGGCAACGTGGTCGGCGGCGTGGTGGTGTTCCACGACGTAAGCGAGACGCGCGCGCTGGCCCTGAAGATGGCCCACCTCGCGCACCACGACACGCTCACCGGCCTGCCCAACCGCACCCTGCTGCAATCGCGGATGGACTTCGCCGTGACCGTGGCCGCCCGGCGCGGCCAGCGCGCCGCCGTGCTGTTCGTGGACATCGATCACTTCAAGCAGATCAACGACACCATGGGCCATGCGGCAGGCGACTCCCTGCTACAGGAAGTGGCCCGGCGCATCCGCTCGGCCGTGCGTCCGGACGACACCGTGAGCCGCCTGGGCGGCGATGAATTCGTGGTGCTGCTGCCGCACGTGGAATCCGCTTCCGACGCCTCCATCGTGGCCGAGAACGTGCTGCAAGCCTGCGGCGAGGCGATCGGCATGGGCGCGGGTGCCGCCGCCCTGGCGATCAGTTTCAGCATCGGCATCAGCCTGTTTCCCGACGATGCGCGCGACGCGGAATCCCTGCTGCGCAATGCCGACACCGCCATGTACGAGGCGAAGATGCAGGGGCGCAACGGCTACCGCTTCTTCAACGCCAGCATGAACGAGCGCAACAGCGCCCGCGTGCGCATCGAGATGGAACTGCGCCGCGCGCTGGCCCGCAACGAGCTGACCCTGCACTACCAGCCCAAGGTGGATGTCGAGCTGGGCACCATCGTCGGCGCCGAGGCATTGCTTCGCTGGCAGGTGGATGGCGAGGATGTCTATACGCCCGAGCAGTTCATTCCCGTGGCTGAAGACTGCGGCCTCATCGTGCCCATCGGCGACTGGGCCTTGCGCGAAGCCTGCCGCCAGGCCGAGGTCTGGGCGCGCACCTATCGTCCGCTGTCGGTTTCGGTGAATGTCTCCGCGCTGCAATTCCAGCACACGCGCTTCTTCGAATCCCTGCACAGCGTGCTGGAAGACACCCGCCTGCACCCCACCCTGCTCGAACTGGAACTGACCGAACGCACGGTGATGGAAGGCGGCGACCACATCGCCCACCTGCTGCGCCAGATCAAGCAACTGGGCGTTACGCTGAGCCTCGACGATTTCGGTACGGGCTATTGCAGCCTGTCGTACCTGAAGCACTTTCCCGTGGATACGCTGAAGATCGATCGCGCCTTCATCCGCGACGCCGCCTGGGACAGCGACAGCGCCGCCATCGTGCGCGCAATCATCACCATGGGCAAAGGCATGCACAAGCACGTGCTTGCCGAAGGCGTGGAAAGCCAGGAGCAGGCTGACTTCCTGCGCGCATCGGGCTGCACGCAGATGCAGGGCTTCCTTTATGGTCGCGGTGTCAGCGCTCGCGAATTCGAGGCCCGCATCGCGGAAGTGGACACGGGACTGCCCGGCGCGCGCTGACTCACCGCGCCAGCATCGCCTCGTACATGTAGTAATGGCAGCGCTCCATGCCCAGGCCGGAGTATGTGGCCTGCGCGCGCTCGTTCTCCGTCTCCACGTAGAGACGGATGCCCACGGCACCCGCTTCGTCGGCCAGGCCTTTCACGTGCGCATACAGCGCGCGGAATACCCCGGCACGACGGGCCTCCGGCGGCACGTAGACGCTCTGGATCCACCAGAAATCACCGCAGCGCCAGTCGCTCCATTCGTAAGTGATCATCAGGCAGCCGGCCGGCATGCCATCGAGCATCGCCACGAGATAGAAGCCGCGACGCGGCTCATCGAAGACGGCGCGCACGCCACGACCGATGATGTCGGGATCGAGTCGCTTCTGCTCGGTCTCCCAGGCCATGGCGCGGTTCCAGTTGGCGATCGTGTCGGCATCCGCGACCGTCGCCCGGCGAATCTCCAGGGTCATCGTTTCATCCATTGTTGGGCCGGCGCTTGCGCGAGGCGCCGAGTTTTCGGGTCAGGGTGTTGCGGCCGACGCCAAGCGCCGCCGCGGCCTGCTGCCGGTGGCCGTCGTTGGCCACCAGCGCGACCTGGAGCAGGGTGCGGTCCAGCGCCTCGCGGGCGCGCGCATGGATATCCACCTCTCCCTGTGCCAGGGCATCCTGCGCCCACAGGCGCAACGCGTCCGTCCATTCACCCGACTTCGTCTCGCGACCGGGAAGCGCGCCGAGATCCGATGCAAGGATTTCACTGCCGGGAGCAACCACGGCAAGACGGCGGCAGAGGTTTTCCAGTTCGCGGACGTTACCCGGGTAATCACGTTGCTCGATCAGCTTCATCGCGGCGCGCGAGAAGCGCTTCGGCGGCAGGTTGAGTTCCGTGGCCGCGCGGGCGAGGAAATGCTTTGCCAGCAACGGCACGTCGCTGCCTCGCTCGCGCAGCGAAGGCAGCGCGATGCGCACGACATCCAGCCGATGCTTCAGGTCGGCGCGAAACAAGCCAGCCGCCACGCGTGCATCCAGGTCCTGGTGCGTGGCCGCCACGATGCGCACGTTGCCGCGCAGGGATTCGCGACCACCCACGCGGTAGTACTCGCCACCGGAGAGCACGCGCAGCAGGCGTGTCTGCAAGCCCACCGGCATGTCGCCGATCTCGTCGAGAAACAGCGTGCCGCCGTCGGCCTGCTCGAAGCGGCCGATATGCCGACGCGCGGCGCCGGTAAAGGCACCGGCCTCGTGGCCGAACAATTCACTCTCCAGCAGTTCGGCGGGAATGGCTGCCGTATTGAGGGCGACATAGGGTTTGCCGCTGCGCACGCTTTCCTCGTGCAGTGCGCGGGCCACCAACTCCTTGCCCGTACCTGTTTCGCCGGTCACCAGGACGTTGAGATCGCTGGCCGCCACGCGACCGATCAGCCGGAACACCTCGCGCATGGCCGGGCTTTCGCCCAGCAGGGCGTGCGGGTCCTGGCGCAGTTCGGGCACCACCACGTCTTCATGCGACGCCGCGATGGCGCGTTCCACCGCCGCCACCGCCTGGTCAAGGTCGAACGGTTTGGCGATGTAATCCACGGCGCCTGCGCGATACGCGGCAGCGGTGGTCGCCACATCGGTGAAGGCGCTCATGACAATCACCGGGCCGATATTGCGCCGGGTAAGGTCTTCAAGCAGGCGCAGGCCATCTTCACCTGGCATGCGCACATCGGTGACCAGCAAGGCCGGCCGCGCATCGTCGAGCGCCGTGCGCACCGCGTCGCCCGCGCTGAATTCACGCACTGAGTGCCCGGCATCGCGCAATGCCTCGGCCAGCACGAAGCGCACGCCGCGATCGTCGTCGGCGATCCAGATGTCAGTCATGCGCACGCTCCATCGGAAGGTAGAGGGAGAACGTCGTCTCGCCCGGGCGGCTCACATAGCGCAGGTCACCGCCGTGTTCCTGCGCGATCTCGCGCGACAGCGCCAGGCCCAGCCCCGTCCCGTCGGGACGGCCGGAGACCAGTGGCTGGAACAGGCTGTCACGCAGCGCATCGGGCACGCCGGGACCATCGTCGATCACATCGATGCGCAGTGCCGACCGTACCGACCGTTCGCCAAGGCGCACGCCGTGCTCCACGCGCGTACGCAGCACGAGCAGGCCCGCCCCTGCCTCACGTGCATTTCGAGCCAGGTTGAGCAGCACCTGCAAGAGCCGGTCGCCGTCACCAAGGCTGTCCGGCAGGCTGGGATCGTAGTCGTGACGCACGCCAGGTGCCCCCGGCTCGGCGCCGATGATGTGTTCCAGTCGCTCCAGCAGCTCGTGCACATTCACCGGCGCGATCCGCGCCGCGCCGCCATGCCGGAGCAAGCCATCGGCCAGCGCAGCCAGCCGGTCGGCTTCGCCGATCACCATCCCGGCCAGTTGCCGCAAATCGTCATCCTGCACCCGGCGCTGTAACAGCTGTGCGGCACCGCGCAAGCCGGCCAGCGGGTTCTTTACCTCATGCGCGAAGCCGCGCAGCGTGGCCGACAACGGCGTCGTCGCGCCGCCCTGCTCGCTCACCAGCGGATGCACCTCGACCAGCACCCGCTCGTCGTCCACCGGCTGCACCATCAGGTCGGCCGTCACCTCGCGCCCGCGCGCCACCCCGAAGGTGACTGCCCGCAGATGAAACGCCCGCCGCTCCCGCTGCGCCCGCGCCAGGTGCGAGACGAGACCCGGCTCCCGCATCAGCTGCGGCAACCGCTGCCCCACCGCCGTCCGCGGCCCCACCCCCAGCACCTCGCCCAGGGCGGGGTTGATCCACAACACGGCGCCTCCGGCCCCGACGAGGGCAAGGCCGGTGCCCAGCAGGGTCAACAGGTCGTTCGTATCCGGTGCATGCATTGCACCAATGTAGGGAGGTTGGATAACGGTGGCAATCGGGGGAACGCGATGGCCAATGGAAATGCCAGCATGGTACGCGCACGTGTACTACCTGTTTGGCCAGCCGTCGCGGACCACTGACCGGTGTATGGCGGCTCGCGGTAGGCCACAAGTACGGAGGCCGACCGGCACGTACGCCTGGGCCTGGCCCTCCATAGGATGCATCCATTCATTCATCGGAGCAGGGGCCGCCATGGCAAAGCATATCGCGGGTCTGTTGATGGCCCTGGTCCTGTCGCAGGTGCCGCTCGCGCACGCGGAAACCTCCATGGCGATCCAGGTGGACGACGTGGTGGCCAAGGATATGGCGGCTCGCCATACGCCTGGTGCATCTGTCGCCGTGATCAAAGACGGCAAGGTGGTGCTCGAGAAGAGCTATGGGCTCGCCAGCGTCGAACTGAACGTGCCAGCGACGAACGCGACGCTGTATCCGCTCGCTTCCACGACCAAGGAATTCACTGCCGTAGCGATCATGACACTGGTCGAGCAAGGCAAGCTCGCGCTCGACGATCCGGTCAGGAAGTATCTTCCGGAACTCCCCGCCTCATGGATGCCCGTCACGATACGCCACTGCCTTTCCCACACATCCGGCCTTCCCGACAATGTGCAGGACGATACCGTCAACGTGCTGCCATTGGCGGGTACGCGTGCGGACCTGATGGCCTTGCTTGCCAGCAAGCCGGTCAAGGCGCCAGGCACGTCGATGGCTTACAACCAGACCGGCTACATGTTGCTCGGCGACATTATCGCGCGTGTCAATGGCATGCCTTACCAGCAATATATCGACGACCGCTTGCTGAAGCCGCTAGGCATCACCGGCTTGCGGTGGGGTGATACGTGGACGCTCGTGCCGGGTCGTGCTTCGCTGTATACCGCCCTGCAGCCAACGGCCGATCACTCGAAGCTCCAGCTCGATGCGAAAGGTGCACCCGTACTTTCCACCGACGGCATCCACCCATTCGGATCGAAGATAGCGACGGAATGGTTGCTGCCCGCCGCAGGACTGAGCGGCAATATCGAGGCGATGGCCACCTGGGAGAACGCGCTATGGAGCGGCAGGATCATCAAGCCGGAAAGCCTCGCGCTGATGGCGAAACCCTACGTGATGACGGACGGCAAAACCGGCGACTTCGGCCTGGCGCTCATGCACGACAGCCAGCAGGGGCATGTAACGATACACACCGGGGGTGGCGCGGCCGTCTGGATCACCACGATCCCCGATCGACACCTGACGGTGATCGTTCTGACGAATCTCCAGGCATCGCAGCCTTATAAGCTGGTCGCAGGCATCCTCGATGTGTACCTGGGTACCCAGCACTGAGATTGTCCCTGACACTCCCGCATTCCCAAGCGGCCTGGATAACTGCTCGTTGTCCATCCTCCGGCGTGCATGCCATCTACCGGTAGCTGTGCCTTACGGTTTTCAATGAAAACACTGGGGAACCCGTTGGCAGGCAGAGCCCCTTCGCTACGTATCTTTCATCGGTGACAATGCCCGGATCCTCCCCGCCCGAGTTCACCATGTCGCTCCGCATAACCTGCCTGTGTGGTAAGAACACCCTCGATCTGCATGGCGAGCCGGCGGCTCGCGCCAGTTGCCACTGTTCGTCGTGCCGGTCGTTCTATGCCACGTCCGTTTTCTCGGCGACGGCGTGGGCCGCCGAAGCGGTGCGGCTGAGCGGGGACGGGGCGCGGATGTTCAAGCATCCTGACAAAGACCTCACCAGGACGTTCTGCGACCAGTGTGGCGATGTGCTCTTTGGAACCAATCGCCTTGGTATGCGAGTGATTCCCAATGCACTGATGGCCCGGTCAACGGACGGCCGGCTTGATGACGCGCTCGTGCCCACGATGCACCTGTTCTATCGCCATCGCGTGATCGATATCGTCGACGACCTTCCGAAGTATCTCGACGGATGGGATGGTCCGACGATCTGACAGGTCACCTTTAATTGCGACGGCATGGCCCCATAGGAAGACGGAATCTCCCACCGCCTATCCATCAAGATCATTCATGCCGCGAGCCATTACCTCATGACCACCGGATTCCAGGAAGTCCACCGATACGATTTCAGAGAGGCCAGGACGCTGGTCTTCGCAGGCGGCGGCAACCGTTGCTGGTGGCAATCCGGGGCACTGCGGCATCTTCTGGATGCCGGCATGGCGCTACCGGCACAACTCGTGGGAACGAGCGCTGGTGCGGCCGTCGCCGCGTCGTTCCTCGCCAGGGGCGACGGCGAGGCATTACAGGCCTGCCTGCGACTCTATGCAGGGACACCGAAGATCTTCGACTGGTCTGGCATCGCAAAGCTCAAGCTCCGCTTCGCCCACCAGCGCGTCTATCCGGCCTGGGTCGATGCGTTCCTCAATGCCGACACGCTCGACACCTTGCGCCAGTCGTCGTCACGGCTCACGGTGGGCCTGACACGAACGGCACGCTTTCTCGGCATGCGTGGTTCCGTGGCGGCAGGCACGTTCGCCTACCTCATCGACAAGTACGTGTGGAACAGCATCCATCCGCGCCTCCCGTCGCTGATGGGCCTGCGCCAGGATTTCATGGTGCTCAACGACTGCACCGACATCCAGTCGGCGCAGGACCTGCTGATCGCGGCTGCATCCGCACCGCCCATCATGTCCGCACGCCCTGTCGGCGGCGCGCATGCCATCGATGGTGGCTATACGGACAACGCACCCATTCCTCCCCAGACCGATGCCGAACGGGAGGGTACGCTCGTGCTGCTGACCCGGCACTACCCGAAGCTGCCGCCGCTGTTCCGCTGGGCCAGTCGCACGTATTGGCAGCCGAGCAAGCGCATTCCCGTCTCCACCTGGGATTGCACGCCCCGCGCGACGGTTCGTGAAGCCTACGAACTGGGCAGGCAGGATGCGGTGGAAGCCCTGCGCAGCCATCGCGTGTTCTGAGGCGGTTATATGTCACGCGAGGGGTATTACGAGAAGGGCGCCATGGTCTGCACGAGTAACGCCAACGGCAGTCAGGATCGGTCTGACTCAGCTTCGTGCCAGACCGAGGAAAATCCGGGCCTTGGTCCAGCGAGTGAC
>Ga0116228_10004622_pt1 | contig 12211 bp, 8 predicted proteins | sample S1TSphfallax_2_FD_89694 | JGI IMG/M metagenome (GOLD analysis project Ga0116228, IMG submission 89694) | Host-associated microbial communities from peat moss isolated from Minnesota, USA - S1T2_Fc - Sphagnum fallax MG | ecosystem: Host-associated > Plants > Peat moss > Unclassified | place: USA...
CATTCATGCCCATAGAATATGGACAAAATTTCCTCCACACATTTAATATGGTTTCACATGGGTTTACACACAATTAAATAAGTACTAACCTAAAAAGATGTTACATGTATTTGATGTTGATTCAACAATCTCATTCATTCAAACAAATGAAAATTTTTAATGACAAAAATTGTATCTATGATAGTTCATAAAGGTGTGTTATGTTTTTATTTTGAAACATTTTAAATAAATTTTGTGTTCACAAGCCTTGAAGATCTACTTTACATTGAACCCAATTGGCACATAATACCAATGTATCATTCTAGTGAAGTTATAATGGCTTTTACACATAGTCAACAAAAAAATCATCATTTTGTTGTGATTAATGTTAGCTGGTTCTTTCATTTTAAGAAAACTTACAATCCCAATTTTCACACAAGTGTTTTTGCAGAGTTTGTTAGTATTAGGTTTGAGCCTAGTTTTTCAATTTTTTGAACTTTATAGTTTTAATTTTGACACATTTTCTTCAAATCCAAAAACCTCCAACCTGATTCAAAAACTCGGTGTAGCTTTTTGTATTACACCTTCCATAAAATTGAAAATTGTATATGTACAAAGTTATACAACAAATTCAAATTAAAAATTGTAAAGGTACAAAATTTTACAACTAATTAAAATTGATCAATTGCTTAAAAAGTTCAATCTAATAGTCAACTTTTCACAAAAAAAAATTTTAGTTACCTAAATAATTGAACCTAAACTTCCCATGTTCAACATTTTAACATTTTCAAAGGTTTTGGTTTCAGTTTTGTTTATGGTTTTAACAAAGGTTAATTCCCTAATACAATTCTTGTGTTAGTTCCATTACACCCATAGTAGTAACCTTTAATTACAACTTAAAATATAAGATCATGGATCCTCGGTGTAATCCATATATTGTATAGAATTCACACCATCTTGAATGGCATTGTAAAATACAAACGTCTCAAACCCATAAAGTTTTTTTGCACACATTCAAACCACTAGGTCCATATGTTCCATATGTTCCATCAACCAATTTTGAAGCTTGGATTTCACAAAATTCAACATCTTAAAAATGTTTTCATCTTCAAACACTACCCAAAACAATGGCAATGGAAAGCTCCACAAATTTCATAAACTTTGAAATGTGATAATGAATATTTAGTTAGATGCTAGCTAATGTCAAGGACAACAAATCTGCAATTTGAAGAAAATTACATAGACTTGACAAACAAAGAATTCATCAATGAACAAGAACTAAATGATTTTATTATTTGACCAAAGCATGATGGAAGCTAAACATGAAATGCATTTGGGTATAAAGGTTGCAATTTGCATTGATAAAATTGAGATGTGATGTCTTTCAAAGTTTTATTTATATTATTTAATGGAATTTTCTAAAAATTCATCAACCTTTTATAAAATTTTAAGCAAGTGCATGGTTCGGTGAACCAAAAAGTGACAAGAACAAACATTCACTAAATTTGAATTTGAATACACTCCATTTTGTAGTGTATTTTACATTGCATCACAACATGACAATGCATGGGGATATCACAATTATAAATTGAAAATTAAATTTACTTATACTTTAATTTTATATTACATTTAAAGATAATTGAGTAAAACACATGTGCAAAATCTGAACATGAATCACCTTAATTTCAATAAGTTATGAACTTTTGAAAAAACAATTGGTTTTAATTTGAAAAAAGTCCATAACTCCTTTTTTTTTTTTTCATAGTAGAAAAATTCAATACATTTTCATCATTAATTTTTTTCCATAAAACCAAATCCCTTTAATGAAATCATCAACCCTACTCAAAGTCCAATGATTTTTTAACAATTTGTTTCTTAAGCATCACAATCAATTGATCCATGTATAAATCTAAATCTATACCCAAAAAATGAGTCCTTATTGACAAAGTCTAAAATATATAATAAAAATTTAATTGTAATCACACATATTACAATAAATGACATTGTTATTCCAAAAGTGGTCCACCCAACCATGCAATTGCTTTTCTATTATATTATATTTTCACTATTTTCATTGACCATCTTTTGGAGTTTCCAAGAAGATCTTTGAAGATTATGTTTAGAAGTTTTTCAAAGATATAAAAAAATGGATTTAAAAAAAAAAATCATTAATAGAAATTTCTAAAAGATGGATTTAATGAAAATTACTTAAAGATGAAATTAGAAAAAACTTTTAGAAAAGGTTTATAAGAGAATACTTGATGAAAGCTTTTATGCACATTCCTTAAAGATTTTTCAAGAAATTTTTTTTAAATTTTTAAACATATTTCTCAAGACTTTTTCTTAAAATTTCAAAAAAATTCAGCATATTCTTCAAATATTTTTATGGAAACTCTCTAGAAACTTTTATGCATATTTTCCAAGGATCTTTCTAAAAAAATCTTTTTTTGTTGAATGTCCATTATAGCTAAACTTATAATTTTGAACCAGGGTTACAATCAAAAGAAGGTTTTAACACCAACCTATTCGATATTATGTGTCAATTGGATTTAATATAAAATAGAAGTTTTGGGGTTGAGGATCATGAAATGTATTGGAAAAAACAATATAACACATCTTATATAGTTCCCTATATAAGATTTACTTCACCGTAAATTTTCATTTGTCGAAATGAATTCATGAGTTTGTTGAATCAACATCAAATATGTGTAGCATTTTCTTAGGTAGGCACAAAATTAATTGCATGTAAACCCATTTGAAACCATATCAAAGGGAGGGGAGGGGGAGGGGGACTTGTCTAAATTATGTGGCTATGGAAAACCCAAAAAATCATACACTAAATATATGCATTACACAATCCATTAGATAAATGATGAATTGTAAAAGATTCAAGATAGGTCAAAATTATATGCACATTGTTTGTAATGTTTTATCTTGGAGGTAGATTTTTTGCATTTTTTTCCACCTAAAAAAAATAAATTCAACACATATGAGGATTTTTGCTAAAAGAATGGCTATATTTTTGCCATATTAAAGTTGCCAAATTTAATATTTCCATAAAGCTTGTGCCCAAAAGATATGCTTCTCCAACTTTTGCATACAAAAAGCTATCACACATTGATGTTAGTTCACTCAAGATAACAAAAAAAAACCAAATTCAGACCATCAAATCTAGCAATACAAGAATTTATAGCCCTCATTTGAGTGCCTAGGTTAAACCATGCAAGATGGATGGTACATGGTTAGGAAACATTTTTTCATTAGTTGTTTCACAACTAACCATGGTGGTTAACTTTCTTCAAGGAAACGATAAGTTTAGTTTTCTTTAATGTTAATTTTTTACTTTTTATTTTCATAAGCTATAAGTTAAGTTTTTAGCACTTTTATTCTTATTTTTTTACTTACTATTACTTACTATTTCTAACTAACTATTTTTTTCTATTTATTTTTTTACTTTTACCATGAGAACCATCAAGTAGGTTTTCATGGCAATTTTCACTAAGAACCAAACTAAAAACCAGCGCCAATTTTCAGCTAGTGGGTGAAAATTGCACCAATATTGGTATAAATATGATAAATTGGTATTGGTGTAAGGCGGGTATATAAACCTAGTATTAGGGTTTGATCCCATACTAGCCTGGTATTGGTATAAGGCTAATATCGCCTTGAATCATGCCCTACTGGTATGTTCTTCAATATCAATTACTCTTTACTAATATTACAATATTAGTATTATATATCTATTACTATTGTAATCCTATTGTAATTACTCTTACTAATATTACCCATCCACCTACCTACCTAGATACTACCCATCTATCCACTTACCTAGCCTCGGCTCTTTGACTACTCATCACTTCAGCTCAGCCTATCACAACAACCAAAGATGATGCTAAAATGAAACCACATGAAGATATTGCAAAGAACTTTTCATTGTTTTTCAAGCAATATTTTCAAGATCCAAATGGAAAATACAAAAACTAATGTGGGTATTATTCTTGTAGGCAATAATTCTATTAACAAGACTTCTATTGAGTCCACCTTCACTTTGACCCATTTAATGCATAATGTACAATTAACAATTTATTTATTTTTGGCTAAAGTGAAAAAAAGATTTTATAACTAATTTTTTTCAGGGAACTTTTATGACACTAATGGTTTTGCAAATCACTCTCTTGATACTAAATAAAATTAAAGCATGAAATATTTGGTAGGAATTAAAGGTTTGTTTCAATTACACATATATAGAGCAAGCTCTATTCATTTTTTTCTTTTGAAGGCAAGTGGAAAACAAATCTCCATATAAAGTGTAAAAATAATATTCCTTTTTAGTTTTTTTTTTATAAATCTCATTAAATTTCAGTTTTTTTCATAATTAGTTTTGGCATTTGTATACAATTCTATGGTTATTAAATCGTGGGAATGCATTACCACTTGTAGGTTTTAAGTTGTTTAATGATTTGGAAAATTAGGGTTTGTAGCGAAATGAAGGTTATGCATTTTTATTCATGTTGGAGCTTTAGTATTAAAATGAAGGTATTTACATTAATTTCATAATGGTTGGGCATCATTAGAAAAGACTAATTGAATTACATTTGCAATTTGAAGACACAAATTGGAGGTTGGATCTTTCTTGAAGGAAAGTGGAAACAACTTTCAATATAAAAAGTAATTATAACATTTAATTATCTTTACATCATTAAAGGTCTTTCTTTCATTAAGATTCATTGCCCCCCCCAAATAATTAGCCCCTCATGTAAATTTTATTTTATTTTACAATAATTGATAATTTCATATGATAATTTACTTATTAAATCAATTACAACTATGCACATACCACTTGTAGGGTTTAGGTTGTGTATTGGTCTAGAAGATTAGGCTTTGTAAACATGTGAAGGCAATGCATTTAACCATGTTTTAGATTTAACATGAAACTAGAGGTTTAAACTTTTTACATTAGATTCATAATGATTGGGCTTCATTAGCAAAAGCTAGGTATTACATTTGCAATTTGAAAAGGGAAATTGAAGGTTGGATCTTTCTTGAAAGGCAATAAAGACAACTTTCAATATAAAAGGTAATTGTAACATTTTATCCTCTTTGCATCATCAAGGATTTTTGTTTCACCAAGTTTCAATTTTTTTCCATAATTAACCCTTCATGCAAATTGTTTATTTTTAGAAAAAAATACATTTACATGTGATCATTCGTTTACTAAATGAATTGTGGCTTGATGCACAATTAGGTTTTGTATTAATGCTTCAAAAGAATAAAGTTTGTGGACATGTGAAGGTAATGCTTGTTGTTTAACATTAATATGCGAAATAATGAAGGAGATGAATCTTTCACCATGTTTGACCTTTAACACAAACATTAAAAGCTTTGATTTTTATTTTTTTGCCATATGGCATCTTGGAAGGTCATAAACATGGGGTGAACTCCCAAATGTCAAAATATAAAAGTTCAAAATCCTTCAAAATCGCATGTAATGACATGGGCGTACAAATAAAATCTCCATAGATGTTGCACATATAGCACATGCACATGTGTAGGAATTCTTAGAATGTGATTTGTATTCCTTGGTGGAATGAAACATACACAAAAATGTGTTTGCTCAAAATGTTATAAGAACCCAAGAACTAAACACCATCGTGGGCATATTTGGTAAGTGTCACATTCCATGCCCTTGTTATATTTTATTGTTTGTATGTTGTGTTTGACACTGACATGATAGGTTGTTAAATTGGATGAATGTGGCTATGGTCCAAATGATCATTGTAAAAGCCCAAACCATGTGTGATCTATCAAACAAGGTTGTTTAACTACATTTTCAATTGAAAACAATTACATATACAACTAAAGAGTGTGAAAATATCATTTTCCCATTGTGCACACACTCAAGCAAATGGTGAACCCGCACATGGTGAACATGATCCCAAATCCACTATTGGTATGTTTACCTATTAAAATGTCTATATCATACAAAAACGCACACACACACACATGTTATACAAATCTAAACAAAATGATACAATTAAGATTGGGCATGTGAAGTCATGTATTGCACCATTAATAACAAACCAACACGAAAAATATTTAGTTCCCCAATAATCTTGAAAGAGTCCAAAACTAATGATCATGACCAACTATGAATAAATTATTTGATAATCAAATGATGACCAAAATTCAAGCAACACCTACCAACATAAGTTTGTGGGAAATTAGTCAAAATGACATAGCACCCATGAACACACCAACCCCATTTCCCTAATTTTTAAATCATCCATTGGATGAACTATAAAGCCCCCTTCCAAGTTATGTACCATTTTTTTTCCTTTCTATTACTTTTCTTAGGCCAACATGGCATGGAGTTTTTTTTTAATTTTTAAACCTTCTCTTTGCTACCCACCTTAGTCCCCTTCTACATGTACCCTTTATTACTAACCCCCTCCTACTAACCCCTTCAATTTAAACCCAGAACATTTCCTCCATTTTGAATGTTCCTATTGTCATTTGCTTGCTATTTTACCTTTCAACTCCTCCCATGACTCCATCACCAAACTAATAATGTTTGCCATTGCAATCTCCATTGACATGTCACCATCACCATCACTTGCAAGTTTTTTTTTTAATTTTTTAATTTTTTTTTCGGTTTGTTTATTTTAAAATTTTAAAACTACAATAGTCTTGCAAGGAGCAACTAAGCTCCTTGTCGGGTCAAAACTAGTAACTAGGAGCTAAAAAAGGCATCGGATGCTAAACATAATTAGTCAAAATCAAACCTTTTTAAAAAAAAAAAAACCATTTTAAACCATTGTAATCATGGCAAGTTACTTTTTTTTCTTTCATATGCATGTCAAAAAACTTAGAGTAAAAATCATTTGATCCAATTTTAAGTTTTGGTTTTAATTTAAATCATTTTTTAACATACACCTATTGCATCAAATGGAGTCAATTTTGCAAAGGACTATAAAAAAATACTCATATAATATTAAAAAATTCATTGAAAAAAATATAGATGATAAGAACATATTAGCCACATTCAAAAAGCGCTCATATATTTTAAAATATGGAATTTTAAAACTTTAAAAATTCAAAGAATGTTCCTAAATTGATTCAAAATTTTAGAGGTTCGAAAGTCCTTTATTACATATAAATGGGTTATAATTTACATAATGTATTAAAAAATAGTTTAGATTATATTAAAACTACTGAAATTTTAATTTTTGGTGGACATAAAATTTGATCATTTTTCAAGTTTAAACATTGAATATGTAAATAGTCTACACATTCTTTTAATTTCTATTTATTCAATAATGGCTAACCAGTAAAAAGTGATGCATTGGGGAAATTTTTGTTTTAAAATGAACCAAGTTACAAACATTTTCATTCAAAAATTCATTTGCATGTAAACTTTTTTTGGGGGAAAAAGACTTGCAATCCTTTTCGAAATTAATCCTTTTGACTCCTAGTTACAAGTTTTGACCTTATTGTGTAACAAAATTATTATTTTCTATTTAAATATCTACATAACATTTTTTTTCATTTTTATAAAAATTGTGCAAATATTACTTTCATTAAAAAAAAAAACTTGTTTAATGTTGTTGTTTTTTATATGTTTATGTTATGTTATGAAGAACTAAGTTGAAATTTACGAAACAAGCTTCTTATAACATAATAATGTTACGTTTATTTTTTATAATTATATAAAACACTTGTGCAATGTTGTTACATCATGAAGAGCTTGACTTTGCTCATGTTGTGTGGGCTTGGTTTTTTTAATGTGTCTTTTTTTCTTTTTTTAAACAATTATGAAATTTCTATTAAAAAAATCTTTAAACAAAACATGTGTAGTGTTGTTGTGCTACAAGGCACTTGGTTGTAAGTTGAGCTCCTTGCATTATAATAATGTTGTGTTTATTTTTTAAAATTTTCCTTTAAAAAATGATAGTTGTGCATTTACTTAGTATTTTTTAAAAAAATTGCAATGTTGTTATATTATGAGAAGTTCACAATTAAACTTGTTACAACATTAAAATTTTAAAATTTTCTTTCAAGATTTCCTCACAATGTACCATTATTGTTTACTCTTTTATTTTTTATTTTTAAAATTGTAATAGGGTGTTACATTATTAATTAAATTTTTTTTAATAACATATTCTTGTTTTTTTGCTTTGTTTTGAAGAAAATGTCTACAATATTACTCAACTCCTCACACCACAATATTGTTGCATTTTTCCAAAAAAAAAAAATTGCTTTTGAAACAAAACATTTATGTACTACATCGTTCATGGAAAATAAAATAATGTAACATGAGGATACTTGTGGTCATTTGCTTTTTTATGAGGTCAAAATTTTCATTTTTTCTTCTTTTTACAATTTTCAAAAAAAAATCTTTATAGTTACAACAATAAGCAATGTTTTATAAATTATTTGTTGACTTTTGTTCTTGTTTACTTATTGAATTTTCTTGTAATAGATGCCACCTTTCCAGAAGTTGGAGCTTTGTTTAATTACATTGGGACATGAAGCAAAACTAAAACATGAAAGAACATTTTAACAAAGAAGGCAATTTTTAATCCATGTGCCCTTTCCAATTCTGGGTTTTGTTAATAGGCAAGGTGAGTAATGATTCTTGCAATGAATAAATGGGAGTTTTGATTTTTTTTATAAAAAATCTCTTGTAAAAATCACAATGCATTTTGGTTTGTTTCTAGTTCAATTTTAGGTATGCAACACCTTCATTCATGTACAGGGTTATGGTAATGATATCTTTGCAATACCTTTTTGGTAAAAAAATCACAGTTCAAATGTTTTAAAAAATGAAGATTGGAGTTTTCACTTATTTGTAACTTTTGATTCATTTTGGGATTGTGTTGAAGGTGAAACAACAAGTATTGTAGTTGATGAACCAATTCAATAACATGTCCATATGGGTGAAAAGTTGGTGGTTGATGCTTATGATGTAGTTGGAGATGACAACAACCAAGTGTTAACAAATTATGCCAATTAGGATATTGGTGTTGATATGAAAGATATTTCATTTACATTTGTGAGGAATGGCATTGCAAGAATAGTTATACTATAGTGGAAATCATTTCAAGTGGATTATAAAACATTTTCTACCACACATAGACTATTCAAGTTGACTATAACTTCACCCCACCTTCCCTCCCCATGTGAAAGGGTGGGTGAGTTTTTTACACAATTTGTTGTGTCCAATATTTTTATTTGATTGAATCTTTCTATTATTTTGGTGTTAATATTACTAGTAGAAATCTTGTATTTTCTAGCCATTCATTTTGCAACTACATTACAACTATGTGTAATTTGCGATTATTCTTCCAACTATTCACAACACTTGCAATATTTGTGACTATCCTACAACCATGATGTGATTATTCAAAGTTTCATAATTCCATGTGGATGAGTTTTAAGGTTTTTTTCATCCAAAAATAATTTAGTAATTATCATTAATCATGTTATGAACCAATATTTAGTTGCAAATAAATTTTTTTAGTTATATTAAGAGTACGTTAAAGGTATATTAAGGGGTACATCTACCATAATTTATTAAAATGTTATTTCAAATATAGTAATGGTATATAATGATTATATATAAATATAGCAAATGTTTTTGCCAAGGTTTTGTCAAGTTTTTGTTTAACCAAAATTTAGCCAAGGTTTAGCAAAATTTTTGTTTAATCAATGTTTAATCAAGTTTTAATTTAATCAAGGTTTAACCTAATTGCTATGTGACATATTTGGTCTAAGCATAAATGCCACATAGGTTTAGCTTAAGTGCAATGCAAACTATTTTAGTTAATAACCTAGGTTAATTAGTAGGTAAAAATTATGTTAATAAATAATAGATTAAGTTAAATATTAGGTGGTAAGAAACACTTTAAGTTAACTAGATTAATTACATGTATATATGCATATGTTAATTAAGTTATTAGGTTAAGATGGTAGGTCAATACATTGGGTGGGTAAGGTAATTAAGTAGGTAGGTAGGCAAAACCTAAATAGGTAGATAGTCTTTTTAGGAGGATCTAACTTTAAGTTGGGATTAAAAATTTTAGTACGCGCATTTAGCTCTATAGTTTAAACATTGAAAAAAAAGACAAAAGATATGGAATAAATTTATAAATCACAACCTACTTGCAACAAGCTTGCAATTATAAAATTTATTCCATATCTTTTGTCATGCATTTCAATCTTGTAAACTATATAATGAAATGCACTTAAAATAGTAAAAACACATAAACAATTTTTTTCTTAAAATGTCATTGAGGCCAAGCCAATGAAAAAAAACTTGACCTTAAAAGTTAAATTTCAAATTTAAAAATCTACTTACCTACCTATTCCTTACCTACATACCCATTTACCTACCTATATATTCACATAACTATTTATCTATCTATGTGCCTATTTATGTACCTAGGTCTACCTACTTGAATTTGATTTTTTTTTAAATGGTAATATTTCACCTGTGGCATAATCTAATTTGTGCATAGGTATGAATCCAAACAATCCAAATTAAAGGCTTCAATTTCAACTTTTGTGAATAAATTTGGAATTTTTAAAATTGCTACATTTTTTCACATGGTAGAATTTGATTCCTTTAAAAAAATCACATAAGGAATTAGATATGAAAATGTGCAATTAATTGTTTTGTAGTTGAAAATAGGTAGTTGCAAATAATTATGTAATGTATGGATGGCATATATGTTTGATTGAATATGTCATCCACTAATGGACTGTCATGTTTATATTGGGTTTGCAACTACACATTAGGGGTGATTAAACTCATGCAACTAATGGGAAGATTATTTGTGCGAATCATTTACAACTAGATTTTATTCACAAATATTGGTTTTTCTACTAGTATACCTTCATATGCATAAAATCTACTATATCATATATATGTTACAATACTTTCACAATGTCATGTCTTAATGTCATCTTCATTGAAACAATATGTTCATCAAAAACACTTTTCATCCAAGCTTGGCTTTGAGCTTAACCCCACCCTCTTCTCAAGAGAATGTGATTTTTTACATATTAAAAAGTTGAATAATTTTTTTTCACACTATTACAAAATATGTCCCCTATCACTCATTCCACTCACATTTTGCCCAACATTGAGTGGGAAAGGCCTTTCCTATTCAATGTTGGATGTTGCATGAAATGCGAGTGAAATGTGTAATGGCATGGAGATGTGTTTTGTAGTATTGTCATGTTTTGGTAGAACAAACTACAAGGGATTATGAATAGGATTTTGAGGACTCTAAGGAGGATTTTGATGATAAATATGGCCTAAACTATATTTGGTTATTCGAAAAATTTAGTTGTCATTATTTGGCTTTTATTTTACATAGGTAATGATCCCTTATCCATTATTTGGCCATTTGGCTCCTTGACAAGGTATCATTTGTTGGTAATTAGTCTTGTTTAAATGTGCATGCATATGTGATATATAATTGGGGGTGGGTGCCAATATTATTGACCTTGGAGAGGGTGATAGAGTGTTCCAATTCAAACAACTTGACTAACACATTTGTGCATAATATTTAAATTTGTGGGGGCCTATTTAAGCATGATATTGCTTGCAAACTTATGTGCTTTGGTGTAGATAGTGTGATTGTATTTTGAGGCACAAAAAGAAGGTCATTGTTCAATTGAAATAAAAGCATGTTGCTTATGTCATTAGCGTGCATTGCATGGGAAGTCATATTGATGTTGCTATCCAAACCCTTTTACCAATGTCCATTGTTCAAAAAATTGATGTTCTATTATAGTTCATGTATATATATTTTTAGCTTCACTAGGTGTCATTTAGAATATTGCAAGCTTGCAAAGTTCTATCAAATGAAAGGGCTGAATATATTTAAGAACATAAAAATATGATGGATTAGCATGTTGTCTCCATTACAAATTTAAATGGGTCTTTGGCGAGTATAAGAGTTTGGTTTTACAAATGATTGAAAACAATTCTAGACTATTCTTATAATTATAATTAAATATGAATTAGATATCAAAACAATTATTTGATTAACATTCATGATGTTAATGCTTGAGGCTCTCCAAGGATTTTCAAAGTTTATTCAAGGGAGGGAGACCTTTATATGTGATTTTATGATAATGATGATGAAGTTGTGTCAAGTTTATTTGTATGAAATGTATGTTACTCCTCAAGATGTATTTGAGTGATCAATATCAAGCCTTCACA